>ERZ837380.4522-NODE-4522-length-11566-cov-12.342542_pt1 | contig 11566 bp, 13 predicted proteins | sample MGYA00519685_ERZ837380 | MGnify/ENA primary metagenome ERZ837380 (study PRJEB31850, sample SAMEA3708817) | human gut metagenome | biome: human gut; feature: human-associated habitat; material: faeces | place: China | collected 2014 ...
CCAAGTCCTTCATCACGAACTCGGCCATGGGGCTGCGGCAGATATTGCCATGGCAGATGAATAAGATTTTTGTCATTGCTTATATATCCCTTCAAAAGCCTCAAAGCCTTGATATTTCAGGGCTTTGGGCGCTTCTTTCATTTTTGCTGTCATGCCGGAAACCTACGCAGATTTCCATAACTCTACACAGATTTTCGGGCAAATGGTGTAGTAATTGGTGTAGTGACTGCGATTGCTTCAACCTGATTTTCTCTGCGGCTCCGGTGCGGCAAGCCCTTTGAAATCAATGATCTTTGCCATCTGCTCGGCAGCGCGGTCATAGCTCGCATGGGTGTAAACATTCAGCGTGACCCCTACATCAGAATGCCCCATGACATACTGCAAGGTCTTGATGTCCATACCGGCATTCGCCATGTTCGTGCAGAAGGTATGCCGGAACACATGAGGTGTGATATGCGGCAGCGGCTTGTCCGGGTGCAGTTTTTGATACTTCTTCATTGCCCAGCGCATTTCATTCTCGATGTGCAGGGCAACCTTCGGACTGTCGTTTTTGTCCAGCAGAAGGAAACCGCTGTACCCATCGATGATCGTTTCCGTTTTCACGCGCTTGCGGCGGGAAAGAATATTTTGTAGGCTTCGGTAAACCTCATCCGTCATGGGAATGTAGCGGCAACCGCACTCGGTTTTGGTTTTCTCCACATAATACTTGCCGCCGCGCTCTCGGACGAGCTGGTGATCTACTCGGATTTTCCGCCCGGTAAAGTCCAGATCAGCCTTTGTCAGCCCGCAGAACTCGCTGACGCGCATCCCGGTTCCCAGCAGCACCACAAACTCGTCGTAATACTTGCAGTAGGTCTTGTCCTCCCGGATGAAATCCATCCAAAGCGTCTGCTGTTCCTCTGTCATGGCAATGCGCTTCTGTGAATCATTGGAAACTACATCGACCAGCTTGAAGTCAAAGGGATTCCGACGGATCACATCCTCATTGTACGCCATCTGGAAAGCCGGTTTGACAACGCCCCGAACGCTGGTGAGGGTGCTGTATCCCTTTCCGTCCTCGTGTAGCTTCATGATCCATTTCTGCGCGTCCGAAACCTTGATGTCTCGGATGGAACGGTAGCCAAAATCTTCTTTCTTCACCAGATTCAGCACGAAGTTATAGCCAACCTTGGTATTGTAGCGCACGCCCTGTTTGATGCTGATGTAGCGTTCCAGCAGTTGAATGACGTTGATTTTGCCAGCCGCATAATCAATGCCATCGTCGAGCTGCTTCTGGATTTCCTTTTCTTTTTCCCGCAGTTCTTTCAGATCGGAGGAATACACTGTCTGCCGTTTGCCGCGAATGTCTGTGTACCGATATTGATAAATCAGGTCTTTTCTCTGGCTCTCTCCTGTCCGCAGGATGCGTCCCTTGTTGTCTTTTCTCTTTTCGGACATTGTCAAACTCCTTTCCGTGATGGAAAGAGCCTTGATATGACACACTTATTGTATCATATCAAGGCTCCGATTTACACCACAAATTTCAAATAGAATACGCCTGCTCGATGAACTGATCGAACAGGCGGCGTTTAATCAGGCGCTTATTGCCCACCCAGAGGACGAATTTGCACCGGTCCTCGTTGGTGATCTCACGCAGTTTGTTGATACCAATGCCGGAGTAAGCCGCAGCCTCCTCCAAGCTCAGATTGCTCTTTTCCCAAATCGGGATTTCCTTCATAGGCAGTTTACCCTCCTTATAAAAATAGCCAGACAGGGCGAGGCGGCAACGAAGTCCGGCAACGGACTTCCAAAAACCTCGAAACATACCCGGTCTGACGGTTGATTTACGATTTTCTTTTTCTTCTATTTTTCTGTTGTTTTGGTTGTCAAAGGTAGAAAAACCTGACAGGACAAGGATTTCTCCCGGCAACCAGCCCGGCAACAGGGCAACAACATGCTTTACAACAAGCCGCTCTTTTCAGAACGGCATCCCGATTTGCTCCGTGATCTCCACAAAGCCGTCCGGGATTTCTGCGGCATGGTTGCCGCTGTCGGTTGCAGCTCTTTCGCGCTCCCAGCCCTTTTGCCTGCCGTATCCGGCAAAGCTGCGGGGATTGGAGAAATACGTCCAGCCGGTCACGCACTGGTTCATAATCTCGTTGATCTCGCGGATCTCCCATTGCTTCGGCTCGTCAAAGGCGTGATTTAGCGCCTCCTTGTAAAGCTGCTTAGAGCAGACGGTGTTTCCCGTATAGCTGTCCAGAAACGCCTGAATCATACCAGCTTTCGTGTCCTCCGGCATGAAGTCCTTCTGATGCTCTTTGAGGTAGCGCACCATCTCCGGGCTGAACGTCAGCTTCCAGCCGCCTGCCCGGTAAATGGTCATAGCCTCTGCCCATACCTGCTGCAAGTACGCGCGGGATGCAGCCTCGTCCTCCAGAATGTGAACCTCTGCCTGCTCTGGGCAGACCTGTACCGGCAGAAAGCGACGATTGCCGGAGCGGTCGAGGGGCAGAAAGTCCATTGCGTTTGACGTGCCGCCGAACACACATTGCCGCAATCGATCTGCCGGGTGGGTTTCATACGGGATTTTGTAGACCTCCTTCTGGCGGCTCAGAAACGACTTGATTTCCTCAATGCTCTTGGCATTGGCGGTGGCGATCATCTCGGACATTTCGATGATCCAGTGGCCTTGCAGCTTGCGGTACACATTTTCATCGTCCAGCTTCCGCAGATCGTCGGAGAACCACTCGTCCTTTCCTGCCAGCAGCCGAAAGAAGGTGGATTTGCCCGCGCCCTGACCGCCCACCAGACAGAGCATGACCTCAAATTTACAGCCGGGGCGAAACGTACGGTGAATTGCGCCCAGCAGGAACAGCCGCAGCGCCTGAAAAGTGTACTCGTCTGCTTCCGCGCCGAGGAAATGATGAAGGCAATAGCGAATGCGCTCCGTGCCGTCCCATGTGAGGCTGTTCAGAAAGTCCCTGACAGGGTGATAGCTGTTCTGGTAAGCGGCGAGATCGGCGGCATCCATGATTTTCTTCTCACTTGTCAGGTCGTAATTCTCTTCCAGATACAGCCGGATGTACTTCATATCCGTGTCGGTCATGGAAGCGCTGGGGCTTCGGTCGTAGCCGATGGGCTTCACAATATCGGTGCGGTCGGTCAGCAGATTGTAGGCAATCGCGCCGGAGAGCAGCGGATCGTGCTGAAACACCGTCAGGCAGTTCTTGATACTGTTGCGGACACCACCTTTTTCCGTGGTGTCCAGCATGGCTTTTACTTCTTCAACGCTCATCGGCGGTGCTATACTGCCCGCCTGAATTTTGAGCTGCTGCCTCATCTGCGGCGGCAAGCTCTGCCATTCGCTGCTCAATGTTCCTCACTTCCTCTCCATATTCGATCACAACGGATGCCCGCGCCTGCATATCCCCGCCCAACAGCTCGTCCAGCAGATATGCAATCAACGAGAGCTTCTGTAATGCTTCTACAAAGTGCGGATGATAGCCGTCCTCCGGCGTCTGCGGGGCATAATCCTCCTTCCAGCGGCATAACAGCCGGTAATAGTCCAACAGCACACGGAAGCAGTATCGTTCCATGTGCTGATAATTCTGTTCGCCGGTATTTTGTTGTCGCGGCTTGCTCGTCTTGCACGCGCCATTCTCATACGGAATAGCAAAATCCTGTGCCAGCAGAATTGCGGCTTCCTTGCTTCCGATCCCGCGAAGCCGGGAAACGAAGTCGATCACGTCCCCGGTAGCCCCGCAGCCAAAGCAGTAATACCGGCGATCCAGCTTCATGCTGGGCGTACTGTCATCATGGAACGGGCAGCGGCACATTCCGTTTCGCTCCACCCGGATGCCGTATCGCTCCGCAGCCTGCCGGGTGGTCACAGACTGCTTGACGGCTTCAAAGATACTCAATAGGCATTGTCCTCCTTAGTGTTCAATCTCCTGCTTTTTTTGCCGCGCCGCGGCGTTTTGGCGCTCCTGCTCATGCTGCACCTCGTAGATGTTGTAATGAATCGCCCAGAGCTTTTTCGCGTCGGCATGGAGCGGTGAAAGCTCCGTCTGAATGTCTTTGTATTCCTGCTCCAACCGCTCACGCTCTCTGCGCCATGCGGTGATGGGCAGCTTGCCATCCTTGAAATACGGTTTCAGCTTGCGCTCTGCCATGTAGAACGTCTGCAACTCGTTATCGTGTTCGGATTTGTATTTCTGCCTGGATTTCTCAAATCGGATGGATTTCAGCTTGTCCGCAGCGGGCTTTCCGGATTTGTAGTAGTCCACCATGCGCAGCAGCTCATTCACTTCCTTGATGCGGGATTGCTTCGTAGAAGCAGATTTTTTCAGCATGTCGATCTTGTCCTGCATAGCGTGAAGTGCATTATCCAAATCGTCCACGGTGTAAAGTTTTTTAGATTGCAGAAAGCTGAACGCCTCGGCGTAACGCTGCAAGTTGGCGTTCTTCGCCTTGTTGCTGTACGCGCCTTTGTTGCGATTGGCACAGTGCAGCGACAGCAAATCGTTCAGCGTGGGCGGCTGTGGTTTGTCAAGCTCAGCTTTTACGTCCTTCAGCCAGCCGATCAGCGCGGTGATCTTCTCTTTTGCCTCCCGCAGCAGTGCATTGGTTTTGCGAGCCCAGCGGTTGAAGTCGCCCTTATCAGTGCGGATGCCCTTCTCTTCCATTGCGCGGACAGACAGTCCCTCATGAACGGTGGGAATCTGTTCAATGCCTTGTCGTTCATGGCTGCGGTGGTCGATGCGGCAATCTAAGCCCTTTTCGGCAAACTTTGCGTTGCACATTCCAGCCCATGCCTGCCGCCACGCTTCCAGCGTTTCGGGCGTGCCCCAGTCTGTCGTGGGAACGGCGTTGAACACATAATTGCCCGCATCATCCAGAACGCGCTCCCCGTGCTCGTCCAGCACATATTCCCGCTGCTGTTTGTTTCCCCAACTGCCATCCGACTCGATGGGGCGGATGGGACACATGACGTGAAAGTGCGGATTGGAAATACCGCTGTCTTCTTTGTCCGGCTGATGCACGGCAAAGTCCGCCACCATGCCCCGGCTCACCAACTGCTCTAACAAAAATTGCCTTGCAAGGTCGATGTTCTCCTGCATGGAAAACTCGTTCTGCAAGGCAATGTCAAAGCTGTATGCAAGCTGGGCTTTCTTCCCGCGCTCGGCTTTTTCCACGGCGTTCCAGAGCGTTTCGCGGTCTGCGTATTCCGGCGGTGCGTGAGGTGGCAGCAGGATTTCAGAGCAGATCACGCCGCCCTTGCGGGTGTAGTCGCTGATCTCGCCGTAATACTCGCTGTGCAACTTTTCCCCGGCGCGGTAGGCGGCAGCAGCTACGGCAGACTGCCCCGCGCTGCGCTTGATCTGCGTCACATGGAAATGAAAGAGTGCGATACTCAGTCACCTCCCGCATGGTTGCCGGCGGCTTCTGTGAGCAGCCTTTGCGCATCCGGCAGAGCGAGGACCTGTTCGGCAAAAGCGTAAAACTCGGTTTCGTTCAACTCTTTCGTCTGCGGTGCGACGCTCTCAATCGCCGCACCACGGGTGATGAGCCGGTGCGCCCGCTTGCGGCGATCTCCCTTTTCGTAGTAGGCGGCACGGTTTTCGAGCCGCTGAATTTTGTGCTGCTCCTGCGCAAGCTGACGCTCGACCTTTTCTTTCTCTGCTTGCAGTTTCTCAATTTCTTTTTCGTGCATGATTTTAACCTCCTGACTGATAAATGATGGGATGGATAGATACAAAAAGACCGCCTACGTTTTCAGTAGACGGTCTTGACAACGATATGGATTTTCAGACTTTGCGGCAGAAATGGTCTGCGCCAGCAGACTGTTTCCGCTGCAAAGTGCGCTGGGATAGCTGCTGTGGCAGCGCAAGGGGTGCACTCCCTTGTTCGGAGCAACGCGACGCAAAGCAGCCCGGACATTTGACCGTCCAGGCTGTCTGCCTCGCAGAGCGCACATACTCCCGTCAGGAGAGTATAGAAGTGCGCCCTTGTTACCAAGGGATTATTTAGCATCCCAATTCTCTAAGGATGTTCTTGCAATACATGATTTCTGTTTCAGAAAAAAGTGCCGCGTACTCCGGCTTGCATACCGATTCTTCCATTGATAAGTAAGTCCAAGCGCCCACAAGACCACAGTGTAGATAGCCCTTCTGATAAATTTCCCGTTTTTTGCGCACTTGCAATCAGCCGCCGTGCGGTTTCGACACCTCCGTATTGCGCTAACATCTGGTTGAACCGTGTAGGGTTATATTTACACTCTTTCTTTGCTTGTATCATTTTTTCACGCAGTTCTTCTTCAAATGTTCTTGTCAATACCTCCATGTGATAACCGCCCCCATTTTATATTTTTCGCTCAAAAACTTTTCCGCAATCCTGACATAGAAATTTAGTCTTTCCCCTTTTTCCGTTTATTCCGCTGGCTGCACCGATTATCGTGCCAAGAGGGTTAAACAAACTCCCCACAGTTCCACCGACAACAGCTCTTCCAACGGAAAATTTTGTTTTGGTTGACACTGGAACAATGTTTGTGCTTCTGCAAAAAATATTCGGGCAGCAAATCCTTCGCGCCATTTTCGCGTCCTCCCAATAGGCACAGTATGATTTAGTACTTGTTCTTAAATAAGAGGTTGTACCAGAAACTAACAAAAGCAATGAGTAAGAATTGTATCATAAATCGTTATGCTCCTCAGTTAGAATTAACTCGCCACGTCCATTCTTAGCAATCCCCGCCCACTCTAAAATTGCAGCCATTACAAACACGGGATCAAAAACCGATTCTCCGATTGTTCGACCGCGGTGAAGCGCTATTGTACCGACAACGGTATTTTCCTCACAGCCGGGTTCACCGAGCTTATAGTTTCTTCCATTGCCTTTCTTTGCTCTGCCGCCTTGCTTTATAAGGAGTTCTACAATATCGTCAAACACCTTATAGTCGTAGGCTGGCTTAACAGGCAACTTATCACTTGTAAAAGTCGTTCCGTCTGGCTCTGCGTAAATCTCACAAGGAAGGCCTCTGGCCGTGTATACGGTGATGTGACCACCGTGCGCTTTCAGCTTTGCTTTGATGATTTCGGACGCGAGTGTGCTTGTATAGTCCACATCCATGCGGCTTACATCAATTTCCTTTGGCATTACCTTCTCCGTTCCACCGCCAAGATTTAAGGCGGCAAGCAATTCATCCAGTTTCTTTTTTGCAGTTGGATAAGATATTTGCATATCAGACTGTACCTCCTTCAGGTTTCCTCTGTCTTTCAAAAAAGTAATCAAGAACTCAAATCGCTCCTTGTCGAGCCGATCAAAAGGGCCAAGGTCGAACGTGTTTCTTAGCTCCATGCCACAATCAGGGCATTGTAGCGTGGTAACTCGCAGTGTCCCGTGACAGGCGGGACATTTTGAAATAAGCCGGTTCATGTAAATCACCTCTTTGCTTATATGATATAATTAGAAAACGATTTTGTCAATATAGTGCTTAATTATTTTTATTACTATATTGCTTTTTTTGGAATGTGTCTCACCGCTTCTGCCACACAATGTCATACCCCAGCGCATCCGCCAACTCCACGGCCTCGCCGTAGCGGAGCGAGCCGCGCTTGAGTTTGCCGGAGAGATTGGGGACGCTGCGGCTCCAGCCGTATTCATCGGAGAGGTAGTCCACCACCTCGGTCATGGTCATGCCGGTGCGGACGATGTAAGACTTGATCTCATTGCGATAGGTTTCAGATTTTCTCATATTCTAACTTTCCTCCTGTTTTTTCGGTGCGCTCTATGATAAAATGGATTTGTCAAATCGTGATACCTGTTCGCTATAGAGCGCTGATTTTTGATACAAGGCTTTTCGCTGGAAATGCCGCCGATGATGTGCGGGTCACAGGCAGTACCTTCCGCTTTTGCCGTTTGATGTGTCTTTGTGTGAAACGGCAAAATGTCAAACCAGACAGCAAACGTCGTTCGCTGCCGGATAGCGCTCTGTTCCATGCAGATAACCGCACAGAGCAGAAAACTATTTCGCTGTTTTCACTTGCTTTGATTTTTACGTTTGATTTTGCCGCTCTTTCCGAACGTCGTTCCTGCCCGGAGGATCGCTCCCGGCGTTTCGTCCCCGTTGGTACGCTCGCGCTTTCGCGGTCATGGCGGTTACTTCGCTGGGGGACATATCCCGTTCGGACGGTCATGCAATTTTCAAGGTTCAGGTGCGATTGCAAGACCATTTTAGCGAAAAATATAGCTCTCTCCCGTATATCCAAGAGGTCGGAAAACGCGCCGAAAAACGCAGATTTCCACGCTTATGGACAAGACCGGAAAGGGCAGAAATTTGAAGGGAGGACGCCGCTATGCAGCCAAAACTCACCATTCAGGAACGGCTCAAAGACCTGCGTGTAGAGCGCGGTCTGACGCTGGAACAGCTATCTGCGGAAACAGGAATCTCAAAGTCCGCGCTGGGAAAATACGAAGCCGACGATTTTAAGGACATTAGCCCGTTCAGCATGGTGGAGCTGGCAAAGTTCTACGGCGTGTCCACCGATTATCTGCTGGGGCTGACAGAACAAAAAAATCACCCAAACACAGAGCTGGACGCTCTGCATTTGGGTGATGATGCAATCGAAGTATTGAGGACAGGCAAGTTCAACCACCGGCTGCTATCGGAGCTGATCTGCCACAAGGATTTCCAGCGTTTCATGCTGGACACAGAAATTTACGTTGACCGGATCGCGGATATGCGGGTTAACGACATGAACGCCGTGCTGGAAGCAGTCCGGCAGATGGCGCTGATGAAAAACGGCGGCGAGGAAAATGATCTGCACCTGCGGACACTGGAAGTCGCGCAGATCAGAGAGGACGAGTATTTCGGAAGCTTGATTGCAGATGATCTGAAAGGTATCCTCCGTGACATTCGGAATGAGCATCGCCCTGACACCATGACTGCGGATGAAACAACCCTTGTTGCAACCGTGCAGGGTCAGTTGCAGGATGCGATGAACTTTGAGGGCAGTTCCGAGGAAAAGCAAGCCCGTTCGTTCCTCGCTACCTTTGGTATTGATTATGACAAGCTCACCAAAGAGCAGTTTGTCTCGCTGATTGAAATACTCAAGCTGTCCAAGTACTTGAAAAGCCCCATCAACCAGCGCGGGAAGGCGAGACCACAGTTACCGCGCGGAAAAAGCAAAAGAAAGCACAAATAAGCAAAAGCCGCTATATCCAGTGAAAAACTGAACATAGCGGCTTTTGCTGTCCGCCCAAAACCGTGTCGAATTCTATTTTATTTTGTATATTTGAAGAAGAATCCACAAATACTATTGATAAACGTAAAAAAACGTGTTATCTTATTTTTACCCACGCTGCAAAAGGAGGAATATCTATGCTACTTGAATTTGCTTGTTCAAATCACAAGTCTATTCGAGGTGAAGTATTATTTTCTGCTTTGGCTGGTAAAGATAATACTTTTGAAGAGAAAACCAAGGAAATTTCCGGCGGAAGAGTCCTAAAATCAGCGATTATTTATGGTGCTAACGGTGCTGGAAAAAGTAACCTTATTGATGCAATCGCTTTTGTGAAGAACCTTGTAACAAATAGTATAAACCATCAGCCCGGGCAGGGAATACGCCAAATTCCACACAAATTAGATGGCTTTGAAAGAGCTAGCACCTATCGGATTCAATTTATTGCCCAAGATGTTCGATATGTATTTGGCTTCTCTCTGCGCAATATGCTTGTATCAGATGAATATCTTTACTATTTCCCTAACAACAGACAAACTAAAATTTATGAGCGTTCCGGCGAAACATTTAGTGCTGGTAATAAGTTCCGAGGCAAATTTAACACCTGCAAAGATGTTCTTAAACCAAACCGTCTTTTGCTCTCGTGTGCAGCCAATTTTAGTGCTGTAAAAGAAATTTCGGATGCATATAGCTTCTTCAATGACGAGCTGGTCGTGTATGATCCTGCAAATCAGGTTAATTGGATGAACTATTCTCTTTGCCAGATGAATGAGAATCCCAAAATGAAATCGGCTGTTTTGAATTTTCTGTCAGAACTCGGCACCGGAATTAAAGATATTCAGGTCAAGATTGACGAGAAAAAGCTTGATTCGTCAGAGTTGCCTCCATTCTTGTCTGATGAATTCAAAGCAATGCTCCTGCAAAACAATGTTAATGCAATTACAGCTCGTGTCGTCTATGATCGATTCGATGTTGATTTAATGCAGGAAGAATCTACCGGGATTCAAAAGTTATTTGGTATTTTGTGCCCCATAATCGATATCATGACGAACGGGAAGGTTCTTATCTGCGACGAATTGGAATCCAGCCTTCACGAATCACTCGTTTTCGGGCTAGTCAAGTTATTCATGAGCACGCAGACAGATAAGTTTGCGCAAATGATCTTTACAACTCACGAAACCGGTCTGTTAAATCTCGACTTGTTTAGACGCGACCAGATTTGGTTTGCAGAGATGCGTAAAGATGATCGTTCTACCGATCTCTATTCACTCGCAGAGATAAAGAACGTTCGGAAAGAAGATAATTTTGGCAGAGGTTATATCTCGGGAAAATATGGGGCAATTCCCATGTTAAATCTTAACTTTGCCGATATCGTTTCTCAAATGTAAGCGAGGGGTGTAATCATGGCAATAAAAAGAGATTTGTCGCTTACCCCTCGAAAAGAAGACTTACGAGACGCAAAACCCATCACTATCCCGATCCAGTTTAGCTTGGGCGAAATTAAGCAGCATTTTGAAGAGAGTTTAGCTGCTATCAAGAAGCAATATACGGTTGCTGACTCATTAAGTGAGGGGGAAGAACCAGACGGCTGCAAAATGATTTGGCGTTCTCAAGTAGTATTGGCTGAAGGTCTGCTGGATTTCTATATCCACGAAATGAGCAAGTACTGCCTTTTTAGAATGTTCACTGGGGCTTGGGAGGCTTCCGCAAAATACGCCTCATTTATGGTCCCAATGAAAAAAGTTGAAGAGGCACTTTCCGCCACGGAATCTAAAGATTGGTTTTTCTCTTATCTGAATGATCGTTTTGGTCGGGATGTATTCCTTTCTTGTGAAAGCATGAGAGATCAGCTAAATCTAATTGGGATTGGATTTAGTGACACGATGAAAAAGGCATTTCCCCGCCCCAAAGAAGAAACCTCCCAAAAAGATGGCGCAAAAATCATTACAGACTTATTTCAACGGCGCAATGCCATTGCCCATCAGAATGATCGAAGTCATGCCTCAGCTGAGCAAAATGACATAACGAAAGAATTTGTTGAGGATTACATATCGGAAGTCGAAACTATTGTTAATGCTATCCATTCATTAGCAGAGGGAAAAGAAGCACATCCATAATTCAGCAAGGGCAGAGGGCATCTCAAACAAGATGTCACTCTGCCCTTTTTATTTTGATTCTATAAAAGTGTCACATCAAAACTCTTTCACAAATGGTGTAATTGTGGTGTAGTACGCGCCGTTTGAGCGACGAAAACCGTTGATATAACAGGCTTTTTCGAGGCTTCTTAGGATACTGCCATGACAGATAAACAGGATCCTCTTCATACTGCGTTCTCTCCGAAATCTCAT
>ERZ837380.4524-NODE-4524-length-11558-cov-4.137877_pt1 | contig 11558 bp, 10 predicted proteins | sample MGYA00519685_ERZ837380 | MGnify/ENA primary metagenome ERZ837380 (study PRJEB31850, sample SAMEA3708817) | human gut metagenome | biome: human gut; feature: human-associated habitat; material: faeces | place: China | collected 2014 ...
GCCGGGCATGCCCGGCCCCTACAATACAACCAACAAAAACAGGAGCATCACCACGCACGGTGACGCTCCTGTTCTTTTTTACATAGTATGGCTTGCTGCGGTCACTCCAAGTTGCCGGTCAGCAGCATGACGGACGTCAACGCGGCTAACGGCGCGGTCTCGCAACGCAAAATCCGGGGGCCTAACCCTACGGTCACAGCCCCGGCGGTCTTCGCGGCCTCGGCCTCCTCGACGGAGAAGCCGCCCTCGCTGCCGGTCACGATGGCAACGCGCTTGTACTGTCCGGGGTGCAGCACCTCCCGCAGGGGTGCGCCGCCACCCTCGTAAAAGAACAGCACAACGTCGAAATCCGCAAATGCTTTGCAAACCGCGGCAAAATCGTTCAGCGGCAGGGCCACGTGTGGCAGTATGGCGCGGCCCGCCTGCTTGGCGGCCTCGGCGGCAATGCGGTTGTAGCGCTCGTTCTTGACGTCCTCTTTTTTCGGCGTGGCTACGCAATACCGGCTGAAAAACGGCACGATCTCGGTCACGCCTAGCTCGACGCTGTGGCGGATGACCTCCTCCAGCTTGCCCGCCTTGGGGTAGCCTGCAAACAGCGTCACGGCGCAGTCCGGCTCGGCCTTGCTCGTCGTGCCGTCGGTGACGGAAAACTCCACCCGCCCCGGCTCGATGGCCGTGACCGTGCCGAGGTATTCCAGCCCGTCCGGCCCGCAGAGCACGACCTCCTCACCGATTCTGGCGCGCATGACGTCGGCCAGATGGTGGGCGTCGCTGCCGGTCAGCGCGGCGCGGCCATCGGCCAGCTCCCGCGTAAAATAACGATGCGGCATAGATCAAGCCTCTTTCTTTTCGCAGATGATGCAGACCCAGCCGCGCTTCTCCTTGACCTCGACAGGCTCGAGACCTGCGGCCTTCAGCCCGGCCAGCACCTCGTCCTTGCGCTCGTCGATGATGCCGCTGGCGATGAACCGTGCGCCCGGGGCCATGAGCACCGGCACATGCGGGGCCAGCGACAGGATGGCCGCCGCCACGATGTTGGCCGTGATGATGTTGTACTGGCCACTGGCCTTGTCGGACAGGTCGCCGACGAGGACTTTAAAGCGGTCCGCCACGCCGTTGCGCGCGGCGTTCTCGCCCGCGGTGCGCACGCACATGGGGTCGATGTCCACGCCCTCGGCGGAGTCTGCGCCTAATTTCAGCGCGGCAATGGCCAGAATGCCGGAGCCGGTGCCGATGTCGAGCACGCGCTCCCCGCCCTTGACAAGGCTGTCCAGCGTCTCGAGGCAGAGCGAGGTCGTCTCATGCGTGCCGGTGCCAAAGGCCATGCCGGGGTCCATGACGATCCTGATGCGGTCCGTCCGGTAATCCTCCCAGCCGGGCACGATGGCGAGGCGCTCGCCGATGTCCATGGCGTGGTAGTACTTCTTCCAGGCGTTCTGCCAGTCCTCCTGCTCGACGCCGGTGGTGTTGAGCTGGTAGCCGATGCCGCTGTTTTTCAGCCGCTCCTCAAACAGGGGCAGCACCTCGGCGGGGTTCTCGTCAGGGGCAAGGTACATGTGTACGATCACGATGTCACGCGGTTTGTCCAGCAGGTCCTGTTCAATTAAATCTACGTGGGCGATCTCCCACGCCTGCTGCTCCAGGTCGCTGTAGTCCTCAATATAAATGCCGCCGTTGGCAACCATCGTTGCGATGGCTTCGGCAGTGTCGGCGTCGCGCTTGGCGACGGTGATGCTGATGTCAGTCCATTCCATGTGGGTGGCTCCTTTATAAATTGCTTGCGGGCGCATACGGAATGCGCCCCTACGAATAACGGGCGCGTTGTAGGGGCGGCCAATGGCCGCCCGCGGAACGCGGTGGCTGCCGCAATGTGCCTGCGGGCGGGCAATGCCCGCCCCTACATGCCCGTAGGGGCGGATTCCATATCCGCCCGAGAACTGCGCCATAACCCCATTTTTACCTATTATACCGTATTTTCCCCCATAATTCAATCACAGAAAGGAGAAATCCCTATGCAAATCACACGCTTGTCTGCTGCTGAATGTGAGGACCTCTACCGCTCTGCCCTGCCGCGGGATTTCCCTGCCGCCGAGCTGAAGCCGTTTGCCGAGATCCAACGCCTGCTGGAGTCCGGCGTCTACGAGCCGCTCCTTCTGACCGATGACGCGGGCGCACGGCTGGCTTATGCGTGGCAGGTCGTGCTGCCGGGCCAGCGCACGGCGCTGCTGGACTACTTTGCCGTGCGGTACGACCTGCGCGGCAGCGGCGTGGGCACGGCGGCGCTGGGGCTGGTCCGGGACTACGACGCCATGCGGGTACACGACCTGGTGCTGGAATGCGAGCACCCCGCCGAGGCTCCCGACCCGTCCATCGCGCGGCGGCGCATTGGATTTTACCTGCGGGCAGGCGCGCGGGCCACGGCGCTGGAAAGCCGGGTGTTCGGCACGCGGTACGCCGTGCTGGCCCTGCCCTGCGGCGGTACGGTCCCCGACGCGGCGCTTTGTAAAGAGCTGCGCACGCTGTACAAGGTCATGGTGCCGCACCCGTATTATCGCGGGCAGGTCATATTTTACGGCAGCTAGGCACATACTACCCCCAAAAAAGGGAGGAATGAAATGTGAAACTGGATCCCAGGCAATATGATGAGATGGTCAGCCGCGCGTCGCCGCCGTCGCCCGTAGTGCGGGACTGCGCGTGGGCGTTTTTGGTCGGCGGGGCCATCTGCACCCTCGGCGAGGCACTGCGGCAATTTTTTCTGATTTGGTACGACAAAACGCTGGCGGGCACGCTGACGAGCATTGCGCTGATTTTTCTGTCCGCCATTTTCACACTGCCGGGCTGGTACCAAAAGCTGGCCGCCAAGGCGGGCGCGGGGACGCTGGTGCCCATTACAGGGTTTGCAAACTCCGTCGTCAGCCCGGCGATTGAATTCAAGGCCGAGGGCTGGGTGACCGGTGTAGGCGCGAGGATTTTCGGCATCGCAGGGCCGGTCATCGCGTTTGGGACGCTGGCCAGCTTTGTGTGGGGCGTGCTCTACTGGCTGCTGGGAAAGGTGGGGTGACCGATGACGCGCAGAGGCGATACCCTGCTGTTTGACGCGCCGCCCACCGTGGCGGCCTGGGCCGCGGCAGGCGGCAAAAAGGAGAGCGAGGGCCCGCTGGCGTCGGCCTTTGACTTTGTGACGCAGGACGCGGCTTTTGGCGAGCAGGGCTGCGAAAACTGGGAGCAGGCCGAAAGCCTCTTGCAGCGCAAGGCCGTGGAGCTCTGTCTGCGCAAGGCGGATATTCCGCGTTCCAAAGTCGATATTGCGTTTGCGGGCGACCTGCAGGCCCAGTGTACGGCCAGCAACTACACGATGCGGGAGCTGGGCATCCCGTTTGCGGGCGTCTACGGCGCGTGCTCGACCATGGCGGAGACGCTGGGCCTTGCCGCGGTGTTTGCGGCGGGCGGCATGGCCGAGCGGGTCCTGGCGCTGACAAGCAGCCATTTTTGCGCGGCAGAGCGGCAATTCCGCACGCCGCTGGAGTACGGTGCCAAGCGCACCCCCACGGCCCAGTGGACGGCCACCGCCGCGGGGGCCTGCCTGGTGCGGGCGCACGGCAGCGCGGGCGTGCCGGTGCTGTCGGTGACATTTGGCCGCGTGCAGGATTTTGCGGTGCATGACATCAACAACATGGGTGCGGCGATGATGCCTGCGGCAGCCTCGACGCTGCTGCGCTATTTTTCGGCCACGGGGACAAGCCCGCAGGATTTTGACGCAATTTTTACGGGCGATTTGGGCGAGGTCGGCACGGCACTTCTGCATGAGCAGATGGCCAAAGAGGGGCTGCCGCTGGACAACCATAAGGACTGCGGCTGCTTATTATATGACACAAACAGTCAGAATGTACAGGCGGGCGGCAGCGGGGCAGGATGCAGTGCGGCGGTGCTGTGCGGGAAGATCCTGCCGATGCTGGCCGCAGGGCAGCTGCGCCGCGTGCTGTTTCTGGCAACGGGTGCGCTGATGAGCCAGACCACGTTTTTGCAGGGGGAGAGCATCCCGGGCATCGCCCACTGTGTCGAGCTGGGAGGTGCGGTATGAGCTACGTCTGGGCGTTTGTGGTCGGCGGCGCAATCTGCGTCGTAGGGCAGCTTTTTATTGATTACACGAAGCTCTCCCCTGCCCGGATCCTGACCGGGTATGTCGTGGCGGGTGTAATCTTAAGCGCTGTCGGGCTGTACAAGCCGCTGGCGGATTTCGCCGGGGCGGGGGCCAGCGTGCCGCTGCTGGGGTTCGGGCATTTGTTGGCACAGGGCGTGCAGAATGCCGTGGACGAGTGCGGCCTGCCCGGTGCGTTTACCGGCGGCCTGACGGCGGCGTCCGGCGGCATAGCGGCCAGCCTGATTTTTGGCGTGCTGGCTGCGCTGGTGGGAAAAAGTAAGGATCAGAACTGAGTAGGAGTCAGGAGCGGACGCCGACCTCCTGAGAGGGGCAGACTTCCGGCGGCATCCCGCTGCCGGGCCATAATGGCACGGTTTACCCTCATCAGTCAGCGGGCGGGGTTGCTGACAGCTTCCCCCGAGGGGGAAGCCATTCAAACAAAAAACAGGGATGCAGATTTCGGTCTGCATCCCTGTTTCTATATTGTTTTTACTGTGCGCTGGACCCAAGCGTAACAGCCAGCGTCAGCACCTTGCCGTCGCGCTCGACCTGGAGGTTGACGGTGTCGCCGATGCCCTTGTCCTTCAGGTAATTCTTCAAGGCGGAGGAATCACTGACGGCGGTGTCATCGACGGCCAGCACGCGGTCACCCGCCTGTACACCGGCGGCGTCGGCGCCGCTGCCTTTTGTGACTTCGACAACGTAGACGCCCATTGTGGAGACACCCAGCTGCTGGGCGGTCTGGGCGTCGGTCACATCCACGATCTTGACGCCCAGCGCGGGACGAGCCACGCTGCCGTTCTCAATCAGCTGCCGACCTATCTCCATGGCTGTGTTGATGGGGATCGCAAAGCCGATGCCCTCGGCCTCACTGTAGCTGGACTTGGCATTGACAATGCCGATCAGCTCGCCGTTCGCATTGAACAGGCCGCCGCCGGAGTTGCCCGGGCTGATGGACGCATCGGTCTGGATCAGCGTCATATCGTTGTTTTGCACGGTGACCTGACGGTTCAGCGCACTGACGATGCCATCGGTGACAGTGTTGGACAGCGTGCCCAGCGGGTTGCCGACGGCAACGGCGACCTCGCCCACGGCCAGGGCGTCACTGTCGCCGATGACCGCCGGGGTCAGGCCCGTAGCATCAATTTTCAGCACCGCGATGTCGGAGGTGGAATCCTGACCGACGACGGTGGCGTCGTAGCTCTCATCGCTGCCGTTCAGCTGCACCTTTACGCTGGTCGCGCCGCTGACGACGTGGGCGCAGGTCAGGATGTAGCCGTCCTGGCTGATGATGACGCCGGAACCGGCACCGCTCTGGACGTAGTAGCCGCCGAACCAAGTCTGGCTGCTGCTCATCTGCTCGGTGGTGATGGCGACAACGCTGGGCGAGACGACAGACGCAATCTGCTGCACGCTCATGCTTGTGCCATCGGTGCTGCCTGCGGCGGTGGCGTCCGTGCTGCGCTCTACCTGCTGGACGACCACCTGGTTGCCTGTCAGGCCCGCACGGCTGGCGACCACAGCGCCGCCCAGACCGCCGCCGAAGCCCAGCGCAGCCACGCCGACGCAGGCCAGCACGCGGAGCAGGACCTTGCTGCCCTTTTTCTTCTGGGGCACGGGGGGCTGCTGCGGGGCGCTGGAATAGCTGTAGCCATTGTAGCCGCCGTTATTGCCATTGCCGCCGCTGAAGCTGCTGGTGTAGCCGTTGGAATCCTGCTGGGGATTCTGGCCGGACGTGCTGCCGGAATTGTAGGAAGAATAATCTGTGCGCGCCGTGTTGGCGGTGTTGGCACCGCTGGAGCCTACGTTGGGGTAGCTGCTCTGTTGGGGCTGCTGGTTCTGCGCGGGGGCGCTCTGCTCGGGCTGCGGGTTCTGGCCGTTCGGCTGACCGCTGCCGGATGTATTGTTATAGAGACCGGAGTAATCGTATTCGTTGCTCATAGTGGTCGTCTCCTTTCGCTTTCTATGCCTACAGTATACAGGCTAATTGTGAAATAGGTTTCGTCAGAGAGTGAAAAGTATGTGAAAAACGGTGAAGATTATGACAATTTGCAGCGTTGCGCCGCACAATAAAATATGATATAATCAAATCATAAAACACATATAAAGGAGGCGCTTTCTATGAAAAGGATGTTAAAACGTATTTTGGTTGTGCTTCTGGTATTGATCCTGCTGGCAGTGGCGGGCTTCGGTATGCTGTACGCCGGGCGGCTGCGCACGGTAAACAGCATAGAGCAGATCACCGCGTATGACGACTATAACCTTTACCGCATGGATGTCAAGTATGATTATTCCATCGACGATGTCATCAACTACGGCATCACCGACAACCAGTCGATGATTGACGCGATCTTAAAGGAAACGCTTCCCCTGCTGCCGGTCCACATGAAAGCTCCGAACTTTGGATGCAGCGCCTTTGGAACGGTGTCCGAAAGGAATATCCTGATGGGCCGCAATATCCTGATGGGCCGCAACTATGATTTCAAGCGCGATACCTCGGCCATGCTGGTTTATTGTACGCCGAAGGACGGCTACAAATCCGTGGCGCTGGCCGCGCTGGATAATATCTCGGCCAACCAGCCGGACATATCCATGGCGAAAAAGCTCGCCTGCCTGACCGCTCCGTTCATCTGTCTGGACGGCATGAATGAAAAGGGTGTTTCCATCGCTGTGCTGACGCTGGACAGTGAGCCGGTCAACCAGGACACCGGCAAGCAGAAGATCTTCACGACGCTGGCCATCCGGCTGGTGCTGGACCGCGCCGCCACGACGCAGGAGGCCGTTGACCTGCTGGACAGCTATGATATGTTTGCGACCTCCGGGCGGGACTACCACTTCTTTGTCGTTGATGCAAGCGGCGATGCCCGCGTGCTGGAATATGACCCGGAGCAGGAGGGCCGCCCGCTGCGCTGGACATCCATGCAGGCCATCACGAATTTCTACGGCTGCTATGCCTACAAGGTGCAGCCAAACCAGAGAAATGGCATCTACGGCCACGGTAAAGAGCGCTATGACGCTATTATGGAAGTGCTGGCAATGCGCGATCCCGACGGGGATATTCCTGCGGATATCGCATGGAAGGCGTTGCAGGCAGCCGCCCAGGACCCCAGTCCCAACGACGTGACCAGCAACACCCAGTGGTCGCTGGTCTATGACGACACCGACCTGACCGCGCAGATCGTCATCCGCCGCAAATGGGGCGACGTGATACACTACGACCTGAACACAAACGAAATCAACGGGTAATGCTATGCAGATCAGGCAGGAAAAAGGCTGCTACACTCTATATAAGGAAAACGAGGCCATCGGCACAGCCGTCGTGGACGGCACGACCATCCTGCGGCTGGAGGTCGTGCCCCGGTGGCGCGGGCGAGGCTACGGCAGTTATCTGTTGAAAGAGATTCTGCGCCAAAACGGCGGACTGGACCCAAAGCAGGCCACGCGGTTCACCGCTCCCCTGCCCCGGGATGCCGCGGGCAGGGCGCTGGCGCAAAAATATGGCTTTGCCCCGGACGGCAGCCAGCTGGTGCGCCGCCGCGTGCCCGACCTGTCCGCCGTGCAGCTCTGCCATGCGTTTTTGACCGCACGGCTCGCCCCCGGCGGGCTGTACGTGGATGCTACCTGCGGCAACGGCCACGACACGCAGTTCCTGTGTACGCTGGCAGGCCCGGCAGGGCGCGTGCTGGGGCTGGATATTCAACAGCAGGCCGTTGATAACACAAACGCGCGGCTGGCAGCGGCAGGCTATGGCGCAGTGGGGCGTGCGGTGCTGCACGACCACGCCCGCCTGGCTGAGCTGGTGCAGCCCGGCACGGCGGACTGCGTGCTGTTCAACTTCGGCTGGCTGCCGGGTGCGGAGCATGATGTGCATTCCACGGCGGACGGCGGTGTGCCCGCCCTGCGTGCGGCGCTGGAGGCTCTGCGCCCCGGCGGCGTACTGGCCGCGGTGCTCTACAGCGGAAAGGTCATCGGTGACGCCGAGAAGCAGGCCGCGCTGGCGTTTTTTAAGGCCCTGCCGCTGACGCGCTATACCGTGCTGGTCTGCGAGTTTGCAAACTGGGCGCAGACAGCGCCGCTGCCGTGCTTTGTGATCAAAAAGTAAAGGCTGTACGTTAAGGCAAGCGGGCAGAGCCCCTCAGGCCTCGCAGGCTCGGCCAGCTCCTCTGTAAGGGGCGCCTTTTTGCGCGGGCTCCGCCCGCGGGAAAGCCTCCCCTCACAGGGGAGGTGGTCAAGCGCAGCGATGACCGGAGGGGCTTTGCCCGTTCGCCGCAATAACAAACATACCCCCGTCAGGCGCACATACCTGACGGGGGTATCTTTATTCTATAAACAGAATTTACGCCTTGACCTCCGGTGCGCCGCCGCCCAGCTTGGGGATGGGGCAGTGGAGGATATACCATGCAAACAGCACGGACGAGATGCTCCAGGTCAGCGGATAGGCCCAGAACACAACGCCGATGTCGCGGATGAAGTGCAGCGTGACCGTGATGTAGGTGATGCGCAGCAGGCACCAGACCGCCAGCATGACCATCATCGGCACGACGGGGCGGCCCAGACCGCGCAGGATGCCCGCGCAGCAATGGCTGAACGCCAGTAGGCAGTAGAACAGCGTGATGGTGTGGGCCTGCCGCACGCCGAACGCAATGACGTCGGCCTCGCGGCTGAAAGCGCCGATGAGCCACGGCGACGCAGCGTAGATGGTGGCACCGACGACCTCGGCCATGAGCACCGAGCACAGACACCCGAACTTCATGCCCTTCTTCACGCGGTCCGGCTGGCCCGCGCCGACGTTCTGGCTGACGAACGTCGCCAGTGCCATGGCAAAGCAGGTCACGGGCAGGAAGGCGAAGCCCTCCACCTTGCTGTACGCGCCGCACCCGGCCATGGCCTGTGCACCGAACGAGTTGATGTTGGACTGCACAATGACGTTGGCAATCGAGATGACCGAGTTCTGGATGCCGGACGGCAAACCCTGCACGATGACAGCCTTTAGCGACGGACCGTCAAATTTTACCTCGCACCAATGTACGGCCCATGCCTCTTGGGAGCGCGTCAGCTTGGCAAATGCCAGAACGGCGCTGACCGTCTGGGAGGCAATCGTTGCGAACGCCGCCGCGGCCACGCCCATGCGCAGCCAGCCGACGAGGATCAGATCGAGCACGATGTTGATGAGAGAGGCAGCAATTAAATACCGCATCGGGCTCTTGCTGTCGCCGACGGATTGCAGAATGCTTGCACCTACGTTATACATGACAACGGCAATTGAGCCGATGAAGTACATGCGGAAGTAGGCGATGGAGTTGACGAGCACGTCGTCCGGCGTGCCCATCCAGCGCAGGATCTGCGGCGTTAAGATCACGCCGATCACCGTCAGCCCGACACCGGCCACCAGGCCCAGCGCCACGGTGGTGTGGATCGTGCGGCGCATTCTGTCCCAGTCCTTGGCGCCGAAATACCGCGCGACCACGACGCCCGCGCCCAACGATACACCGTTGACAAAGCCGGTCAGCAGAAAAATCAGGCTGCCTGACGAGCCGACAGCGGCGAGCGCCTCGCCGCCCAGAAAGTTGCCGACGATCAGCGAGTCGGCGGCATTATACAGCTGTTGGAACAGGTTGCTGATAAAAATCGGCAGCGCAAACAGCAGCATTCCCCTGGCAACACTGCCCTGGGTCAGGGTCGTTTTTTGTTTTGTTTCCATAGTTTGCTTTCTCTATACCCATATCCTGAGCGGCAGAGTGCGGACGCCTATAGAATGCGCCCCTGCGGGTGTGATTCGTAGGGGTGGATTCCATATCCGCCCGCAAAGTGCCGTATGTTTACACCAATACGTCCTTGATCAATAAGCTCAGCCCGCCGGTTGCCGAATGGATAAACTCCACGGCGTCGTCCGAGCTGCACAGCTCGGCGGGAATCCTGATCTCAATGCCGGACTCGGTCTTGAAGCTGCGGCTTTCCAGTTTTTTGATGCGCGCGGGGGTCACGGTCACGCGGTCATTCTCCTGCACGCCGGTCTCGGCCAGCGCCTCCTCAAACCTGGGGGCGGCCAGGGGGAAATTCTCCCGGATGCGCTCACGCACATCCTCGACGGAGATCTGGTTGTCCACGGCCTGGTTGCGCACCAGCAGCTCGACGGCAGTCTCGGTGCCGCCGTCAAACGGGGGCACATCGTCCAGCGCCTCCGGCTCGGGGTAGGCCTCCTTCACGGCGGCCACGGCGGTCTCGCAGACGGCCTTGAGCTTGGCTTTCTCCTGCAAAGCCTCCGTGCAGCCGAACACGCGGGTGGACAGGTAAAAGTCCTTCCTGTCGTCCAGCGTGAACTTCTTCTCGATCAAACGCACCGTGCCGTTGGCGCGGTCAATGAGCGCGGCTTCGTCGGCCTTGGGCGTGCCGGGCAGCAGCGTGCGCTGCGGCACCATGCTGCTGAACCGGCCATTGCCCATCAGCTCGGTGTGGTGGGTGTAGCCGGGGCGGTAGTTGAGCTTGAGCACGCCGTAGAACGGCACGCCGTCGGCGGTAAAGTCCACGACGGCCAGATCGCCCGCCGGGATGGCCTGATATTGCAGCATCTGCTCAAAGATGACGCCCGCAATGCGGCGGGACAGGTCGATGAAATCCTGATTCTGCGCCATCTCCGCGGCAAAAGCGGAGTCCGGCAGGAACCGGCAGTTCTTTACCTCGTCGCTGGCGAACGCGCGTTCAAGCGTGGCGGTGTAATACTCGTACAGGTCAGCGTCCATGTCCATGGCGCGGTCCGACAGAACCGGCTCCGATGCCCCGGGGTCCAGCAGATGCAGAACGACCTGATTGATTTTGACTTCCATAGAATGATAGCTCCTTAAAAATGGCAATATAAAATACTATACCACGATTTTCCGGGTTTGACCAGCGGCAGCCCCGGGCAAAATAGTGACGAAAGAGGTGATTTGTATGAACAAGGCCGAAAAAGAAACGCTGCTGCGCCGCACCGCACCCAGCCGCCAGAAGCAGGCACAGGAATATCTGCAGGGTCGCAGCCCCGGCGCGATGCAGCGCTACGCCCCCGACGCCCACGCCGACCCGGAACAGGGCTGGGTGGAGAGTGAGGAGACGGTGAAGGAGCTGGTAAAGTGGCGGGAGGAGGCGATTTATTGAGGGCGGCTTCCCCCTTGGGGGAAGCTGTCAGTGGCCCCGACCACTGACTGATGAGAGGCAGGTGCGCCAGTATAGCCCGTTTGCCGAATGGCCGCACGGTAGGGGCCGGGCATGCCCGGCCCGCGGCCTTCCCACAGACGCGATTTTGCCTTTTTGCTGAGGGCCGGACATGTCCAGCCCCTACGTGGCGGCATTCCTTATAAAAGGCAGCTATGGTGAGCTTACCCCTCATCCGGCCCTGCGGGGCCACCTTCAGTCTACGCGCCAAGAGCCGTCTACGGCG
>ERZ837380.4530-NODE-4530-length-11547-cov-3.643752_pt1 | contig 11547 bp, 13 predicted proteins | sample MGYA00519685_ERZ837380 | MGnify/ENA primary metagenome ERZ837380 (study PRJEB31850, sample SAMEA3708817) | human gut metagenome | biome: human gut; feature: human-associated habitat; material: faeces | place: China | collected 2014 ...
TGTCAGCAATATTTTTTATTAAACCTTTATCTACTAATTGTTCTAATATTTTTATCCCAAGCCCGTCTATATCCATTCCTTCTTTTGATACAAAATGGGCAAGGTTTCTTAATATTTTTGCACTACATTCTATTCCTATACAACGTGCAACTGCTTCGCCTTTTTCTCTTACAACTGGTGCTCCACAAACTGGGCATACTGTTGGCATAACAAATTCTCTTTCGGTACCATCTCTCTTCGATTTTATAACATCAACAACTTCTGGAATTACGTCTCCCTGCTTTTGAATTACGACTGTGTCTCCTATTTTTAGGTCTTTTTCTTTTATAAAATCTTCATTGTGAAGTGTTGTTTTAGAAATAGTTGAGCCTGCAACCTTAACTGGCTCTAGTATTGCAGTTGGAGTAAGTGCACCTGTTCTTCCAACTTGGCATACAATATCTAAAAGTTTTGTTTCTTTTTTCTCGGGTGGATATTTGTATGCAATAGCCCACTTTGGCACTTTATAAGTGGTTCCTAATATCTCTCTTAACCTCAAATTATCAACCTTTATAACTGCGCCATCTATTCCAAATGATAGATTTTCTCTATCTTCTCCAATTTTTTTAATTGCTTCTATTGCCTCATCAATTGTGCTACATAATGTTCTTACTGGCACAACATTAAATCCAAGTTTTTGCAATTTATTTAGTTCTGTAAAATGCGAATTTTCTGCATCAAATGTATCTTCATCATATTTTTGTACATTAAATATAAAAATGTCTAAAGGTCTTGTTGCAGTTACCTTTGAATCTAATTGACGAAGAGAACCTGCTGCTGCATTTCTTGCATTTGCAAATAAGCTCTCTTCTAATATTTCTCTTTCTTCGTTCATTTTCTCGAACTCTTTTGTTCCAATGAATACTTCTCCACGAACTGTAATATCTATTTTTTCTTTTAGTTCTTTTGGAATATGTGCAATTGTTTTTAAGTTATCTGTTACATCCTCTCCAATTAAGCCATTTCCACGTGTTGCACCTTGTACAAAAACACCATTTTCATATTTAAGCGCTGTAGATAAACCATCTATTTTTGTCTCTACAACATATTTTAGTTCTTCATTATTTTCTTCTGCAACTTTTCTAACTCTTGTATCAAAATCTTTCAGCTCTTCAAAAGAGAAAATATCTTGAAGACTTTGAAGTGGTACTTCGTGAGTTACTTGTTTAAAGCCTTCTTTTACGTGTCCACCAACTTTTTGAGTTAACGAATCCTTTGTAATAAGCTCTGGAAATTCTTTTTCCAAAGCTTTTAATTTATTCATCATCATATCATATTCATAATCAGTTATTGCTGGGTTATCCATATCGTAATAGAGTTTTGCATAATACTCTAATTTTTCTCTTAATTCTTTTATTTGTTTCTTAGCTTCTTCAAGCTCCATTGTTCGTTCCTTCCTCTTTTTGACATAAATGCAAAAAGTCATCTTTTTATTTTTTAACTTTCGTTTCGCCAAAAAAGGGACGTCCCCTTTGGGCGATTAGACACTTAACAATTTTTTAATAAGTCTTTTCCACCTTTTAAGTACTCATATCCAGAGAATATTGTTGCTATAACAGATATTGTCATAAATAGACTAGCTAATATGTTTATAATAAAATCTCCTGTACTCATGTATGTAAGTGCACTATTGGTTAATGCTTCTTGCTCTGTTTTTGCTCTTAGAACAAATGCAAAATAAGGATGTGTTGTTAAAAACATTAATATTATTGCAATCATTTGTGTTACTGTTTTTAATTTTCCCCAAACATTCGCAGCAATTACTTTTCCACTATTTTGAACAGCAATTAATCTATAACCAGATACTGCAAATTCACGAAATACTACTATAATTGGTATCCACGCTGGTAGTCTTCCCATTTCTACAAATATAATCATAGCTGCTACTACTAAAATTTTATCTGCAATTGGATCTAAAAATTTTCCAAAGTTTGTAACTTGATTGTTCTTTCTTGCTAAATATCCATCTAATTTGTCGGTTATAGATGCGACTATAAATATTAAATTTAATATCCACATTGTTGTTGGTATTCCTAAAAAGCTTCCTGGTATATTAAAGAATGATACTATAACCATTATTGGCACTAAAATAATTCTAAATAATGTTAATTTGTTTGGTAAATTCATTTTGTATTTCTCTTATAATCAAATATTTTTGATTAATTCCTTTCTTTTAAAGTTACATGTACATTATACAATACAATCTTTTATTTATCAATTTATTTTTTACTTTTTTCTTATTTAATTAATTGTTGTAATTGTAGTCATTTTGTGTTATAATTCTCTTGTTAAAGTTTTGTAACCTTTGATAAAAAAGTCGAAGGTTATTACCGTGCCTTCGATTTTTTTAATAAAATTTAGGAGGTATCGATAATGAAAGACATCAGCTTTACTTACTATCGCACTAATGGGCAGAAGTTTTCTATGGATCTCAATCGAGAATCTATCCTCGCAAAAATGCGAGAACTGGTGAAAAAGTATCCCGACTGCAATGACAATGCAACGACTCTTCTCCAAATCATTCCAGAAATAGAGACTATGGAGATTTACCAGTTTGCTCTGGACAGCCAAGATGTTCCTTACATCGTGTATACCACATTTTCTCACGCTGAGAAGCAGCTGCTCAAGTTTCGTGGTACTTATCGCATTACATGGGAATACTTCAAGTCTCTCTGTCGTGAAGCAGAGGAAAAGAATAAGTAATTTTTCTGATCTTTCATAAAAAAACAGCCTCTTAACTTTTGCATAAAGTTAAGGGGCTGTTTAGTTTTTACTTAAGCTTCAGATTGCGTTGTCCTGCAATTCTTTCAAGACCCGGTCATAAGCCTTTTCCATAAGGGCCTTGTAATTTTCATCCTTAATCTCCATAGACATCTCTTTGAAGAGCTTGGGATCGTTGCGGCAGATATGCATAACAGTTTCAACAAACTTTTCATCTGTCAAGTACTCCGCCGAAGGTTCAACCTTGTTGGTGAAGAAAATTTCATGTGTTCCATCAGGGTAGCTCTGTGTTGCTGAGTATACCTTTCCGTTTGCGACGCAGACTTCGGCTAACATAAAAGTCATATTAGTAAAAACTCTCATAGTAAATTCTTTCATCTTTTGTTCCTTTCTCCCTATTTAGGGACTGAAAATGTATAAGTTCCTTTGCAATTCATATTGCAATATTTTTATTATACCATATATTTACATAAAATGCAAATTTTATTGTTTCTTTATCTTCGGCTTTGCAATTAATGATGCTAAATATCCAAAGAATATTGCTGCTGCAATTCCACCAGCTGATGCTTTTACCCCTCCAATAAATGCTCCCAATATTCCAATTTCTTTAACTGACTCTATAGCTCCTTTGGCTAAATTTGCTCCAAAACCGTGTTAATGGAACTGTGGCACCTGCACCTGCAAAATCTATTAAATATTTGTATAAGCCTAATCCTCCTAAAATTCCTCCAACTGTTACGAAAGTTACTAATATTCTTGCTGGTGTAAGCTTTGTTTTATCTAATAAAATTTGACCTATTATACATATAATTCCACCTGTTACGAAACATCTTAATAATTGCATCCAATCTATACTTTGTAAAAAGTCCATATTTAACAAATTTCCTCCTTTTAGACTTCTATTGAAATTGCATGTGCTATTCCTGGTATTGTTTCTCCTTGTTGTGAACTTGTAGAATTCATTAGTGCTCCTGTTGCAATTAATAAAATTCTTTTCATTTTTTGTTCTTTTAATAGCTCAAAGAAATATCCAGAAAATATTGTAGCTATACAAGCACATCCACTTCCACCAGAGTGAGTGTCCTGTTTTTCTTTATCAAACATTAAAACTCCACAATCATTATAATTAGAATTTATATTATATCCTTTGGTTTGAGCCATTTCTGCTACAATTTCTTTTCCTATATGACCTAAATCCCCTGTTATTATTGCGTCATAATAACTTGGTTTTCTATTAGTATCCTGTAAATGTGTTATTAAAGTATCTAGTGCAGCAGGTGCCATTGCAGCTCCCATATTATTTGCATCCTTTATTCCCATATCGACTATCTTTCCTGGTGTTATGTTGGTTATTTTTGGTCCTTCACCACTGCTAGATAATATAACTGCTCCAGAACCAGTTACTGTCCACTGTGCTGTTGGTGGTCTTTGAGTTCCAAGTTCTAGAGGAAATCTAAATTGTTTTTCCGCACTACAGAAGTGACTAGATGTTGCACAAATTACATTGTTTGCAGCCTTTCCAGATACAAAAACAGACCCCAAGCACATACTTTCAACAAATGTTGAACAAGCGCCAAAAACTCCAAAAAATGGAATGTTAGAATCTCTTAATCCAAAATCAGAAGATATACATTGATTTAACAAATCTCCTGCAAAAATATAATCTATATCTGTTTGTGCAATTTTAGATTTAGATATAACCATATTTACAGTTTCTTTTACTATTTTACTTTCAGCCTTTTCCCAAGATTTTTCACCCCAAAACTCATCATCTAAGCATTTATCAAAATACTTTGCCATTGGCCCATTTGCTTCCTTTGGACCTACTATTGATGCTGCTTCTACAATTACTGGTGGCTCTTCAAAGCTAATTGTTTGTTTTCCTATCTTTTTCAATACACTTTTCCTCTCTTTCTTTTAAGCAAAAATGTTTGCTATTATTCCAATTATTACAGATGTAGAAATTCCAAATACTAAAACGGGACCTGCAACTGTAAACATTTTTCCACCAACACCCATAACATATCCTTCAGATTTGTATTCAATAGCAGGTGATACTATTGAATTTGCAAATCCTGTTATTGGAACTAGTGAACCAGCACCTGCAAATTTTCCAATTCTATTAAATACATTTAGTGCAGTTAAAATTGCAGAAATTGCAATTAAACTAATTGATACAACAGTCGAGCTTAAAGTATTGTCCATTCCTTTATACATACAAAAGTCCATAATTATTTGTCCAATAGAACATATTAATCCGCCTACCCAAAAGGCATTAAAGCAATTCTTTAGTATTGGTGAATTTGGCGATTTTTGTTTTACATATTCATCATATTCTTTAGGTGTATTTATTTTTTCCACAAGCTATTCACCTACTCTCTTTCTCTGTCTAACATAAAACTTAAGTCTAAATCAACATAGTAGTCTGATATTTTATCCTTATTTATTTTTGCTCTTTGTTCTAATATTTTCACCTCAGTTAAATAATCTAGTGTTTTAGAAGCTTCTGAAATTGTTTGAACAATAGCATCTTTCCAAGATATTTTTGAACTTCCTGTTATAATTAAATGTTTTTCCATTTTTCATCCTCCCACAAAAATTTCTAAAATTATCATTTCCAAAATTTTTTAACTTATGCAGAATTGTGAAAATATTTTATATATATGATTTTCAAAAATACACTCTAAATTGGTAGTAATAGTCTTTATACTAGACCTCAAGCACTTATTTTCAATAAGTAATAGTGAATGACGAAGTTCTAATGGTACTTGGTACTTTAAGAGTTTTTGCTTTTCTAAAACTTTTAAAAATCACTATATGATTAAGTATCTAAAGTCCGTGGGTGTTTTACTGTTCTTGTCAACAGTCTGTAATGGAACGGTTTACGCCAATCAAGAAGGAAGAAAAACAGACGTGAGAGTGACTCAGCAAAATGGTACTTGTACCGGAGTTGTAAAAGATGCTACAGGCGAAACGATTATCGGTGCATCTGTGGTAGTAAAAGGTTCCACGAATGGAACCATTACAGGGATTGATGGAGATTTCTCCCTGTCTAATGTGCCCAAAGGAAGCACGATTGTCATTTCATTCGTAGGGTATCAGACGCAGGAAATAAAGTGGACGGGAGTGCCATTGAATGTTATTTTGAGTGATGATACAAAAGTCTTGGATGAAGTGGTGGTAGTGGGATATGGAACGCAGAAAAAAGTGAATGTGACGGGTGCGGTAAGTATGGTCGGTTCGGATGTGATAGAGTCACGCCCTGTTGCCAACGTAAGTCAGGCATTACAAGGGGCGGTTCCCGGTTTGAATCTTTCTACCAGTTCAAGTGGGGGTGACCTTAATACCAGCATGAATATCAATATTCGTGGTACAGGTTCTATCGGCGACGGTTCTGTAGATAGTCCTTTGATTTTAATTGATGGTATAGAGGGAGATTTGAATTCTTTGAATCCTAATGATGTAGAAAGTGTGTCTGTTCTGAAAGATGCCGCTTCGGCTTCTATCTATGGTTCGCGTGCTGCATTTGGTGTAATCTTGGTTACGACTAAGAGTGGGAAGGCCGGTAAGGTGAAGGTTAATTACTCCGGCGATATTCGTTTCAGTACCGCGACACAGGTGCCCAAGATGGCTAATTCATTGCAATTTGCCACTTATTTCAATACTGCGAATATTAACGCTGGCGGTTCAAATATATTCAGCGATGAAACGATGGCGAATATCAAGAAGTATATGAATGGCGAATTCACAGACCCTAGCCAGCCGGAATATTGGGGAACAACAGCCAATGTGGAGAATGGGAAGTGGAACAACTATGGCTCGGCTTTTGCCAATACGGATTGGTTTGAGGAATTCTATAAAAAGAATGTGCCTTCTACACAGCATAATCTGAGTCTGAGTGGGGGAACTGAGAAGTTTAATTGGTCGGTCAGTGGAAGTTTCTTGCTACAGAATGGTCTGATTTCTCATGGGCACGACGAACTGGACCGTTATACGTTGAATAGTAAAATCGGAGCCGAACTGGCTTCATGGGCACGCCTGGATTAATCAACAAAATGGACACGAAAGGATTATGAGAAGCCTCAATATCTGACAGGGTTGTTCTTCCATAACATTGCACGCCGCTGGCCTTCTTGTCCGGTAGTCGATCCGAATGGAAACTGGATGGCAGAAATGGAGATTTATGAATTGGAAGACGGGGGGATATATAAGGAGAACAACGATGAGTTCACCCAACAGTTAAAGTTTACCTTCACGCCGTTGAAAGGATGGAACATCTATGCTGAAGGTGCTCTGCGTCTTACCAATAATAAGACTATTCAAAACAAAATTCCTATTTATAATTATAATGTAGCCAATGAGCCGATGTTACGTGATTCTGGATACGGAACAGTGACTTATGTGTATGATAACCGCTACAAGCAAAACTATTATGCTGTAAATGTTTATACCGATTATTCTCACAGCTTTGGAAAACATAATGGAAAAGTTTTGTTGGGCTTGAACTATGAACGTTATAATCAAGACAATATGTGGGCAAGCGGTACAGACTTAACAACTGAAGATAAACCTTTCTTGAGCCAGACACAAAGTAACAAGAAGAATGGTGACGGTTATTGGAATCGGGCTACAGCAGGTTATTTCGGACGTTTCAATTATGATTATGACGGTAAGTATCTGGCGGAGTTTAATATTCGTTATGACGGTTCTTCACGTTTTCTAGCCGATAAGCGGTGGGCATGGTTCCCGTCGGTATCTTTGGGATGGAATATTGCCCGTGAGTAGTTCTTTGAGAAATTGAGTGAAACAGTTAATACGCTGAAACTTCGTGGTTCTTGGGGACAATTAGGTAACACTAGTTCCAATTATAACAGTTTCTGGGATTGGTATCCGTTCTATCAGCAGCAGGCCATCAGTTCTGCATCCAGCAACTGGCTGATTAATGGCGAAAAACAAAATACATCTTCCCTTCCCAGCATCGTTAATGCTACCATGACTTGGGAAACGGTGGAAACATGGGATTTCGGTTTTGATTTCGGCGCTTTTAATAATCGCCTGACCGGTACTTTTGATTGGTATAGTCGTACTACAAAAGACATGATTGGTCCGGCACCTATCTTGGGTTCTGTATTGGGTACTAATGCTCCCAAAACCAACAACTGTGATATGCGTACTTCGGGGTGGGAATTGGAAATCGGATGGCGTGATCAGATTAATGATTTCAAATATGGTGTTCGGTTCAATCTCTCGGATAATCGATCTAAAATTCTGACCTATCCATACGATGGGGAGTTTAGCAATCAAAGTATCGGAGGGTATTATAATGGCAAGTATTTAAATGAAATTTGGGGGTATGAAAGTGTCGGTCTGGCTTCTTCAAAAGTAGAAATGGACAATTGGCTGACAACCAATAAGCCCAACTGGGGAAGCAACTGGGGTGCAGGTGATGTGATGTATAAGGATTTGAATGGAGATGGCATTGTCAGTTCCGGTGCAAATACTTTGGACGATCACGGTGATTTGAAACGTATTGGTAATGCGACTCCTCGTTATCGTATCGGTTTGAACTTAGATGCGGCATACAAGGGATTTGATTTTTCTATTTTCTTTCAAGGAGTGTTGAAACGCGATTGGTTCTTCGGTGCCGGTGATGCATACTTTTGGGGAGCGCAAGGAAATATGTGGCAAAGCGCCTGCTTTGAAGATCATTTGGACTATTGGACGGAAAACAATACTGGTGCATATTATCCGAAACCTTATTTTGGCGGTATTCAGAAAAATCAGCAGACACAGACGCGTTATTTGCAAAGTGCCGCCTATCTCCGTTGCAAGAATATCCAGTTGGGGTATACTTTGCCGAAATCTCTGTTGTCACCGGCCGGAATCAGTAATTGCCGCATTTATCTGTCATGCGATAATTTATTCACTATCACTAGTCTGTCCGATATATTTGATCCCGAAGCTTTCGGAGGATATGGTGACGAAGGATGGGGCAGTGGTAAAACTTATCCGTTGCAACGTACTGTTTCTGTGGGTGTAAATCTTAGCTTTTAACTAATAAAAAGAAGAATATTATGAAAATAAATACAAAACACATCGGATTATGTCTTTTGTTGGGTGCTGCTATGAGTACCACCTCGTGTAACGATCTGCTCGACCTTGATCCTGTAAGCCAAATCACACCGGAGTCATTCTATACATCAGCCGATCAGCTGGCTACTTACTTGAATAATTATTATAGTTCCTATTTGGTTGCTCCCTATAGCGGAGAGATGTATCATACGCAGAGTTATAGTGATGGTATGGCACGTTCTGACGGTAATACCGATATCATGTTGGCTGGGTTGAACGGTAATACGACTCTTTTTGCCGATGACCATTGGGAAGTTTCTACGGGAAAAGCCCTTCAGGGATACTATGGAGGAGTACGCGTTTACAATTATTTTTTAGATAAGGCAGTTACCGGTTATGAGAATGGAACGATTACCGGCGATGCGGAACTGATTAAGAACTATATCGGAGAGGGTTACTTCTTCCGTGCATTGTGTTATTTCCGAATGTTGGCCTATTATGGTGATTTACCCATAGTTACCAAGGTCTTGGAAGATAATGATGAGGTCATTGTAGAAAACAGTAAGCGTACTCCGCGTAATGAAGTGGCACGTTTCATATTGGAAGATTTGGACAAAGCTATTTCATATTTAGCAAGTCGAGGCAAGTTCAATGGTCAGCGTGTCAATAGAGAGGCGGCTTTGCTGTTTAAATCTAGAGTAGCCTTGTTTGAAGCCACTTTTGAAAAGTATCATAAAGGAAGCGGACGTGTACCGGGAGATAATAATTGGCCGGGAGCCAATATGCCTTATAACAGTGGAAAGAATTTCAGTATTGATAGTGAAGTGGATTTTTTCTTGACAGAAGCTATGAATGCTGCAAAACAGGTAGCCGATAATGCGCAACTGACTACCAATAATCATGTAATAGAACCTCAACCGGGTGTCATCACAGGTTGGAATGACTATTTTGAAATGTATAGTCAGCCTTCACTGGCTAATGTCCCCGAAGTCTTATTGTGGAAACAGTACAGCTTTAGCCTGAGTATCAGTCACGATGCAGCCTATCGTGTGAAGACTGGTTGTGCCGATGGATATACCCGTACCTTTGCAGAGTCTTTTCTGATGAAGAATGGATTACCCATTTATGCCAGCAATGACTATCAGGGTGATGTCAGCATTGATAATGTGAAAGCCGGTCGCGACGAACGTCTTCAGCTTTTTGTTTGGAGTGAGAGTACGCTGCTTGATTCTGATCCTAGTGCGCCTCAGTACAGTCAGCCATTCAAGAAACCCGGTATCGATAATTCAAATCAAGAAATACGTTGTATCACAGGGTATCAGCCACGTAAGTATTATACGTATGATTATACCCAGACTCCGAATGATGAGTTGCGCTGTACTAACGCATGCCCTGTTTTCCGTACAGCTGAGGCATTATTGAACTATATGGAAGCTTGTTATGAAAAGAATGGAACACTGGATGCTGATGCCAGAAAGTATTGGATGCAATTGCGTGAACGTGCCGGGGTGAGCACTGATATTGACGCTACAATTGCTGCTACCGATCTTTCCAAAGAAAAGGATTTCGGGGTGTATTCAGGGACTTCCATGGTGGATGTGACCTTGTATAATATTCGTCGCGAACGTATGAACGAGCTTTTCAGTGAAGGACAACGTTTTGCCGATTTGATTCGTTGGCGCTCCTTTGACCGTATGATAACTGCAAAGTGGATTCCTGAAGGAGTGAATTTTTGGGATAATCTTTATCTGTTGTATGATGCTGATATCAAGGCGGACGGGACATCGGATGCAGTTGTCTCTGGTAAAGAGCAAGGCAAGTATCTACGTCCTTACAGCCGTAATTTGGAGAGTTCCAACGAACTGCGTGATGGTTATAACTGGCATGAGGCATATTATTTGTATCCGATAGGAATCAGTGATATACGTACAGCTTCTGCTGACCGCGATATAAACAATAGCAATATATATCAGAATATAAATTGGCCCACTACGGCAGGCGGACATGCTGAAAAATAATTTTTTTCATAAGGTTGGGTCAATAAATATTCAGAAGTAAAAGTATTCGTTTTTTGGGATAATATTTTTAACATAGCAAAAGGGCAGGGAGTTCGTGAGGATTCTCTGTCTTTTGTCATATATGGTCTTTAGATTTTTCGGGCTGTTTTTGGTTGAAATACCTGGCAGTGATGGAGGTTTCGGGTTTGTAATCCGTTGATGTCAGCCAATGCCCTGACTTGGAAATGCTTTATATCAACTTCCAGCATCAATTTACCCAATTTGATGCAATTCATGGGTGGATCGTATTTTCATAGGCGTAAGAATTGGTGTGCTGCAAAGATCGGAAAATCTCCGGGTTGATAAAGGAAAGAGTGAAAAATATGAAAAAAAGAAGCCCGGTCCATTTTGTGGTAAGCGGACCGGGCTTTACAATCAATTTGTCAATCGTTTATAACCAATGGGGCTGCTACCTCCATTGGAACTTTAGAACTGTGCGACAGGGCGCGTGGCGTAATTGCTGGCTTTGCTGTTGGCAACTATCGCACCACTAACGAAATTCAGATACCAGGCGGATTCTGCCGAGTGTTCGGAAGAAGACCAGTACCCCTTGCGTGTGAAATCATTGAAACAATCTTGTTTGTCTTTGCAAATGACTCCGGTTTTTTGAAGTTCCCACAACAAAGTCAACTCGCCTGCCGACGGTAAATACCATTCA
>ERZ837380.4535-NODE-4535-length-11536-cov-2.134570_pt1 | contig 11536 bp, 7 predicted proteins | sample MGYA00519685_ERZ837380 | MGnify/ENA primary metagenome ERZ837380 (study PRJEB31850, sample SAMEA3708817) | human gut metagenome | biome: human gut; feature: human-associated habitat; material: faeces | place: China | collected 2014 ...
GTTTATCAATAGGGGGTCGGTTACTTTGTGGTAATAATCTGCTGTGATATTCAGGCGTTTATCGATCAATGTCATATCGATACCGATATTTTTGTCCAGGGTGATCTGCCAGTCGAGGTCGGGGTTACCGAGCTGATTCAGTACGGCTCCCATACCGAAATAATTCATAGAGGCCAATTGAAAATTGAATGTCGTCAGTGTTTTCGACGAACTGAAGTTTTGGTTGCCGGGGTTACCGATCGAGGCCCTCAGTTTTAGGAAATCGATCCAGGTGAGGTGATCTGCAATGAATCTCTCTTTGTGCAGGTTCCAGCCTAAGCCGACAGACCAGGTACCGATATAGCGTTTGGAGGCTCCGAATACGGAAGAGCCGTTTTCGCGCAGACTGAAATCCATCAGATAACGATCATCGAAAGAATACCCCAGGTTGAAATAGCCGTTCATCGACCGTGAAGTATTTTCGTAATAGGTAGGGCTTCCTCCCTCCGGATAACCGTTCGAGAAAGAGGGGTATACGAAATCACCTTCCGGGAATCCTTGAGCACTATAGCCTTGTGTCAGCGTTTTGTTACTGTTGAGGTTACCACCGAGGACGGCATTGAGACGATGACGGCCGATCAGTTTGGCAAAAGTTACCGATAGCTCGCCTTCGTATTGGTTACTTCGGGTATTGGTGGTATTGAAGGTCCCTTTTTTGAGGATCTCATAAGTATCGAAGCGGGTGTCGTTGCGGGAGATGAATTTTTCTGTATCGTCGTTGCCGTAGCTGATGCCGAAGCGGGCCCGTACTTTCAGTGCTTCGAGGGGAGTGTATTCGGCCACGAAATAGTTGGATAAAGCGAGTTGCTTGCCTTCGTCACGACTGTTTTGAGAGGCATTCCACAACGGATTGGCCGCTTTGGTATAATCGTTGTTTTCGAGCCATTTACCGATATTTCCCTCTTCGTCTCTTTTTTTGTAGTAGGGATTGGCGGCGGCATATTCGCTGAAATCAACGATCGGATTTTTGATTTTGGTGTTGGTCATCGAAAATTTGTTCGAGAACTGGAATTTTTTGATACGGTAGATCAGGTCGATATTTCCGCTGATAACTTCCCGGTTGGATTTCTCCATGACTCCGCTGATACCGTTATAGCCGGCTCCGATACCGAACAGGAAACTGCCTTCTCCTCCTTCGATATAGAGGGAGTGTTTCTGATTGACTCCCACCCGTAAAGGTTCTGTCAGCCAGTAGGTATCTATCCCGCTTTCGATTTCGGCTAATTTTTGATTGTATAATTTCTGTAGTTCGAATTCACTTGTCGCCGACCAGGAAGCAGGGGTGTATTTCCCGGCTAATTTTTCGAAAGCCAGTTTTTCTTTTGCATTCATGAGGTTGTAGCTACTGAGATCGGGCATCGAAATATTGGCATTTCCATTGTAACTGACCATCAGTTTTCCAGCTTGTGGTTTGACGGTTTCGACAACGACTACCCCGTTGGCTGCTTTCGATCCGTAGATCGCTGTCGAGGCGGCGTCTTTGAGGATGGTGATCGAAGCGATGCGGTTGATATCCATATCGTTGATTACAGATAAGGAGGATTCGAAGCCGTCGAGGATGAACAACGGTTGGTTCGGATCGGCTTCGAGCTCGTCACGCATACCCAGCATACTCGATTTCCCACGGATTTCCATATTCGGCAGGCGGTTCGGATCGGAGCCGTATAAGGTGTTGTCCAGAATGGCAAAAGAAGGGTCGAGGGTTTTCAGACTTTGCAAAATGTTTTGAGTACCTGCCGTTTTGAGTTCGGATGCGGTGTAAGTGGAAGCAGAACCGGTAAAGCTTTCTTTTTTGCGGGTAAAAATTCCGGTCACGACCACCTCTTTCAAATTTTCTGCCGTCTCTTTTAAAATGACTTTGATCGGTTTTTTAGGATCGCCGACCGGGACTTCCTGACTTTCCATACCGATAAAAGAGAAGATCAGAATGGTGTTTTCTTGTTGGGACAGAGACAATTTGAAGTTTCCTTCGGGATCGGTTGATGTTCCTAGTTTGGTGCCTTTTACCAGGACTGTCACTCCCGGAAGAGGAGTGTTGCTCTGGTCGGTTACCTGACCGGTCAGGGTAACGCTATTTACGGTTTGGGGAGTAGTTAACGGAGTCAGGATGATGGTTCGGTCTTCCAGGGTATATTTGAACCGATTATTGGCAACCGCGTCTAAAACCTGTTCGAGATTCAGGACTTGTTGTGCGAATTTTACTTTCCGGTTGAGGTCGAGTTGTTCGCCATTGTAGAATACATCATAACGCAGTTGGGAGGAAATAGCATCGAAAATTTCCCTTACTGTCAGCTGTGTTGATGAGAGAGCGAGTTTTTCCTGCTGGGCAAAGACCGAGGCATTGCCAGGAAGCACACTGATCAGTAAGAAGAAACTCAACCAGCTACATAGCAGGAGATTTCTTTTTACTTTCATTTGATTTTTTTTCATACATTAGATATTAAGTTGTTAGTAATTGAGGTGGTATCGGGAATGGGGTTTCCCCCGGACGATCACTGTTCTGCCTTGTATGTCGAAATGCAGGTCGGCTGTGAGTTCCAGGTATTTCAACACCACCTGGAAGGAGTTGTATTTGTTGATTGCTCCGCCGAAGTGGAGACCTTTCAGTTGCGGATCGGTATAGAATACTTCGAAATCATACCAGCGTTGTAATTGCCGGATGATTTCTTCCAAACGTTCGTTGTGAAAAATGATTTTACCGGATATCCAGGAGGTATATAAGGCGGGATTGACAGAAGAAATCTGTGGACGTCCCTCTTGGCGGGATGCTGTATACTGTTCTCCGGGTTTTAGGATATAGGTGGTGTCGTTATGGCCGATTTGTATTTTCCCTTCGACTAAAGTCGTACTCCAAAGACTGTCTGTCGGATAGTTGCGAACGTTGAACCGGGTTCCTAAAACTTTTATAGTCCGGTTGGCGGTGTGTACGATGAAAGGGCGTTGGGTATCGGGTACTACTTCCAGATAGATCTCGCCGGACAGAAATATTTCGCGTCGGTGTAAGCCGAATTTTACCGGATACCGGAGACTAGATTCCGAATTCAACCATATCCGGCTTCCGTCGGCCAGTTGTAACCTGTATTCGCCTCCTTTGGGGATCTCGAGTGAATGATAGGATAAAGTAGAATCGTATCCGGGAGTTTCAGTCGGTAAATATCGGATGGATTGGACAATACTGTCGAGTTGAAGATTGGCTGCTGTCTGTGGCCTGATAAGAGGGGATTGGTTCGGATTTAAGAAGATTTGCTCTCCGTTTTCTAAGGTCAATACAGGTATGCCGTCGGCTTTGTAAATCTCCGGTGAGGGGGAAATTGCCGGGGGATAAACAGCGAAGTGACGGATAAATAAATAACCGCTTCCCGAAAGGAGACATAGCGCCGATACACAAATAGCCAACCAGGAATGCCGTCTTCGAATAATGTAACCGTTATTGGTACAGCGTTTTACGCGTTTCCAGCCTTTTTGCCGGTCAAAGTGGTTCTCTGCCGATCGATTGACGGCTACTTGAATGATAAACCGTTCTTTATCAGATAGTTTTCTCTCCATAAAAACGGACGATTATTTTGGTGGGTATTCACCAAAATAAAATGGACAATCGACAGATGACAATTGACAATAATTGGAAGTTTCACTTCCACTGAAAAATAAGATGAATTCAGAAAGATAAACTAATATATAAATAATATATGTATGGTGGTGATCAGGTGTATATAACCCTTGGTGAAAATATTTTTATTTACCGGTTATCGGATTTTATTTGACAAAATGCAGTCGGTATCTATGTGCTTTGTAAACTTTGTGAATTTTGTAAACTTTTGACTATTTAATCGTCCGTTTATTTTATGCTAAATACTTTTATAAAGGAATAATAGCGGATTATCATCTTCTTTGGCATTTTGTATTTGTTTTATAACAGGATTATCGGATGCTATTCCGGCGAGTTTACGTTGTAATATAGGCATGTCGTAAGAGAAAGCGACAATTTCGTTGTGTGTATCTTCGGTAGCGATGCTGTTATGCAGGACAATTCCAAGGTTTGTATTGGTTATGCCGTAGGCGTGTACAATTTGATGCCGGGTTTTGTTATAAACAAACAGGCCTATTTTATTGGTGTTGAAAAAGAGATTACTGCGTATTTCTTTTACATTTATGATCGAAAGCACTTTGTTTCGGGTTGCAGGTGCATGAGGCTCTTCATTCAGTTGAGTCGGATTGTAGCTATATTTCCCGAAATCCACGGTAACCACAGGTTTTATACGGTTGTTGTCCCAGCTGTAAATGGTGTAATCTCCGTTTTGAGTGAAATACAGGTGTTCGCTCTTTAATAAATAACTCCCGCGGCAACGGAATTCCCCCCGGTAAGTGAATGCTAAAGGAATTTTTTTCGCAACCGTAATCCGGTGGTCTTCTTCATTCAGCAGGGATAAGTAATGTTTGGGTTCTAATACTTTTGAATTGATATCCAGTATGTTATCTGTTGTTCGGGTTATTTCAGTATAGAAAGCTTCGCTTGTTTTTTCCCGAAGGAAGTTACCGTTGTAATCGTAATACAAAAATTTATATGGACGATCGGCCGTGACAATTATTTCCCGGTCGGTTTCATCGACGGTAAAATCGGTGATACCGAGCCATTCGCCCGGTCCCCTTCCATGGGGACGGATATCGGTAATAAATTTGCCTCGACGGGTGAATAGCAGTATTTTCTTGTCTTGTATGTCGAACAGGAAGATTCGCTCCGGGGTAAGTACTATTTTATTTATCATACTGATCAGAGAGCGGTCCGTTGTTTCGGGAAATATGATCTCGCAATCCGCAAACCAGGTCGTATCGGTATATACCGCTTCGCTTAAGTCAGCCTGTACTACCGCCGGTTGTATTTTTTCCCGGCAGCACACCAAGGCAAAATATATACCGATAATAAGACCTGTTTTCACAATACTTGAATTTAGTTTATAAATTTTATAATAAGATACCTCTTCCTGAAAAAAGGGTGATGCATTTTTATAAAAATTTTATAACCTGATATTCATTTCGCTTTCAGGCAGGTGGACTGACTCATCAGCCAATACCACAAAATGAGCGATTCTTCCGAATGTAATTGTCCCCGGATCAACCGATAAGCTTTAGAGATATGGGTTTTGACGGTATTGACCGAGATCGAAAGTTCGTCGGCGATCTCGGTGTATTTTTTTTCTTCGATAGCACTCAGCATGAAAACTTTCAAACATTGAGGCGGTAACTCCTGCATGATGGCTTTGATCCGTTCGATTTCCTGCTCTTCTTCGACCGAATATTCGGAATGGAGGAGGTATTCGATAAATTCGGTCAATTTCGGGTTATGTTTCCGGACAATGGCCTGTTTTTGCAGATTTTTGAGGGCCCGGTGGCGGATGCAGGTATAGAAGTAGGCCCGGAGTGAATCTTTCACCTGCAATTTGATCCGGTTTTCCCAAAAGTGGATGAACATATCCTGAACCACATCCTCGGCCAGTGAACCATCGGCCAATAAACCCTGGGCATACCGGCACAAGGGATCGTAATACTTCTGGAATAATTTCTCAAAAGCCGGATAGTTGTCTTGTCTGACAGCTTCATACCATTGAAGGTCTATATCGGTAACCTTATTCATCGGGACAAATATACGTATTTTTAATCTATTTAAGAAGCTTGTCATTTTATTATTCTTATGTAAACGAACTATCCGAATTGTCTTGCGTACAATAAACAGATAAAAAGAACAACTAACTTAATCGATTAATCAATATCTTATAAGAAATTATTCCGATGAAATAATCTAGATTTCCATATACTGATAGATGTGATCCGATATTTGATACTATAAAACCCTTCTAAATCTTCCTTTACCAAATAGCGTTAACGGAAAATGAAGGGTTTTATGGCGGAATAGAAAGAAAAAATTATATCTGTTTTTAAATAGTTTCAGCGGTTTAAATGGTTACAAAGGTTTCAGAAGTCAGGTTTAACCGCTATAACTAAAAAATGGATTTTTTTAAAGATTAATGCTGTTTTTGGGTAACTGAACTGAAAATTATAGGCCTGGAACTAATCGGGAATGAAAGTCTATAGGCGTTTTCCCGGAAAGCCGGAAAATTGCGTTTTAATTACTACTTTTGTCCACCTAATTCGAATTGAATCTATATATGGCTGATCCGATCATTATATATACCGATGGTGCTGCAAGTGGAAATCCCGGTCCGGGAGGGTTCGGCGTTGTATTGAAAGCCGGAGTGTATCGCAAAGAACTGATGGCCGGATTCCGGAGGACGACCAACAATCGGATGGAATTGCTGGCTGTCATCGTGGGATTGGAAGCACTGAAGCAACCCGGGTGGCAGGTGGTCGTTTATTCGGATTCCCGGTATGTGGTCGATGCTGTTGAAAAAGGCTGGGTGTTCGGATGGGAGAAGAAAGGATTTAAAGATAAGAAAAACCCGGATTTGTGGAAACGCTTTCTGGCTATATACCGGCAACATCAGGTGAAGTTCGTCTGGGTAAAAGGACATGCCGATATCCCCGAAAACGAACGTTGTGACCAGTTGGCTGTTCAGGCTTCTAAAATGCCTAATCTCCAGATCGATTACTATTATGAAGCGGAACAGGATAATAACTTAAAACTTTTCATTTAAACACTGAAAAATATTTCAATTTTTAGTCTAACGGGTGATTTTATTATATACATTTGCAGAGAATAAAGTGGTGTTCTACCCGATTGTTTGAAACTATTATAACTCAATCTGCAATGAAAAAAATATTGATTGTCGGTGCTGGCGGGCAAATAGGTTCTGAACTTGTCCCTCATCTGAGATCCATTTATGGAAATAATAATGTTGTAGCTGCTGATATCAGTGCTGAAAAATGTAAAGTTTTGGCGGAAGCCGGTCCGTTCGAAGAGCTGAATGCGTTGGATGGAGAGAAATATACGGCAATAGTCAAAAAATACGGTATCGACACGATTTTTAATCTGGTGGCTTTATTGTCGGCTACCGGAGAGAAAAATCCGGTGTTGGCCTGGAATATCAATATCGGGGCGCTGACGAATTCTTTAAATATTGCGAAAGATAACGATTGCGCTGTGTTTACTCCGAGTTCTATCGGTGCTTTCGGTAAAGATACGCCGAAAGATAAAACTCCTCAGGATACGTTGCAACGTTCCAATACTACGATTTACGGAGTATGTAAGGTTACGGGCGAGTTGCTGAGCGATTACTATTTCAACCGTTTCGGTGTAGATACCCGTAGCGTGCGTTTCCCGGGATTGATTTCTTATGTCACGCTTCCGGGAGGTGGTACCACCGATTATGCGGTAGAAATTTATTACGATGCTATCCGCAGAGGAGCTTTCACCTGTAATGTGAAAGCCGGTACTTATATGGATATGATGTATATGCCCGATGCGCTCAATGCAGTGGTACAGTTGATGGAAGCCGATCCTTCCCGTTTAAAACACCGCAATAGCTTCAATATTGCCGCTATGAGTTTCGAACCCGGGCAAATTGCTGCCGAGATCCGTAAACACTTACCTGATTTTAAGATGGATTATCAGATCGATCCGGTAAAACAAGCTATTGCCGATAGCTGGCCTAACAGTATGGACGATTCTTGTGCCCGGGAAGAATGGGGCTGGAAGCCGGAATACAACCTTCAGAATATGACGGTCGATATGCTGGTTAAAGTGAAAGAAAAATTCGATAAGGGATTGATTAAATAAGGGATTTATAAAAACGACGAGCGGCCTCTTTCCGGGGCCGCTTTTTTGTTTCGTTAGCTCCGATAAAACAAAATAACGGCCTTGGCCGGGAGGAAAATTATAATTCATTGCCCGGATTTTTGTATAATCAATCGAAAAAAACACTAAATTAGGGCACTAAAATAAGAGGTATGGGCAAAAATAAAAAGAAAAGCGAGCCGACCATGAGTAAGCCGGAGTTGAGTAAACGCCTTTTGGCACTGATGAGTAATCACCCGGGTGAGAGTTATAATTATAAGCAGTTGGCGATGCGATTGCAGGTGAAGAGTATGGATATGAAACGCCAGATCTCGGAAGTGTTGCGGGAATTAGGAGAAAAAGGAGAGTTGGAAGAGATTTCGACAGGAAGATATAAAATGCGGCAGAGAGGGGCTTATATTACCGGTGAAGTCGAGTTGACAGCCAAAGGTTCGGCCTATATCATTTCAAACGAGAGTAAAGAGGATGTGTTTGTTGCTTTTCCTAACCTCAAACACGCCCTGAACGGAGATAAAGTGAAGGTATTGGTATATGCCCGGAGTCGTGACCGCCGCCGAAGGAGAGGTGGTCGAGATCCTGGAACGGAAGAAAGGTACTTTTGTCGGCGTAGTACAACGGTCGGCGAATTACGCTTTCCTGATACCGACCGGTAAGCAGTTGCCCTATGATGTGTTCATCCCGACGGAACATTTGAATGGAGCCGAAAACGGGGATAAAGTGGTGGTAAAAATCAAAGATTGGCCTGAAAGTCAGAAGAATCCTGTGGGAGAAGTGATCGAGGTGTTGGGGCGTCCCGGGGATAACGATACGGAAATGAATGCGATTATGGCCGAATATGAATTGCCGGTGAAGTTCCCGCCCAATGTGTTGAAAGCGGCTGAAAAGATCCCTTTGGATATCCCTGAAGAGGAGATCCGCAAGCGCCGCGACTGCCGCGAATTGACCACTTTCACTATCGACCCGAAAGATGCGAAAGATTTCGACGATGCCCTTTCTGTCCGTACGTTGAAGGAAGGCGTGTATGAAGTCGGTGTGCATATCGCCGATGTCAGTTATTATGTCAAAGAAAATACGGTGCTCGATAAAGAGGCTTATGCGAGGGCTACCTCGGTATATCTTGTCGACCGGACCATTCCGATGTTACCGGAACGCTTGAGTAACGGGGTTTGTTCGTTAAGACCCGATGAAGATAAGTTGTGTTTTTCTGCTATTTTTAAATTGGACGCTAACGCACAGGTTTTGGACCAATGGTTCGGGCGTACGGTGATCCGTTCGAATCGCCGGTTTACTTACGAAGAAGCTCAGGAGCGGATCGAAGGTGCCGAAGGGGATTACCGGGAGGAAATTCTGCTGTTGAACCGGTTGGCTCAAAAATTACGTCAGGATCGCTTTAAAGCCGGAGCGATCGATTTCGACCGGGTAGAGGTGAAATTCAACCTGGATGAAAAGGGACATCCGGTGAGTGTGTATTTCAAGCGTTCGAAGGAAGCCAATAAGCTGATCGAAGAGTTTATGTTGCTTGCGAATAAGAAAGTGGCCGAACGGATCGGTAAACCCAAGAGTGGAAAAAAAGCACCTACTTTCGTATACCGTATTCACGAAAACCCGCTGCCTGAAAAGTTGGAAGAATTCAACCGTTTTGTGGCTAAATTCGGGTATGGATTGAAAACAGGTAGCCGCAAAGCCCTTACTTCTTCGATGAATAACCTGATGGCCGAAGTAAAAGACAAACCCGAACAAAATATGATCGAAACCCTGGCGGTACGGACGATGGCTAAGGCTGCCTATTCGACCGATAATATCGGACATTATGGTCTGGCTTTCGATTATTATACCCATTTCACTTCACCGATCCGGCGTTATCCGGATGTGATGGTGCATCGGTTGCTGCAACGTTATCTGGACAGTGGACGCTCGGTCAATAAAGAAAAATACGAAGAATATTGTAAGCATTCGTCCGATATGGAACAGGTGGCGGCTAATGCCGAACGTTCGTCTATCAAGTACAAGCAGGTGGAATTTATGGCGGATAAAATCGGACAAGATTTCGAAGGTACGATTTCGGGTGTCACACAATGGGGATTTTATGTCGAACTGGAAGATTCGAAATGTGAGGGATTGGTGTCGATGACCGAATTGGATGACGATTTTTATGAATTCGATGAGAAAAATTATTGCATTGTCGGACGTCATCACCATAAGATCTATCAACTGGGAGACCGGGTAACGATCAAAGTGGCTAAAGCGAATCTGGTGGCTCGCCAATTGGACTATGAGTTGGTTAAGGGAGCAGACGAAGAAGGGGTGATCAGGCCTTTGGGAAAGAGCCGGGAAGATATCGGCCGGAAATCGAAAACGAAAGGCAGGAAAAAGGAAAATAAACCGAAAGGAAAAAAGAGAAAATAGGGATGTAAAAACTTGATAAGCTATGTATTCATTTACAATTTGTTTGCTGATTCTGGTCGTCGGCTACTTTGTATATGGCCGTTATGTAGAGCGGGTATTCGGGCCGGAGGCGAAAAGGCCGACTCCGGCATTGACAAAAGCCGACGGAGTGGATTATATCCCCTTGCCGACCTGGAAGATCTTTATGATTCAGTTTTTGAATATTGCCGGTTTGGGACCGATTTTCGGTGCTATCATGGGGGCTAAGTTCGGGACGGCTTCTTATTTATGGATTGTCTTGGGGAGTGTGCTGGCGGGGGCTAAGCACGATTATTTTTCGGGGATGTTGTCGATCCGGCATGGAGGTGAAAGTTTGCCTGAGATTATCGGACGTTATCTGGGGATGACCACTAAGCAGGTGATGCGTGGTTTTACAGTAATCCTGATGGTGTTGGTGGGAGCGGTTTTCGTTGCCGGGCCTGCCGGTTTGCTGGCTAAGCTGACACCCGATGCTTTGGACACCTCTTTTTGGATAGTCGTCGTTTTCCTTTATTATATTTTGGCAACCCTGTTACCCGTAGATAAGATTATCGGAAAGATTTATCCCATTTTTGCTATTGCTTTGTTGTTTATGGCTGTCGGGGTTTTAGTCATGCTGTACGTCAATCATCCGGTTTTACCGGAGTTGTGGGACGGCTTACAAAATACCCATCCGAATGCGGCGAATCTGCCCGTTTTCCCGATTATGTTCGTGAGTATCGCCTGTGGGGCTATTTCCGGTTTTCATGCCACACAGTCGCCGATGATGGCCCGTTGTATGAAGAGTGAGAAATACGGACGTCCCGTTTTTTATGGGGCAATGATCACGGAAGGTATCGTGGCTCTGATTTGGGCGGCTGCGGCTACTTATTTTTATCATGAGAACGGTATGGCCGAAAACAATGCTTCCGTCATTGTAGATGCCATTACGAAAAGTTGGTTGGGATCGGTGGGAGGTATTCTGGCGATTTTGGGTGTGATAGCTGCTCCGATTACTTCCGGCGATACGGCTTTCCGGTCGGCCCGTCTGATTGTAGCGGACTTTATGGGCATGGAACAGAAAAGTATCCGCCGCCGTTTGTATATTTGTGTCCCGATGTTTCTGGCTGCTATAGGATTGTTATTGTATAGCCTCCGGGATGCTGCGGGATTCGATATGATCTGGCGGTACTTTGCCTGGTCGAATCAGACCCTCTCCGTCTTTACCCTTTGGGCCATTACGGTTTATCTGGTACAGACGGGTAAAAACTATTGGATTACTTTGATTCCTGCTTTGTTTATGACCTGTGTGTGTTCGACCTATCTGTGTATCGCTCCCGAAGGTTT
>ERZ837380.4536-NODE-4536-length-11534-cov-11.554839_pt1 | contig 11534 bp, 12 predicted proteins | sample MGYA00519685_ERZ837380 | MGnify/ENA primary metagenome ERZ837380 (study PRJEB31850, sample SAMEA3708817) | human gut metagenome | biome: human gut; feature: human-associated habitat; material: faeces | place: China | collected 2014 ...
GATTATTACATCTTGTAGCTATACAATATCATCCGTTTAATGTAATGTCAATAGTTACATCAAACTTTTTGTAACTTTTTTTGTTACAACTCCTTTTGAAGATTTTACATTGATTATGAAAAACGAAAAGGCTCCGGAAATTGTGATGATATAATCACTCATCCGAAGCCTTCTGTAGGCTACTCTTCCTCTGTATACACTGCAATATCTTTTTTCACATCAGCAAGTGTCATTTCTGAAAGTTTTTCCTCCATTGCCTTCTGTACTTCTAACAGTCTCTTATCAAGAACATGGTGAATATTCTTTCCTACCGGACATTTCTGATTGGGATTCTCATGAAAATGAAACAGTTCTTCATCTGGTGCACATTCCACTGCTTTATACACATCAAGGAATGTAATCTGCTCCAATGGTCTGGTAATTGTCACACCGCCTGTCCCTCTTGCAACTTCAATAAGACCAGCAGCCTTTAATTGTTGCAATATTTTACGAACAATCACCGGATTAGTTCCAATGCTTGCTGCCATAAAATCACTAGTCATCTTCTGATCCGAAAATGTATCTATACAGGCAAACATATGAATTGCCATTGTAAATCTGCTTGAAATCTGCATTATAAACACCTCTCTTTGACAGTAATCATATCAAAAAACAGATGTAATTTCAATGGTTACATTGTTGTTGAAAACTTAATATAAATACAATCAATAGTCTGCTTTAGAAAAAACAGGAAGATACTTTACAAAATCTTCCTGTTTTCTTTTTGTTTTAGTAATATCCTCGTTTCTCCCGCCAGTCTTTCACATAACATCGGATTCCGATATAGACCACGTGCACAAGAAGTAACAGTAGAATAAGGTTCATCGGAATGATTGATTTTATCCATTTTCCGAAGTAGATTGCAATAGTTGTACTCATTATCGCCATCATGATACTGATGATATCCCAGCAATATTTCCGGTAGATTTTCCCCACCTGATAACCAATCCAGACTATCGGTAATCCCGTCATGATGAATAAAATTCCCATAACAATAACTGCGATCAGCCAGTACACAATCTCGGAAATGATACTATTTGAAATTCTATTGCTTAATTGTCCGAAAGAATCTGCACCTGTCACAAACTCTTGAAGCAGACTTACAATTCCTTTTCCTATCGTGCCGAAAAAAGTGATACTGTCGTTAAGAAAAGCAGGAGAAAGGATAGCAGCGAACAGTGTAGTGGATGTGCTGTACCACGCCAACAAAAACATAATACTTTCATAACCAGTCGTCATATTTTTATATTTTTTCTCCAACTGAATTTTTCGGTTATCGCATTTCTCTTTTGCTTTTTGGTAAACAGTACGGTCACATTTTTCGCATTTCTCATAAGGCACTTTTTTCTCAACAGCTACCTCTACCGTCTTTTGGTGTGTCTGTGCATAAAGTTTTTCCTGTTCTGCTTTTTCGTACTTAAATTTCCATGCCACGACTTCTGCGTCGGCTCTTTTCCTGTTGTCTGTCTCGCTGATCAATCGTTCCTCTGTTTGCCTTAATCTTGTCCACAATGCTTCGATATTCTCGGCTCTGTTTTCGCTGTTCAATTTTGGGGTTATTCTTACCGATTTTCTTGGTGGCAAGATACAAACCATTGCTGTCAAAAACGTGCAGTTTTTCCTTATCGTCTTTTACTTAAAGATTGATAAGGTCGGTATAGAAATGTTTGACTTCATCCACAAAGTCCTCCTGCTTAAACAGCTTGTTCTTGGCAGTAAAGAGGGTTCTCTCATATACTTCGCCTTTCTTCACAACCTTACACCCTTTGCGGACTTCTCCGTTTTCATCAAGTATTTCTTTCTTGGTGCGGACGTGCTTCCCCTGTTCGTCATAGAACATATTGCGGGAAGCAATCTTTTCTATGGGTTCGGGTAACAGCTCCCTTTCGGAAAAGATAAGATGGATATGATAGTTAGTCTTGCGTTTATTGTGATGCAGAGCAGAAATGCACTCCACATTATGCTTTTCCTTAAAACGGTCTGTGAAAAGCCTTAACAATTTATCTGGATTATACAAATCAGGAAAAGATTCCGGAAGGGCAATAATCAGTTCCCTTGCTTCGATACATTTTCCTGTTGTGCCGTTTTTCAGAAATTCCTGCTGATTACACTTGGCAAGTTCCGTCCAATAATGGCGGTCTGTGGTTTCATATACCGCATACAGATTTTCCTGCTTAGCATGGCTGGATATATAAGTAATTCTGCCTCTGACATTTGACAGCTTGCTCATCTGTATAAATGAATTTCTCCGTATTATGCTTCCTCCTTTCGGCTCGTAATTTATCATCGGAAAAGAGGGAATATGCTGTCCTGCAAAGTGAGTGGACACTTAGGTATCTGTTTACGAACATATCCGCCTTTAGCGGTTATCTCAAATGCGACAACATTTGTAGGGGCAACTACGCTGACCTTTGCTCCCGGCAGGGCGAAATACCCTTGAGTACAAATCTTTGATTTCTCAGTTTCAAAAATTCAAATTTGGCTATTTCGTTGCAACAATACTTATCCAATGATTTTTTGCATTTGAATACGTTTTGATCTCTGTAAAACCCGCTTCTTTCAAAGCGGCAACAAGTTGTTTAGATGTGTAAATCTTCATACCATTGATCATCTTTGTCCATTTTTCATCTGCGGCATTCGTTCCGTCACTCTCGTTACAAATCAGGAATATGCCTTCGCTTTTCAGCACACGGTTGACCTCGGAAAAGCATTTTACTAATCCTGGCCAAAAGTAAACTGTTTCGAAGGCAGAAACATAATCAAAAGTCGCGTCAGAAAAGGGTATAGCAGATACATCTCCTTGAACTACATTACATTTCCCTTGTTTAATGGCGAGGGCGTTCAATTTTTGAGATTCTGCCACACTAACCTCAGAATAATCCATTCCTGTCACGTGGCCATTTCTACATCTATCAAGCCAGACCGCAATATTTGCTCCGCCGCCACAGCCGACGTCCAGAACTTCAGCATCAGACTTCGCGGAGATATTTGAGAATCCCCATTGCGATAATTTGGCGTGACCGCTGTTCATCATCTTCGTCATCAATTTTCCGCCGAAGCCTTGTGGCTTACGGGTATTTTCAAAAAATCTCATTACAGAATTCCTCCTCCACAAATACCGGTTTTCTTAATTCGACAAACTTGAAGTGGTTTGAAATACTTATCCTCATCAAATTTATACCTATCTACTTATAAACTCTATTGATTTTTTCCGGTAATACTTAACCAGTGAGATACTACATCAAGTCTAATATCTCACTGATTTTTCTTATCTTATCTCAAATAGTCCTGACATGCCTATTTTCTCAGCTATTATATCTGCTTTTGAACTTGTAATATTTGATAATAATTTTGTTGGCAAATTTTTAGATTTTTGCAATAGCTCTCCCGTACTCATTTCTAAATTGAAAGCTCTTTTTATTGTTACCAACCCTTTTGCTCCTTCTTTTGGCATTTTTGTTAAATATAAATCACCATAGTCAACTCCTCTTATATCTTCCCCATCTATATCTTCGATTTCACATCCTTTTTCCATCCATTCATTAAAATTTGGGATAATTTGATATGGAGTTTCTAAATCATAATCACCTGCATCTACTAGATAAATAGTTTTCGTTTCTTTTTCCTGTTTCATCAAAAAAACCAAATCACCGCCATCATTTCCAATAGCAACAGTATCTGGCTGGTATATATCTACTTGCAATTCCTTATTAACATCATCCAATTCTTCAAGAGAATAAAATATACATCCATTATCTAAACTAAGTCCATCATATTCACACAAAAACTCTTTATATACTAATGGCAACTCATATTTATATTCTCTTTCAAAGGTATTTATTTTTTCTACTTTCATTTTCCAAATGCTCCTATACCATTAAAATATTTATATGATTTTTTCTATTTCTTCAGTTAATGAATTAAAATATTGACCATCTCGGGTTTTTACATATTCATAAATTTCTTTATAATATCCCATATCCGCTAATAATTTACAGGTATGATAATGCATAACAGGTATTTCTGTTTCTTTTTGCAATGTTCCACTTAATATCATTTTAATAAAAACCTGCTTGTTAGTTATTTTATCAAATAGTATGTTAGCTTCCTTTAATGCTCTTATGACCTCGTTTTTTAATTTCTCATAATTCGTATTTTCATTCACAAGATACATTCCATTATACGCTTTTGTTCTGTCTCTAAATTGGCACTCATACTCTTTAAACGATTTATTTGCAATACAGTCACCAACTTCCATATACACTCCATAATTTATATAGAATTCTATATTGGTAACATCGCTCCATTTTGATTTTTGGAAAGTTATTATTCTTCCAAGTCCACTATCATCAAACAATCTATAATTCAATCCTTGCTTCTTCCAGCCATTAGGTTTGAAGTATTCAATATATATTTCATTAACTATTCTTTTAAATATGTTTTGTATCATACTTAACCCTCTTCTTTATAAATACTTCAAAGCCAAATTAAGATTATCTCTTTCATACTATTCACAGTATAATTCCATTTTATAAAATATTCAATTAAAAAGGTATGCGAATGTTTTTTATTTCCGCATACCCATTTATCACTTTATTCCTTATATTCTTTTGTTCGTATTTTCGCAAACTAACGTTCCGCAAGGATGCCCAGTGCGACGGTTCCTAACAGGGCGGCGGGTCGACTGGGCAAGTGGTCGGCTGAGAAGCATTTTCTACTCAACGACATATTTAACGTTTGATTCTCTCCGTCCCTCATATTTCTCCTGTGCCAACAGTTTATCAAGAAATTCTGACACTTCTTCCATGTCTTCACTGTCTATCAAATCCAGTTTTATCAATACATCAAGGTCTGTCTGATTCTTCGGTTGTATTGAGATCGGCTGAGATGTATCCACAACCACTTTCAACTGTTTTGTCTTATTTGCTGTTTCAATATCCGTAGTTAATCCCATAACGTGGCTTTTACTCACGCCGAATATCTGTGATAATTTTTCCCATATAGATTCATCTCTCGGCGTTCCGTTTCCATTTTCATAGTTCGTAAGCATACTTTGTGAAATGCCTAATTCTTTTGCAAGTTCCGCAACGGTTATATTCTTTTCTTTCCGCAATTCTTTTATTTTATTCATAGCGAACCTCCTTTATAAGCACATTATATTTCATCAAATTTTCTCTGTCAATCTTTTTATCGGATATTCAGATATTTTCTATTGACATTCTGCAACGCTTGTTTTATCATAAGATTATCTTAATATCTGATAATCAGATATCTGTAAGGAGGTGAAACGATGATTAGAGGAAATGACTTTATTTTAAATCCAGACAAACTGCAAGAGGAATTTCAGTTAGTAGAAGTTTCTGACTGGGTAGACTTTTCTACAAAAGAAAAATTAGGATTCTACTATACAGTTCTTCTTCCAAAATTAAAGTTTGAAAAAGTCAAAGTAGGCATTAAAGCTAACACAGCGATTGTTACCAACGAAGAACTTGAACAAAAAGGGCAGATTCCAGTCTCATTTGATGGATTACATACTTGGGCTAGTCTCTATAATGGACGTCTTTCTGTCAAAGCAGAAGCTTCCAATATCAGAAAAGTGGGAATGAAATAATTTCCCTACTATGTCAGCCAGTCAGTGCCGGACAACGTCATAGGTGCTGAACTGGCTGACCTCTATACTTGATATATAAAACAACATCTTCCGAAAACAATCGGAACATTCATTACAAAAATTGGGATATGAGGTGAGATTCGTGAGCAAAACAAAAGAGTGTTTTGCATACAATACGAAAATCATTGAAACTCCTACTACAAAAGAAGTATATATTTACGAAAACCCTATTTTTATTCACTCGAAAGAAAAGGCAGATTTAACAGACACAAGTAACCGAAAAAAATTTGATGAAATGTCAGCTCATAAGCAATATGACAGTTTAAAACGCAAGCAGAAGCATTACGAACAGGCTCGTTGGGATATTGCCCGTATTGTTGACTGCAACTTTGATAACAAAACAAAATTTGTAACGCTGACATTTAAAGAAAACATTCAGGAAATCCTGATAACTAACCGAGAATTTAAGTATTTTATCCAGCGATTAAATTATTATTTGTACCATACCAAAACCCAGTTATTAAAATACCTTGCAACGTGGGAGAAACAGAAGCGTGGAGCAATCCATTATCATGTTATTTTCTTTGATTTTCCGTATATAGCAAAAGAAAAATTACAGAATTTATGGTCACATGGATTTATTAAAATCAATCGCATTGATGTAGACAGCAAAGAAAACAGAGGTCGTTATCTTAGCAAGTATTTTGGAAAAGACCTTGATTTGAAAGAACATAAGAAAAAAGCCTTTTTTAAATCTCAAAATCTGAAAGTTCCACACGAAACAAAAGTCATGCTGACCGAAGACATTTTACATGACTTACAAAAAGAAAATATCGTCTTTCAGAAAGAATACACAAGGCAAATTTACGATACCAACGCTTTCTTATCTACTGGTTCATGCTTAAAGGACAGCAGTGTTATCTACATCAAAATTAAAAAAGAAAATCCTTGCGTAAAGGGGGAATCTTATGGATAATCCCGTTACGTTTTCAGATATAACATTATTGAATACGTTAGCCACCTGTGCTAACATGACCACAGATGAAGTCTTCAAAGATTTTAAAATTATGGCAAATAAAAAAATCTTGAAGAATCACAAATATGAAATTTATTACTCGGAATCAGAAAAAAGCTGGCGTACTTATTTACCCGACGAAACCAAACCTAACAAACGCCGTCCTGTTAAGAGGAAGAGTAAAGAGAACCTTGAAAAAGAAATCATCAGATTTTATATCGAAAAGCAGAAAGCTGAAAACCGTCAGAATGTCACACTGGAAGAATTATACGCTGAATGGCTTTTGTATAAAAGAGACTATACTTCCGTAAAAGCAAAGACAATTCAAGAATATGTATCTGAATGGAATAGATTTTTCAAAGATACAGAACTTGTTAAAATGAAGATAGGCGAAATCAAACCAATCACGCTTATCCGCTTTTTCAGAGAAGCTACAAAAGACCGACAGTTCACGCACAAGCGAGTCAGTAATGCCCGTTCTGTTTTGAATGGAGTAATGAGTTATGCGATCGAAGAAGAAATTATATCACATAATCCTGTCTCTGATGTGAATTTCAAACAGTTTACCTATAAGCCAGTAGAAGTACAAAGTGACAATGTATTTTCCCGTGATGATACGCATAAGTTATTAAATTATCTTCGGTGTATCATAGAGCCATATTCTCTTGCAATACAGTTATCTTTCTATCTGTTTATCCGTGTTGGAGAAACAAAAGCTATCCGTTGGGAAGATATTGACTACAATAACAGGCTTGTATATCTTCACAGACAGGCGACCTGTGAACGTACATTGAATGATGATTTAACATTCTCAAGCCGAAAAGTAAAAGTAGTAAATCAAATGAAAGGAAATACTTCTCATGGATTCCGTAAACAGTTCCTTACAGACGAAGCACTTAAAATTCTTCACAAAGCAAAGGAATTAAATCCAAATGGAATATATGTCTTTGAACCCAACGGCGAGATTATGACAACAGACAGCTTTAATCGCCGTTTGAAGAAATATTGCAAAGAAGCCGGTGTTCCTTATCATTCCAGTCATAAAATCCGCTTTTACAATGCTTCAACAGCTTTTGACGGAAATAATCTTACAACCCTTAGTTATTTAATGGGACATAGTGAGACAGCTACAACATTGCATTACTTGCGGAATGTCAATAAGAGGAAGAACGATAGGCTTGCTTTTCAGAATCTTGGTATTTCATCATAAAGTGTTCAAAGGTGTTCAAACTTTTTGAAGCAAAAAAATAAGAGAAACGCTGTAAATTCAACGTTTCTCCTACTTTTTACTAATGCCGCAGACCGGAATAGGTCAGTCGGTATGTGCAATTGCATATATAATTTTATACATAGTAAAACCTATTTCTGTTAAATATAAAAAAGAGTATATGATTCCGCAAAAAGATATGTGTAAGAGACTTTATGCAATAGGAATACCGGCAAGTCTTAGCCTTGCACTGCCATCACTTCTTATATCAGCATTAAATGTTATTCTTGCGGCATTTTCCCAGACTTACGTATTTGTACTTGGTGTTTACTATAAATTACAGACATTTCTTTACCTTCCGGCAAACGGAATTGTTCAGGGAATGAGACCACTTATAGGATATAATTATGGTGCCGGTGAGCATAAAAGAGTTGAGGAAATATACAGAACATCGCTTGTTCTGGTTGCTTTAATAATGGCAGCAGGTACAATACTTTGCTTTGTATTTCCTGGAGAGCTTATTGGTTTGTTTACAACAAATGCGGACACAATAAGTGCAGGACGGACAGCACTAAGGATAATTGGTATGGGATTTATAGTATCTTCTGTGTCAGTTGCCTCATCAGGTGCACTGGAAGGACTTGGAAAAGGTGGTCCGTCACTTGTTATTTCTGCTTTAAGATACGTTGCTGTAATAATACCGGCAGCATTTATATTAAGCCGTATTATCGGAGCAGCAGGAGTATGGCATGCATTCTGGATAACAGAATTAATAACAGCGGTAGTATCATTTTATATATTTGTCCGTTCAAAATCAAAATAAATGAAAAGGAGAGTGTTATATGTGTACAGCAGCAACTTATAAGACAAAAGATTTTTATATGGGAAGGACACTTGATTATGAATTCGCATATGGCGAAGAAGTAACAGTTATGCCAAGAAATTATCCGCTTCATTTCAGATATATGGGGGATATGTCAGAACATTTTGCAATAATCGGAATGGCACATGTTGCTGATAATTATCCATTGTATTATGATGCAGTCAATGAGAAGGGGCTTGGAATGGCAGGACTTAATTTCGTTGGAAATGCAGTCTATGCAGAACCGGATACAGAGGCTGATGAGAAAGAAAATGTATCACAGTATGAATTTATACCATGGGTTTTAAGCCAGTGTTCAAGTGTAAAAGAAGTAAGAAGTCTATTGATGAGAATTAATCTTGTCGGTACACCGTACAGTGAGATGTTTCCGGCGGCTCAGCTTCACTGGATTATTGCAGATGAGAATGAAGCTATAACAGTAGAATCTGTAAAAGAAGGGTTAAAGGTATACGATAATCATGTAGGTGTACTTACAAACAATCCACCATTTGATATTCAGATGCTTATGCTTGCGGATTATGCAGGACTTTCACCAAAGCAGCCTGTTAATACATTTGCATCAGGTGTTAATTTGAATATGTACAGCAGAGGAATGGGAGCTATGGGACTTCCGGGGGATTTATCATCCCGTTCAAGATTTGCAAGAGTAGCTTATACGAAGATGAATTCACGTTCCGGTGATTCTGAAAATGAAAGTGTGAGCCAGTTTTTCCATATACTCGGAAGTGTTGAACAGCAGCGTGGATGCTGTGAAGTTGCAGATGGAAAATATGAGATAACAATATATACGTCATGCTGGAATGCCGCAAAAGGAATATATTATTATACAACATATGAAAACAGTCAGATTTCAGCTGTTGATATGAACAGGGAAGACCTTGAAAGCAGCGGATTAAAGAGATATCCGCTTGTCAACGGACAGCATATAAATTATCAGAATTGATTAACTATTACAAAAAGAATTCTGCATCCGGACATTGTCCATAAGCAGAATTCTTTTTGTACATATGTTATAGCTGCTCTGAATCCCATTCAGGCTGTTCACGAAAAGTTACTTTGCCTGTGGAAGCATCCATAGCGTCAACAATTGCAAGCGACTCAAGATGATAACCGAGATTTCTGATAATCTGGCCTCCGCTTTGGAACCCTTTTTCAATTACAATCCCGATACCTTCGACAGAAGCACCAGCCTCATTTACAATAGAAATAAGTCCCTGAAGTGCACATCCGTTTGCGAGGAAATCATCAATTATAAGAACGTGGTCCTCTGGATTTAAGAATTTCTTGGATACAATAACCTGATTTTTGCATTTGTGTGTAAATGACTCAACCTCGGCAACGTACATTTCGCCCTCAATATTAATGCTTTTTGATTTTTTGGCAAATACAACAGGAACATTGAAATGTCTTGCCACGATACATGCAATGCCGATTCCTGAAGCTTCAATAGTTACAATTTTATTAATCTTTTCTTTAGCAAAACGGTGTTTGAATTCTTTTCCAATCTGGTCAAATAATGCAATATCCATCTGATGATTTAAGAAACTGTCAACCTTTAATACATTACCTTCTTTAACGATGCCATCTTTAATAATTCTTTCCTCTAAAAAGTTCATTATAGCCTCCGTGTATATTTTTATATTCTCTAGATTACCAAATACGGTAGAAGGTATCAACAAAAATTTATAAAAATATAAGTAAAAATACGGATTTAAGGGAACCGGTACGCATTATGTCAGATTATTGAGCTTTCAGGGTGTCCGTTAATCCAGGCTTTTACATTAGTCATTGCAACATCAACAACGCGAAGCTGAGCCTCACTTGGTGACCATGCAATATGTGGAGTAATTATGGCATTAGGACAATCCATAAGCGGAATGTGTGAGTGCGAGTTGTCTGCTGATGTTGCATCAAGTCCGGCAGCGTATACTTTGCCGTTTTTAAGTGCTTCACAGAGTGCGTCCTCGTCGATAAGACTGCCTCGCGAAGGATTAATAATGATAACACCATCCTTCATTTTGTCGATGCTTTCCTTATTAATAATGTTGACAGTTGATGGGTTAGCAGAACAGTTGAGCGAGATTACATCAGCTCTTGCATAAATTTCCTCTGTACTTACCTGTTCAATTGAAGCATATTCGGGACCGGTTTTTATGTGGTGGCTGGATGCGATGACTTTCATTCCAAAGCCCTGTGCCATGCGTGCAACCCATAGACCTACATGTCCCAGTCCGATAATGCCAAGTGTTTTGCCGTATAATTCAATCTGCCTGTCAATAGGATTAAAAAAAGTACCGCCTGAAAGTACATTATCAGGAGCTTTTTTGATAAAGTCACTATTGCCACGTATATCATGGCATATATCGAGAAGCAGTGCCATTGTAAACTGGGCAATTGTCTGTGCACCATAAACTGTGTTTGTAAGAGTTACATTGTGTTTTTTTGTAGCATCATGGTCAAAATTGCCATATCCCATAGCAAGTGTCGAAATATATTTAAGATTAGGATGAAGTTCAAAAAATGATTCATCAAGATAATTATCTATATTAAAACCTATAAGTATTTCCTCATCTTTAAGCTGCGATTCGATGTCCTTTTGAGATTGGTGGTATACGCTGTACAGACGGAAACTTTCAATTTCTGGGATTTCATTGATATGCTGTTCCCATCTTGACTTAATTATGGGATTGAGACTTTCCTTCCATGCAGGATGACCTGTGTAAATTAATGCCTTCATATAAAATCCTCCTTGTTTTTGCGGAGCAAAAATCCGAGTCCT
>ERZ837380.4541-NODE-4541-length-11521-cov-3.663091_pt1 | contig 11521 bp, 14 predicted proteins | sample MGYA00519685_ERZ837380 | MGnify/ENA primary metagenome ERZ837380 (study PRJEB31850, sample SAMEA3708817) | human gut metagenome | biome: human gut; feature: human-associated habitat; material: faeces | place: China | collected 2014 ...
AAGAGATGTCACTGGAAGAGGCTTCGGTTGTATTTCGAAAAAAGGGAGAGAAAGTGAGTCTTCGTACAGAAGTTCCGGTTTTTGCCTTTAACAGAGGCTGATTGTTAAAATCAATATTATGAAACAGGTATTTCAAGCTGTCCATATCGGAATTGGTCTGTGTTCTCCAGTAATTTACCCGCATGGGCATTATCGGATTGGCCATACCTACCAACATGAAAACGGCTTCCAATATAGTACTCTTACCTGCATTATTGGCGCCAACAAATACATTCAATCCAGACAATCGGTCTATTTTTATAGAATCGAAGCCCCTGAAGTTGGAAATTTCTATTTCGTTGAATTTTTTATCCATTAATAGTTGATTTTAGCCAGTACTTACTTTCCAAACTGCGTATATATCTACAAATATAGTTACATTTTATGGAAAACAATACAATACGTCTTCAAAATAATTGATATTCTTTCTCCGCGTCGAAGCAGGGGCAAGCCTTGCGAATGTTGGTGCTGAGTTGATAATGTCCTAAGATACGTGCCGACGGGTAATCACGGCGTAGCTGCCGCAAGAGATCGAGCAGGGTACAACGCTGGGCGTAGGTGCGGGTATCAGCGGGAAGACCTCGCTCATCCAATCCGCCCTCGTAGCAAATACCCAGACTGTGATCGTTCCAGCCCGAGGCGTGTGCCCCGATCTGGTTCTCCGGCCGGCAGCGGTGCAGCTCGCCATCCCGGGTGATATAGTAATGATAGCCGATGTCGGCGAACCCACGATCCTTGTGTGCGCTCCGAAGCGCTTCCACTGGAAAATCCCGGTCGTAGCGGGTTGCGCTGCAATGAATTACAAGGAGGCGAACCTCCCTGTAATTCTGGTAAAAGCAATATTGTTTCATTTTTATTCTTTTTTTAGTTTGTGTGTTACTTTTCTCTTGAAAGAAAAGTAACCAAAAGTTCAAGGCTGACGCGGACGGGCTACTCGTCGGCCTTCGCTCGCTGTCGCGTCCCAACTCGCTTCGCTCAAACAGGGACGCTCCTGTCGCTCACTTCGCCCGCCTCGCTTTACGCCCGCCCGCTAAGGCCGGATGGAGAGCCGTTCCCGGCTCTTTGAGGAGAGGCCGGCCCCTTGAGAAAGACTGTCCTTCTGGTAGAGGGTGTCCTCTTTTGGGGAGGTTGTCTTCTTTAGGGAGTGGGAACGGGTGGGGGAGGCTTGCTAAAACAATTGGCAAGCTTGCAGGCCGAAGGCCCCTGCGATGGCGGTAGCAATAGCGATGATCACTTTGAGAATGGTACTCCAAACAGACTTCTTCATGATAATTAATAATTAATAGTGAACAATGAATAATGAATAATGATATCCCGGCTGATATAAGAGGAAAGCGACGCTTTCCTTCGGACGGCCTCAGCGGACGGGCGTGAAGCGGAGAGACCGTAGCGAGCGCCCGGAGCATCCCTGTTTGAGCGCAGCGAGTTGGGATGCGACAGCGAGCGCAGGTCTCGAAGTAGCCCGTCAGCGTCAGCCTTGACCTTTTGGTTACTTTTGGGTCAAGCCAAAAGTGACATACCGATTGGGTACAAGCCAAAAGTGACACGCTAGATCTCGTCAGGCGATTCCGAATCGTCCCCTCCGGAAGCGGGCTTCTTGCTGATATCGACAGAGGTTTCCCCGGCCTTCTCCGCACGAAGCACGGCTTGCTGAGCCTTGCGACTGGCCACCGGCTGGAACTCCAGTCCGGCGAAGATGTTCTTCAGGTCCTCACCCGGTATATACTGGATGTTGACACCGGTGATGTTTGTAGATGTGAATTTCTCAAGACTCTCCGCCCCCTCGTTGAGTATCTGTAGACGGAATTTGCCTAAATCGCCGAAATCCACCTGCTTTCCCTCTTGGAGGGCATCAAGCAGGTTCTCGACGGTGGAGATCAATACCGCTACCACGTCCGCACGGCTGACGGTGGTTTGCATGGATACCCGGCGACTCAGTTGCTTGAGCGACAGCTCTCCATTGACCTGTGCCGTGGCGTATGCTTTCGCCGGCTCGTCTTTCTTCAAGGGGTTGGGCCGAAGGGCCACACTGTAATTTAATGCCATAGTTTTGATAATTAAAAATTGATAATTGATAATTGAAAATGGGATCGATCTGTTTTCGATTACGAATGTACGACTTCCGGTTTCCTCCGGAATGAGTCTCGTAGAGGCGGTGTGAAATCGAGGGGAATAAGGTGATAAAAGATGAATATTAGTGGATCGGATCGTTGCCGGATTCGTACTTTTTCAGTATCTTTATTCCTGTAAATGAATTGAAAAACACCTATTTTATGCAAACAAACAACGAATATCTGGATGAGTGGCCGGTGCGCCCTTATAGCAAACGGGAGTTGGCCATGGCCTATGCTCCTGATATCAGTCCGTGTTCCGCCCTCAACCGCTTGGCGGGATGGGTCCGACATCATCAGAAGCTCAGCCATGAGCTGGATGAGACAGGCTACCAAAACCGGCAGCGGATTTTCACCTCCCTGCAAGTGGAACTGATCTTTCGCTATTTGGGCCGTCCTTGAACGAGGATCTTCCACGTTCGCTTTCGCATGCGTATATCGGCATCGCTTCATGCGTATATTGACGTTAGCCCACACGTATATCGGCGTGGCCCTGTACGGGCGTAGGCGTGAGGCGATGCCGGTGTACGTGTGGGGCGTGCGACTTATGCGAGTAATGCAAATAATGCAAGTAATGCAGTACCTGTTTTCCCACACACGTGCGTACATACTTAAAAGAAGAGGAGGAAGAGGGATTATGTTTTCTTATAATCCCCTCGTTTTTCTCCCTTTCGGACGATTCCCTGTTTCTGCCAACGTTGCAAGCAACTGCATGCGGTGTTTTTGGGTATCTTCAGCTTCTCGGCTTCTTCCAAGAGGGATTGATAGGTGAAACCCGTATCTAAGGTGATGAAGAGACGTTCTTGGTCGGCCATGCCCCGGTTCTTCACCTCGTTGGCGGGAAGGAACGAGAGTATGTGTACGGCGTGTAGGTACATAGGCTCGGCCAAGGAAAGGACCGCTTGGAAATCATCCTCTTGGATGGAGAGATCCCAGCGGGTGATGATCCCGTCCTTGATATTGTCGGAGCAGGTCTGCGGGTCTGGTGTGAGCCGGGGCGACTTGCGCAGGCTGGCGGCGAAGTCTCCCGCCTCCTCGCATTCCCCTGTTATTCGCAATAGGGCGACGATCGATAGGATACGTCCGATATTGATGGCCATCCGTACGACGGAGCTGTTCATCTCGTTGCCGGTGCCCTTCCGGGAGCGCTCGAACAAGGTTTGGAACACCTCGTTGAAGGAGACGATTTGCGCGTCGGTCAAGCGAAGCGAGATCACCCCCAGTTTCTGGATCTCTCTCAAGTGAGCGATCCAGTCCTTGCCCAATTTCTGGAACTCCAGCGACGTGTCGGTCCGCTGTAGACTGAACTGGTTGATCCAGTGAAGTACACGGGGCATATAATAGAACATTTGCCGGGAGAACAATCCGTTCTCGCTGGAAGGGATCAGCGGCTTCACCTGCCCGGGCGTTCCGCTTATCAATACCGACAGGTGGGAGTGCGACAACTCCCGATACTCCCGGTCTGTCCGCCGGTTGTAACTGAGCGGGTCGTGATCGAACGAGCAGCGGATCACCTCGCTCCAATGGCCATAATCCGAGGCGATGGAGTTGCTGACCATGTCCGCCTCGGTCTCGCAGATGATCCCCACGCCGCCCGAGTCGATGATATTCTGCAAGATACCGGTACCGGTGTTGTTGCCGGAGAATATAAACATACGGTTGAGAGGCATTTCCGGCTCCTCGGCTTTCGCCTTTTCCCGTCCCAAGGAATTGAAGGAGGTCATCTCTTTCTTATACCTTTTCATCTCCTCCGCCACGGTCGCCCGGATCTCGTCGTGGATCGGTTGCACGAGCATTCGCGTCCATGCGAGCACGCCTTTTCCGGAGGCGGGGGGAGCGACGATGAAGGTTTGCAAACTGGAGAAGAACCATTTGCCTCCATATAGGAACCGCAGCGTCTGGGCGAGCGAGGCGCCCAAGGTGGTGAGCCCGCCGAGGAGGAGTACGTCCCGTTGCTCCCGGCTCTGTCCGAACGCCATGATCTGCCGCAACATCCGGGGCCACTCATGCCCCTCGGGGAAGAAGGGCAGGTGGGTGAACGGATCGACCTGCTCCTCGATCTCGATCTCTACATTATTATCGCGCGCACGTGTGTGGGAAACAGGTGCTGCATTATTTGCATTACTTGCATTACTTGCGTGCGTATCGCGGGGGCGGCTTGGAGGCTCCAGGCGTACGCCCGCCAGTTCGGCCAAGTGGAAGGCAGTACCGAGGTGTATCCTGTGGTCTCCCTTTTTCAAGGCGTTGGAGAAAAGCCGTTCGGCCTTCTCCCGGTTAAACTTCACCGATAGGGAACACAGGGCGATGAACCCTTCTCGTCCTGCCTCGCCGCAATCGTTGGCGATGGCAAACGCCAAGCGCACGTATTCACAATATCCGGGGGCGATATCTACACCCGCCGAACGAACCGCTTCTACTAAGCGGGATAAACTGTCTGACATGTAATTTATGATTTATGAGTTAGATTTCAAATCCTAAAAAGTGCGTTGGGATCATGACATAGGAAACAGGAGCGGACGATGTCTTTGCCGCTCGGGTCTACTTTCTGGGAGCCTCGCGTCTCTCCGTCGCCATACACATATTCCACGTAGTTCATTACGCCTAGGATATGCTCGGAGATATAGGCGGGTGTCTCGTTTCCGGGATGTTCCGGATAGGGGACGAAAGCCTTTACGCCTCGTTCGCTCGGGCTGATGAAGCAGAGGGCGGGGCATAGGTAGGCATCGTCGAACAGCTGTCTTCGGAGGGCTTCCGCCTCCGCGGTAGAGTCCAATCCGTCTACATCCACTACCACCAATCCGCTCGGGGCCAGGAGCCGATCGCTTTTCCGGTAGGAGAAAGTCCCGCAAGGCGTGACATACGGTAGCGTTTGCCGTTTCAGCTCGCTGAATCGTTCCTTGTCACCCGTCTCAAGCGGGAGGCGGAGCTGCCGGGTGAGGCGTTCGAGGGCCGGATCGCCGGTGATGAGTCGGGCCACCTCCTGTAAGGTGACTTCTCGACTGGGATATACGGTAGCCGGTCGTGATACTCGTCCCGTTAGGCTATCTTTGACCGGTGAGATCGGGGCTGCGAAAAGGGACATTTTAAATTCATTTTTCATGTATTCTTTTTCTTAGATTAACGGCGGTGAAGGTCGGATTAATAAAATAAAGTGCGGGACGAACAGTTCGTCCCAATGTTAATGGTGTTGACATGATTAAATAAAAGATAACAGAATAAACAAGGATTTAAGGAGGATTTATATGAAAAAAGAAGACGTGGTGGGGGGTATGTTGGCTTATATAGCCCACCTTCGTGAGGTGGGGCGTTATTCCACGGCGAAGAGTTATCTGGACGCTTTACGCTCGTTCAAGTGTTTTTGCGGGATGGAGGAAATCCCTTATGCCTATATAGACAAAGAGAGGCTCTTGCTTTATCAGGCATGGCTGTCGAAGCGGGGCTGTATGCGCAATACGGTGTCCACCTATATGCGGCGAATCCGGCATATCTATAACTTGGCGGTGGAGGCTGGCGAGGTTTCGTATATCCCGAATCTGTTCAAGGGGGTGTTTACAGGCGTGGAGAGCAAGCGGAAGAAGGCGTTGCCTCTGGATAGCTTGCGCTCGTTGATGGGGACTCCGAGAGTTGAGCCGGAGATGCGGAGAACCCAGCTGTGTTTTTGCCTGATGTTCTCGTTCAGCGGGATGGCGTTCGTGGATTTCGCCCATTTGCGGAAAGAGAATGTCAAGGACGGGGTCTTGTCGTACCACCGTCAGAAGAGCGGGTCTTTCATCCGGGTGGAGATCCCGGCCGATGTACGGCTCTTGTTGGAAGAGTTGGCGGTTTGCACGGACAAGGACTCGCCTTACCTGTTCCCGTTTCTGAGCGGGAAGAAAACGGGTGAGGCGGCCTATGCGGAATACAACGGCGCCTTGCTGCGCTTTAACCGCGACTTGAGGTCGCTGGCGGAGACTTGTGGTGTGGGTGAGCCGGTCACCTCGTACACGATCCGTCACTCTTTCGCCACGACCTTGAAGGAACAGGACGTACCGATCGAGATGATCAGCGAGCTGTTGGGGCATACGTCTATCAAGACCACGCAAATTTACTTGAAGAGCTTTTCCTTGGAACGTCTGTCGGCGGTGAACCGGGCTTGCTTCGAGAGCGTGTATAAACCGGTATCCGAGGTGGGGTAAGAGATTGGCTACTCGGGAAGTAGCTTGTTTACACTACTCGGGAAGTAGCGTATTCTTTCATGTCGCGAATGTAGTAAAAAATAACTAAAAACAAACAGTTATTGGCCTATTATTAGCCTTACCGGTATGATTCTCCTAAGATTTTCGTTTCTGTCCCAGATGTATGGACGTGACAATAGAGACGAACTGACCCCGTATTCCCGAAATCTTCCCATCACACCTTGATAAATCGTATAAAAGAAAATTTTTACTCGCAGATGACGCGGATGACGCAGATCGCACCGCTGGTGCATATTCAACGAATTCCTGTCCGGAGGACATCTGCGTCATCTTGCGTCATCTGCGGGCAAAAAATAATTGTTATAAACATTTACGCTACTTCCCGAGTAGCTAAATATTCACTAGGTATGGTAATTTTCAGAAATGCCATATTTGAAAACTTAAAGTGCTGTGTGTTAGGCGTAAACAGGGTACGCTTGGCAGGGCTTTGAATTGTCGTTTAATCAGAGGGGAACTCCTCGTATATCTTAGGGAAAAGAGAATCATGCCGACGCGTATTTTGAGAAACGTTCGCCCGAAGGGGGGCCTGACACAGGCCGGCAAGCGTCATGACTTGAAAGCCGTGCGCTGGTACGTGCTCACGCTTCCTACCGCCGCGGGTGGACGGCGTGACCGGATCAGTCCCTCCAAAGGCTTGGACGTGGAGCTTTCCCGGCGGGAACGTCGGGGAGAGGCTCTTTTCGAGTATTTCGCCCCCTCGTACGTGGAGGTGCGAAAGGTGGGTGGCAAGCTGGTCAACACGAGGCGACCTTTGCTGTTCAACTACGTGTTTATCCGTTCTTCGGTAGAGGAAATCTTCCGCATGAAGCAGGCACTCCCCTTGTATAATTTTCTTCCCCGTGTCTCTTCCGGGAGTACGACTTATTTCCCGCACCTCTTGGATCAGGAGATGGCGAATTTGCGCTGGGTGGCGGAGGCTTACTCCAACGAACTTCCGGTGTACGTGCCGGAGAGCGCCCGCTTGTTGAAGGGGGATCGGGTACGCATAACATCCGGTTATTTTACCGGAATGGAGGCCGAGGTGGTGATCCAGCCGGGCGGCGGTCATAAGGAGGTGATGGCACGCATACTGGATTGCATGTGGGTACCCTTGTTCGAGGTGAAGGCGGGTGAGTACGAGTTGATCGAGTTGAATGCGAAGAGCAAGCACGTTTATACCCATCTGGACAATGACCGCCTGTCGGAGGGCCTGCACGAGGCCTTGGGACGTTACCATGCTTCCGGCAGTGTCTGCGAGGAGGATCGACGATTGGCCGGCGAGGTACTGCGGGGGTATGCCTCTTTGCGTGCGGAGACAGACGTGATGCGTTGCAAGCTGTGCGCGTTGCTCCTCCCGACCTATAAGCTGTCGGGTGATGAGGAGGCTTTCGTTCGCTTGCACGACACGATGCGCGGCTTATTGCCTGTCGTGAAAGCACCGCAATCCCGTGCCCTGTTGCTGGTCACCTTGTACGGCTGTACGGATAACGCTCTCTACCGTCGCATGGCACACGAGCTAGTGGATCCTTGGCAAGTCGATCCCTCGCCTAAGAAAAGCAAATTATCTTTGATCCGCCGGCTGGGCGATTACGATCGCTGGCTCAATCATTTGACAGTTGACAAGTGACAGTTGACTGTTTAAATCATTATTCATTCATAGTATGTCTACCCTTCCTTCCGGCGTTCGTTTGGTGGCGTTGCTGAACGACCATTTGTGCGAGATCATGGGGCGCGAGCGTGCGAACCATACCTCCATGCACTTGTATTGTACGGGGCCTTACTGGGTCGCCTTCGAGCGTTCGGCCTATCAGTTACGCCGTGCGTTCCCGGACAGCGAGACCACGCCGATGCGCCTGCTCGGATATCCGTTTCCGGTCGTGATGGTGTCCGTAACGGATCGCTCGCTGCGTTCGTACGCCCGCAAGCATATCTTGCGGATCGACGAGCCGGATTATAAGCGATTGACCGTCCCCGTTTTCCCTGCGGAAGATTATCGGTCGTGGCACGACCGGGAGGTATCGGGACTGCCGTATCCCCACACGTACGGATTTCAGAGAAATTAATACGATTATCACATATGTACCGACAACAATTCTTTCCCCGTCTGGGTGATTACATCGACACGCTGCTGAAAGTCACCAAGCTGACCAAATCCATCGTCTGCGTAACCGGAGGTATGGGCGGCAGTACCTATAACGCTTTAAAAAAGGTATAGACATGCATTTCAGCATCTATGCCCGCCTGTTGGATCTCCTTTGGGAACATCTGGATGACGAGGATCGGTTCCGCCAGCTGGCCCACGAGGCCGTGGAGCGGTATATCGCTTACATGCGGGGGAAGATGGATGAAGGAAAGAATTAATCTTATACGTTAGGATCATGCAAACGTCTTTGTTTCTATTATTCGGTTTCCTATTTGCCGTATCGCTCGGCATGGTGATCATCCCGAGGATCTTGGTGATTTCCCATAAGAAACGGCTCTATGATGTCCCGGACGCCCGTAAGGTACATACGATGCCGGTTCCTCGTCTGGGTGGGCTGTCCTTTTTTCCAGTGATCCTGATGTCGATGTTCCTGGTGATCGGTTTTCGTCTGTACTTTTGGGATGTGAACGTGTCCGGCTTGTCATTCAATATGCTTTATGAGTACCTGTTCCTGTTCGTGGGCATGACGCTGCTTTATCTGGTGGGTGTTTGCGACGATCTGGTCGGTGTAGGCTACCGCTATAAGTTCGCCGTGCAGATTGCTGCGGCGTTTCTGTTGGTACTGTCAGGCAACTGGTTCGACTCGTTTGGTGGCTTGTTCGGTATTTACTCGGTGCCGGTTTGGGTAGGGGTGCCGTTCACGGTGTTTATCGTGGTATATATAACAAATGCCATTAACTTGATTGATGGTATCGACGGCTTGGCCTCGGGCCTGTGTTGTATCGCCTTGTCGGTCTTGAGCGTGATATTCTTTCTTCGTGGGCAGTATGTTTACGCCTTGTTGGCGGTCTGTACGCTGGGTATCCTTATGCCCTTTTGGTGCTACAACGTGTTCGGTAACGCCAACCGTGGACATAAGCTTTTCATGGGGGATGCCGGCAGCCTTACGCTGGGCTACGTGATCAGCTTCCTGATCATCCACATGAGCGTGACGAACGAGGTCTCTCCGACATTGTCCAACCCGTACATGGTGATCGCTTTCTCTACGGTACTGGTTCCGCTGCTGGACGTGATCCGTGTGGTCTTGCATCGCCTGCGTGAGCACAAGAATCCGTTTTTGCCGGATAAGAATCACTTTCATCATAAGTTGTTGCGCACGGGGATGCGGGTACGGATGGTGATGGTTTGTATCATTGCGATTTCCGCTTTCTTTATCCTGCTTAATAGCTCGTTGGCATGGCGTGTTGACATAACCTATTTGTTTTTCTTAAACCTCTTTTGCTGGAGTATATTGCATGTAGGCTTGAATGGGCTGATTAAGCGTAATCGGGAACGGAAAGAGAGCGAACAACTGCGATAAGTAAAGAATTATTATCGGGATAGGTGTGGGGAAATCGTAAATGTGATTTTATTTGTAGATAAAGAAGGATAAATATAAGACTCATGGATACTCGACAAGCAGAAATAGGAGATAAGATCCATTTTGCGGTGATGGCCATAGAAGCCTCTGCCAAGAAAATGCGTATTTCTCCGATGGAAATGCGTAGACGCTTGGAGAAGGTAGGATTGGTGCGTCGCTTGCTGTTGGATTGCTATGATGTCATGCACACCCAAAGTCTGAGGAATGTAGCGGAGGATGTCGTGGAGGCCTTGCGAAACTGGGAAGCCGCTGCGTCCGGAGGTGCGAAAGGAGGTGAGTTATGATTGTTCTATATCATGAGACAACACTTCGGTTGGAGCAACCCTTGGCGTGTGTGGGGCGGGAAGATTTGGACTTTGCCGTGTGATCGATACCGTGGAGGATTATATAAGTGGCAATATCACGGTTGATCAAGCATTGGGTAAATTGCGATATACCTCACCTAATAATCAAATATGTATATTGAGTCAGTCGTTGCTCGATAAGTATTTACGTTTTGTTGATAGCGAGCGGCTTAATGATATACGAGAAGGGAGGCCGGTATGAGAGAGCAAGTGCTTTGGAGAAAGGTCGCCCGGATTATTATGCGACTAGCGGAGCGTTTGCAGATATCCCCGGAGCGTGCGCTTGCCATCTTCTATGATACGCGTACTTGTTCTATGTTGCATGATAGCAAGTATGGACTTCATTTGATGAGTGACGATTATATTTTAAATGATTTATTGAGGGAACTTGGGGACAGGCAGTGAGTAGTTTGATCTGCGCTAAAGGTTGTGCCGATGCTGTTGTTAAAACAGCAAACTATATTTATCTATTCGAATTCAAATTGAACGGCACTGTTAGATAATAATTTAGCGGAATGAACGATCTGTAAGTTGACCACCCGGCGAAACACCGCTCTACATTATGGAAGTGATGGTGGGCTGAAATGGCTACCACTTATCATAGCGTGATAGGAACCGTGAAGTTGCAAGGGAGTTCAGCCTGGGTATTCATCGGGACATTTTTCCATAAAATCTTTAATGGCTGTAGGGATTATCAGAACTTAATCCCCGCTAAGATCTCATTAGCCAATGGGGGAGACGCGACCAAGTTGGGTCATTATTATAAGAAGTATGTATGGGCCTTGGTGAATAAATTGGAGAATGTCACTTATTTCTTCTATGACAACGAGGAGGATGACAGCTGCGGCAGCCGTCCCATAGAGACATTCTTGGGAAGTTTCCTCGGGAGCATACAGTCTGATGGCTATGTGGTTTACAAGCACTTGGCGGAGGTGACCCCTCACTGTGAGTTCATACTCTGTTGGGCGCATGTACGCAATAAGTTTGCCATGACCTTTGAGGCGAACAAGGACGCGGATGCGGAATGGTTTGTCCAGTAAATAGGAGAGTTGTATAAGATAGAGGCAGAATGTATCCTGAAACACTTGAAACCTCCCGAGATAAAGAAGCGACGGTGCTAGGATGATGTAACGTCAATGGCTATATAATACATTATAAATCGTTAAATTTAAAAATAATCAAAAGTTCATCCTCTTGATTTTTAAGAGGGTGAACACTATTGAGTGCTTACGATCGCTCCCCCCCCCCCC
>ERZ837380.4544-NODE-4544-length-11514-cov-2.715507_pt1 | contig 11514 bp, 10 predicted proteins | sample MGYA00519685_ERZ837380 | MGnify/ENA primary metagenome ERZ837380 (study PRJEB31850, sample SAMEA3708817) | human gut metagenome | biome: human gut; feature: human-associated habitat; material: faeces | place: China | collected 2014 ...
TGTGGTCGCTGTACTCTTCCTTGACGAACTGGCCTTCCACGCCGAAGTAGGCAACGATATCATCATAGGTTGCGTCAAAAATATAATTATTGACCTCGTTCATCCAGACGTAGCCCTTCTGCACCTGCTCCTCCGTCACGATGCCGTCTCCGCCGGATACGTTCGCGGCGGTGGGCGCAGCGGGCGCGTCCGCCGAGTTGGGCGTCTGGGTCATCGCATCCGTTCCGCCGGAGCCGGAAGGAACGGCCTCGCCGCCGACCACATCCGGCATGGCGCTGCCGGCCTCCACGAGCGGGAGATACCAGTCGTCATAGTAATAGGGGACGTCGTCGGGATAGTCGGCAGCGAAGTCGTCCCAGAGCTGTCCCCACGGGCGCAGATAAACCTCGTAGTAAAACTCGTCCTCGCCGTCTTCGTACCAGCCCTCAATGCAGATCATGTTTTCAACATCGGGGAAGCGGCTGTTGATCGCGGGATCAACGATCCAGTCGGCATGCTCCAACGGCAGATTCGTGAAGTAGCCGCTCTCCGACATCACGGTACCGTGCTCTCCGACACCGGCGCTGTTCAGCGTGACCGTCGCCTGCGACATCGGATCGGCTCTCGAGTAGTCCTCGTCCCAGATCGTGACGGTGCCCGTATAGTCCAGGCCGATATCGATGACAGCGCAGGCGTCCCACCACTGTCCCGCCATGCTCTCGTAAGCGCCCGAGCAGCCGGTCATCGTCCACCAGCCATACCACGCGCCGTTCCACCAGTCAAGCAGCGCATCACCCGTCGGAGCGGGAAGGGCGGTGTTTGTGCTGCCCGTCGATTCGGCGGACGTTTCCCGGCTGAGCGCAGCCGGGTCGATGGTGATCGTGCCGTTTTTCTTGCCGAACAGCTGCTCAAACGTCACTTTTATCGGAGCCGCCGCATCCTTCAGCACATAGGCCGTTTGTACCTCAAGCGTTTCGCCCGGCGCGACATCCTCAAACTGTTTGTCAACCGCCGTAGCGAAGGAGGCGTAATCGGTGATAACGGCAGCGACCTCCAGCTCCTCGCCGTTCTGCACAAGCGTTTCATTGATGCTCCAGATGTACGACGCCGATTCCTTGCTGTTGTTTGTAAAGTCCAGCGTCAGAACAACGGCATCGTTCCCGTCGGAATCGGTCATGATGCACGCGTCCTTATAGAGGAGCTCATAGTCTTCCAGCTTGATTTGGTTGGACTCTGTCTTTTTTCCCTCGCCGCCGCAGCCGCAGAGACTTATTGCCAGCACAGCGATGAGCAGCAGGCTCAAAAAGCGGGTCATGGTTTTGCTCATGTCAATCTCCTTTACGTATCCTTCACAATGACATTTCCGTATTTGTCTGTGAACTTTCCTGTGGCGATCTTGATAAGATCGACGATCACTCCGATGCCGAAAACCCCGGCGGTAAGCAGGAACAGTATGCCGGTGCCGATCTTGCCGACATAGAAGCGGTGGATGCCGAGCCCGCCGCAGAAGATGCAGAGGAGCAGCGTGGTAAGCCAGCTCTTCGGCGGCTCCGCACCGACGGGAACTGCGGGCGGAATGTAATCCGCGACCGGCTCGCCGCTGAGGATCTTCTGTACCGCGTCGGCTACGGCGTCAATGTAGCCGCCGCGATCTGTGGCGAGACCGATCGTTGCGCCCTTCACGCCCTTGCGCAGAGCGCTGTTCTTGTCAACGCGCACGCCGCCGACCGACGCCTTGGCCTCTGAAATGACCGGCTGGATACGGATGTGCGTGCCGTTAGAGAGATAAAGCCAGAGAGTGACATCCAGATTCGGCTCTTTTTCAAACACGATGCGCTGCCCGGCGACGCCGCCCTTGATCTGAAACGGCATCTGGAACGCGGTTCTGCGGGCATTGAGTTTGTCGAAGATCTCCTCAAGCGTGGTGGAATAGGAGAGATCAAATTCACGGGGACCGGTTGCGAATGCTGCCTCTTTCATGGTGCCTGCAAAGTCTGCCATAATTTTCTCCTTTCTGAAAATCGACGTTTGGGGTGTGGGGCGTTCTTCTTGCTTTTGTTCCTTTTGCGTTTTACCCGCGGGCGGCTCAGCCGTTTAACGCGCCGCCGCAGTATTCGCAGCAGCCGTTGGCGTCCGGCATGGTCGTCGCTCCGCAGAAGGGGCAGGTGACCGCCATTTTGGGCGCAGCGGCTGCCGCGGCCTCGTCGCGGACACGCTGCCGCGCCTCGGTGAGAGTGTTTTTGATCTCCTGACCCATCGCCGTATACTCCTTGTAATCGTGGTTAAGGCTCGGGTTCGGCTTGCGCACAAGCGGCACGCCGCCGGAGGGCGTCGTCTCAACGCTTGAGCTGTTCAGCTTGAAACGCATTTCGTCAAAATACCTGTGGTTCACGCGGATCACAACATAAAAGTCATAGCTGAACGTATATCGCGGGGGATTATAGCTTACGCGCTTGTTCTCCTTGTCGGTGGTGTATTCCTCGCTGCGTTCCTCGTCGATGTCGAGATCGACGCCGGTCACCTGCGAGAAGTCGATCACGTCGGGGTTGGCGTCGGTATAGTTCCGCGCGCGCGTGACGATGAATTTTCCGGCGTCCTCGTCGATAAGCACCTTCGTATCCTCACCGTAGCTGCGCGTCACATGGAGCGCCGCAACAGCATTGCGGTTTTCCTCACGGTAGGCAAGCTGCTCGCGGATCTCCTCCACGGTGCTGCTGCGCCGGTCGGAAAACCAGGGTGAGAGCTTCGCGGAGCAATTTTTGCAGAGGTTGCCGTCCTCCAGCTTACGGTTGCCGAGAAAGCCGATCTTTTCGCCGCAGATGCTGCAATATTTCTTGTCAAACAGTCCCATATGTTTTGATCTCCTTTATGTTTGCTTTTCATAATGATAATGCTGTTTTTTATCCGCCCCGGGGCGGAGCGCCGGTCAGTCCTGCCGGGCCTTCTTTTTCCGGATGAGCAGGAGCGCGACGGCGGCGGCGATCAAAAGCAGCGGCAGAAGCGTGAGAAGGAGGATCCTCCCCACGGAGCCGTTTTTTTCCGCCTTCTCGGGCGCATCGCCCTTTTGGTTTTTCTGCGTGTCGTCCGGCCCGGCAGGAGTTTCGCCGATGCTGTGCTTCTCGCCCTTGCCGCCGGGCTTCTCGCCCTTGCCGTTCTTATCCGCCGTTTCGGCGGCGGGCGCGTCGGTCGATGCCGCGGGCGTGTCCGTCGGTGCCGCCGGCGTGGGCGTCGGCGCGGCCGTGGGCGAGGCAGCCGGCGCGGCGGTCGTCCCTCCCGACGTGAGCTTGGGGATCGGTCTTGTACGCACCATGCCGCACGCCGTGCACACCCATTCCTTAACGCCCTCCTGCTCCGTCGTCGGCGCCAGGACGATCGTCCCTTCGTTCCAGGCGTGTTCCGTCTTGGGGATGCCGCGGCTCTCCGTCACGCCGCAGGCTGCGCACTCCCGCTTCTGCATGCCTTCCTCCATGCAGGTGGCCTGCGTTGTGGTGAACCACGCGCCGAATTTATGTCCCGTCTTGGGGATGGCGCGGCTCTCCGTCGCGCCGCAGGTTGCGCACTCCCGCTTCTGCATGCCTTCCTCCATGCAGGTGGCCTGCGTTGTGGTAAACCACGCGCCGAAGCTGTGTCCCTTGGCGGGCGTCGTGGTGGTCCCCCCATCCGCGCCGCAGTCGTCGCAGACAAATTCGGTATATCCCGGCGTGGTGCATGTAGCAAATACTCGCTTCCAGACGACCCAAAAGTGACCCGTGGCAGGTTCTGTGGAGCGCCCCTGGCTCGCAGGGCAATTCCGGCAGTAGGTGTAGTATTCTCCTGCCGTGGTGCAGGTAGGCTCTTTTGTATAGTACTTATACCAGCTGTGGCCCGTTGCCGGCACGAGCTCTGGATACCACTTGTTGCATGTACTGCAATAGGCTCGCTTCTCGCCGGCTTTTGTGCAGGTGGGCTCTTTAACGATCTCCCACGGCCCGAATTCGTGGGGCACGATGCCGCCGATGGAAAAGACGCGGCTCCACCCGCAGACGGTACATTTCAGTTCGTAGTATCCTCCCTGCAGGCAGGTTGGCTTTTTCTCATCGGTCTGTATAACGTTTTCATGATATTCCGGATTATTGTCGTCCGGCGAGCATGCAAGTGCCGTGACCGTGAGCAGCGCCGCCGCGAGCGCGAGCGCCGGAATAAATCGCAGGAGCTTTTTCATCTTTCACCGTTCCTTTCAAAGTATGTCGATCACGCCCGCGAGATACGTTGGCGACACCGACGCATAGATAAAATCATCGGCCAGCTGATCCTTCACCGTCTGCCGCACCTCGGCGGCAAGCTGTTCGTCCGCGTTCTCATCCACCAGAAGGAGAACCTTGCAGTCCCACCCGAGGTTTTTTACCGCGCTGCAGAGTCTGAGCCGCTCGCTCAGCTTCCAGATGCCCTGTCGGATGACCTCCATCACCAGCACATTGGCATGACAGCTTCGGCAAAGCGCAAGCGTATCCTCCGGTTTTGAAGAGCGATAGACGATGAAGTCCGGATCGTATCCCGCAAGCACCTGCATGACTGCCTCTGCCAAAAGGCCGCCCTGCAAATCCAGCACGATTCTTCGCATCTGTGCTTCTCCACCGCCTTTCCCTTTTTAGAATGCTTCAACTATATATTAGCCGATTGTCTTCTCTCGCGCCCCCGCCGATTGGATAGGGTTTGCATTTATTTTCTGTTCCGGGCCATATCCCCTCTCCGCTCTCCGCAAAGCGCCCAAAACCGCATTGCTCTTTTCCTGTCTGCATGATATACTGCATTTGAACGCGCGGAGCCGGAAGGAGCACGGAATGAGTAAAGCGACAAAAAAAAGCCTTTTGTATGCGCTTGCCGCGCTGGGGCTTATCGCGCTTGCCATGTGGCTTCGTTATGCCAGCCGAACGGTGCTCCATTCTCCGATTTACGGCCATTTGCGCAGCGGAATTTATATCTTCCTGCTGAGCGCATGGTGCCACTCTGTCCGGGTTCGCATTGTGCAGACGCAGGTGCAGCGCTATTTGCTGGCGATTTCGATGCTGAAGATGCTGTGGCTTCTCCTGCGCTCGATTAAGTTTTCCATTGTCAATACAGATGCGGAGCGCTGGCTCTGGTATTTTTACTATGTCCCGATACTCTTTATCCCCATGCTCTCGGTATTCGTCTCCCAATCGCTGGGAAAGCCGGAGGACTTTCATTTGCCGCAGTGGACAAAACTGTTGTATGTGCCGACGGTGCTGCTCCTGCTGCTCGTTTTAACAAACGATCTGCATCAGCGGGTGTTTTCCTTTCCGTCCGGCGTTTTGTCGGACGCTGCGTACCGTTATGAGAGAGGATATTTTTTTGTGCTCGGCTGGGAGCTCTTTTGTGCGGCGCTCTCGCTTTTTATGATTGTGACAAAATGCCGCATCCCGCACACGAAGAGAGTCCGCTGGCTGCCGCTGGTGCCGTTTGCGCTTTCGCTGGCATACGTTTATGCGTATGCCGAAAAGATCCATTGGGTCTGGGTGCTGGCGGGAGATATGACGGTTGCCCAGTGCCTGATAATTGCCGGCATTTTTGAAAGCTGCATCCAATGCGGACTCATCCAGTCCAACCGCGGATACGATGAGCTTCTGGAAGCGACAACGCTTCCTGTGCAGATCACGGATGAAAATTTTTGCACGAAACACGCATCCGCTACGATGCGGCCGCCTCTTCCGCAAAGCGAGCTGCGGCAAATAACGCAGGATACCGTGCAGCTCGACGATGACACGCTTTTAAAGCGCCATAAGCTGCGCCGCGGCTGGGCGTTCTGGAAGGAAGACGTTTCAGAGCTGAATCAGCTCCAGCAGGAGCTGGAGCTGACGTGCGACGAGCTTCGCGATGTAGGCGACGTTTTGGCGGCGGAGAATGCGCAGCACGCAAGACTTTTAAAGCTGACGGAAGAAAACCGTCTCTATGACATGATGGAGGCGCAGACTGCCCGGCAGATCGCCATGCTGCAGGAGCGGCTGACTGAGCTGAAAAAAACGGATGACCCGGCGCGGGCAGAGCGTCTGCTCGGACAGATCATCGTCATCGGAACCTATATTAAACGGAGAAACAACCTGATTTTTGTCGGCGTACAGCGCGGGTCAATTTCCGTGCAGGAGCTGCGGCTCTGCCTGAACGAGTCTGCGGAAAATCTCTGCCTGTACGGCGCGGAGTGCTCGGCGCTCATCAAGGGGGACGGGCAGCTTTCCATTGAGCAGGCAACGGCGGCCTATTCCCTTTTTGAAGCGGTTGTGGAAGCAGAGCTTGAATCGCTGCGCTCGCTGCTGGTTTCCATAGAGGTCGGCGATGCGCTGCATATGAATCTCTGTATTTCCGGCGAGGCGCCCCTCCGCCATCTGAAAGATCCATTCCCCGCGCTCGAATGGGCAGAGGATGAGGACGGCCTGCAATATGTCATGCTCCGGGTGGAGAAATCGGGAGGGAAATAAAAGCATATGGACAGGATCAAAGAGAGCTTTGACAGTCTGCCCATTGCGGTCTGCTTTTTTGATAAAAACGGCGTGGTGCGGCTTATTAACCACCGAATGCTTGCCATAGCAAGCCAGCTGCGCAAAGGCGGCATTCAGACGCTTGCGGAGCTGCATGACGCCCTGCGCTCACCGCCGCCAACCGTTCGCTGTCTGGATCCGCAGCTTTATATTTTCCGGTTTTCCGACGGCACGGAGCTGCGCTTTGCGGAGGAAAGCATCAAAACAGCGGCAGGGCTTACTTATACGCAGGTCACCGCCGCGGATGTCACGGAGCTTATGTGGCGGCAGAAGCATCTGCAGGAGGAAAGCGCAAAGCTGGCGGAAGCGAATGAGCGGATGCGAAGGCTGTTTGAGCAGATGCCGGAGATTATCCGGCAGGAAGAGACCCTTGCCATGAAGCTGCGTGTGCATGACGATATCGGTCACAGCATCCTCGCCGTGCGCCGCGCGCTGATCCGGCAGGCCGGGTTGGAAGAGCTTCGCGCAAGCGCGGCGTTGTGGGAGCAATCCATCGCGGTGCTTTACCGCTCCAACCGGATAACAGCTTCGCCAGAACCGATGAAGGTGGCTGTCCGGCGCGCTGCGGAAATGGGCGTCCGGGTTTTGACGGAGGGAAAGCCGCCGGAATCGCGGAGTCTCTGCGAGACGGTCTCGCTGGCAATTCGGGAATGCGCGGCCAACTGCGCCCGTCATGCCGGCGGCACGGAGCTATATGTACGCTTTCAGCCGATGTGCGGAAGCACCGACGTTTTTCTTACCAACAACGGCGCTGCACCGAAGGAGAAAATCACGGAGGGCGGCGGCCTATCCATGCTGCGTCACCATGTGGAAGAGACAGGCGGCAGAATGGAGATACAGAGCTTACCCCGCTGCTCGCTTATGCTCAGTCTGCCGGAAAAGGAGGAAACAGCGCATGAGAGTGGTGATCGTTGAAGACCAGACCATGATCCGAAGCTTGCTGGAAAGCTATTTCCTTGCGGAGGACGGGAATCAGATCGTCGCGTCCATTCCCGGCGCGAAGCAGGCCGTTGAGGTGTGCAGAGCAAGCCCCGTCGATCTCGTTTTGATGGACGTGCAGACGGAGCACCGGGAAAACGGATTGGTTGCCGTCCGTCAGATCAAAGCCGAGCGTCCGCAGATAAAAATTGTTGTTGTAACCTCGCTGCTTGACGGCGCGGTTTTGGAGGAAGCAAAGTCGGCGGGGGCGGACAGTCTGTGGTATAAGGATTCCGCAAAAAACCGCCTGATGGAGGTCGTCCGCCGGACGATGGCCGGCGAGCGTGTCTTTCCGGACGCACCGCCTACGGTGGAGATCGGCATGGCAAAAAGCACGGAATTTACCAAAACGGAGATGAAGGTGCTGCGGCATCTGCTGCGCGGCCTCTCCTATACGCGCATCGCAGCGGAGATGGGCTGCGAGATGTCAACGGTCAAATTCCATGTGGCGAATATGCTGCAGAAAACCGGGCTGGAAAACAAGCTCCAGCTTGCGCTAGCAGTCAGCAACACCAAGCTGGTCGCCGATCTGTCGGAAGAGTAACGGCGTTTGCCGCACGGCTTGTCCCGCGTTGCATTTTCCGGCACGGCCGCGGCAGGCGCGTGTTAGCCGCGCCCGCGCCGTCGGAGCCATATTATTACATAGAATGAATGTGCCGCACCGTTTTGACAACGGTGCGGCACTTGTTTATTCCACTCGTTTTTCAGGTCTCAAACCCCAGCATGATTCCGCCGCGCTCGGCATAATAGCTGCACAGTCCCCGCAGAGGATCGCATCTCACATCCGCCGCCGGAAAGCGCTGCCGGATCTCGGTGCAGAGCTCCTGCGCGAACGCCTCGTTCTGGCAATGACCGATCCGGACGCTTCCTCCCCCGTAGCCGAGCCGCTCCATCTCGCATAGCATGAAATGCTGCGTCTTTCGCCCTCCCCGGCATTTTCCGAGCATCTCCAGCGTTCCCTCGGCGCTGGCCTGTCCGACGGCGCGGATCCCAAGGACGCCCGCCATCGTTGCCGTGAGCCTGCTGATCCGGCCGTTCTGCGCAAGGTTATGCATGGATTCCAAGGCGAAAAGCAGGTGGGTGCGTCTTTGATATGCCTTCAGATTTTCGCATACCTCGTCAAAGCCGGCGCCGGAGCTTTGCTCGGAAAGCGCTTTCTCAAGGAGGAGGGTGATCTCAGGCCCGGCGGAAAGGGTGTCCACCACATGGATACGCCGGGCAGGGTTGCGCTCCGTGCAGTTTTTCCCCGCCGCGCAGGCGGCGTTATAGCTGCCCGACAGACTGCTTGTAATGGTAAACGCGATCATGTCGCCGCTCTCGCCGAAAGCGCTTTCCCAGTCCGCGACATTCGGACATGCGCTGTAGGATCGGCCCCTTGTGCTGCGGAGCGTGCTGACCATCGCGTCAACATCCAGAGAAGCGTCATCCCGAAACTCTTCGGTTTCGGTGCGTATAGTAAGCGGAACGCTGACGAAGTCCGCTCCGTTCAGCGTAAGAAGATTGCAGCTGGAATCTGCCGCAATACGAAACTGGTTCATTGTGTATCCTCCGAATCGCAGAAAGCGTTTTATCCGGTTTTGAAAAGCCGATCGGGTGGATTCTATCAGATTTTTATCATTCCGTCAACAGCTTTTAAAAAACCGTTAAAGAATTTTCGTAAAACCGTTGTGCTTTCCGTGCGAACCGTATATAATGGCAGCATGGAACAGGAAGTGAAGAGAATGATCGAGGATATGGAAAGTTTCCGTCTGCCGCGCTATGCCCAGATCCCGAATGTAGGGCTATATCTGGAGCAGGTGGTGCGATATGTCAACGCCCATCTTGCACCGCTGGGGGAGCCGGAGTTGACAAGCTCCATGGTGAGCAATTACGTCAAGCAGAGCCTGATCCCCGCGCCAATAAAAAAGACATACCCATCGGAGCACCTTGCGCGGCTTTTGTTTATCGCTGTGGTCAAGCCCGTTGTCCCGCTGGAGGGGCTTCGGCTGATGTTCAGCATACAGGAGGACAGCTATCCCCTTCCGATCGCCTACGACTATTTCTGCGACGAATTTGAAAACATGCTCGGCGCGGCGTTCGGAATAGCTCCTGCGCGGGAAGGTCTTGGTGAAACGCAGTCCGACGCAAAGGATCTGCTTCGCAACACGATCTCTGCCACCGTCAACAAGGTCTATCTGGATCGGTTTCTGGAGGAGTACCAAAGACGGCGGGAAAAGGAGCGCCCCGGGACGCAGCAGAAATCACGGAAGTGATTGTCGGAAAAAAGGATAGCGCCAGGCCTGCCTTATCTCCGATCGAAAGGACGGTTCAGCTTCGGCTGTACCGTCCTTTTCTCCTTCCTGCGCGCTGTCCCTGCAGCCTTTATCGGCGGCGGGAGCGTTCCGTTCCGGCCGCTGATCGAGCGCATAGCTTGCGGAAAAAGCCTCTTTCGTTGAAACGCGATCCGGTCGTGCCGGGCTTTGCCTCGCACGAAACGCTGCTCTGCTCCCCCGAGCGGAAGTTCTGCTCCAACCGCGTGAAGATGGACGCCGATCTCAACACGAACATCCGCCGTCTCCACTGCCTCGGCGACTCGTCCGGCTGGACGCGCGGCCTGATGATGGCCTCCGTCATGGGCGTGCTCATGGGCCGTGAGATCATCCGGCAGGAAAACATTTGATGAAATATCCCGCATAACTCCAGAATGCCGCAGAGCCAGACGGATGAAACTCATCCGTCTGGCTCATCTTTTTTCCAATACTATATACACAGGAGGCCGCCCATGCGGCAGGGAGTATTTTTTTGATGACTTGGCAGAGCGGCCGGATCCAGCCGAACCCAGGGCGCGATCAAGCAGCGCATCCCGTTCGCCGCGGCTCCTTTGATCCGGTTTTTACAGCGTCTGCTGCTTGATCCCTCGAATGGCGCTGATGACCCAGTCCTGCGCCTGCTGCTGGATCACCGTGCCGCAGTACGGGCACCGCGCGCTCGCGTTCACGTCGAGCGGCGCGCCGCAGCCGGGGCAGGTGATGCGCTTTGTCTCGCCGCTCTCGGCGTTCGTCTGCGTGCCGGTCGGGCGCAGCAGATCCCATTCGTAGGTCATGAACTTTTCCTGATCGCGGCTGCCGCGGACGATCTGCTGCGTGCCGTCGTTCACGGTGTAATCCGTGATGCGCGTGCGCAGCCGGAGAAGGATATGGTCCTCGCCGCCGGTCTGGTGGAAGCCGAGCGGCGTCACATCCAGCACCGCGATGCGCTCGACGACGTTCGTCTCGCCGCGCTGCGCATACCCCTGCAGCGAGCGCTCCATCTGCGTGAAGAGCGCGTCGGTGAAGTACGGCCGCAGCGACTCGATGTTCTTCGCCGTCCAGCCGTTCTGCATCTGCACATAGAGATTCGACGCCTTTTCGCACAGCGCCGCCGCGTTAAAGTTCGGATCGATCTTCGTATATTCGCCGATGGGCGTGAGCGCGGCGCGGTTGGCGCGGCTCTCGGCACGCTCGGCGCGCTGGGCGGTCGCTTTCTTAGACGTGCTGTTGTTTTTCATTTTCGTCCTCATAGAATACACGATCGCCACCACTACGATCAGCGCCATTATAAGGATCCGCGTAGGGTTGGCGTCGCCGGATACATATCCGTCATCATCGTAGTAACTGCTTCCGGAGCTGCTGCTTGAGGATGACCAGCTGCTGTCGTTATCGCTGTAATCGTAGCTGAAATCATAGTCCGAGCTGCCGGAAAAATCGCCGAAATCGGCGAGAGCCGTGACGTTCAGCACGACGAGCGCGCAGAGCAGCACAGCAAACAGAGTAAGAACTTTCTTCTTCAAGGCGGCATCCTCTCCCTATCTTTTTCTATGCGGGACATTTGTCTGAAATCAATATATAATTTGCTGCCGTGCATGGCAGAAACGGCTCGCCAAACCGGAAGCGGGTCACGGCAGCAGCCGCAGAATCCGGGCAGCGCGAAAGGGTTTGCCGTCTGTTCTTCAAGGCAGCAAGCCCTTTCGGCAGCTTGAATTAATTGTCTGACTTTTCCGGTCTCTTCT
>ERZ837380.4545-NODE-4545-length-11512-cov-2.479969_pt1 | contig 11512 bp, 7 predicted proteins | sample MGYA00519685_ERZ837380 | MGnify/ENA primary metagenome ERZ837380 (study PRJEB31850, sample SAMEA3708817) | human gut metagenome | biome: human gut; feature: human-associated habitat; material: faeces | place: China | collected 2014 ...
CATGGGGAAGTAACAGCTTCAGTTTGCGCATGCGGGGATATGAAGATCAGATTCTGCCAATTGCCAGAGATAAGACCAGGATATTAAAACAGCATTTAATGGGTCTGTAGATCAGCTGAATTAATTTGACACGTAGTGAAATGCAAAAGCACTACGTGTCAAATTGCGTTTTACGATGCCGCTTTTATCGGCATCCATCCAGAATCTCGAAAAATTCAGGGTAAGATACATCAACGCACTGGCTGTCGTGTATGATGGTATCTCCATCGGCACTAAGTGCTGCAATTGCAAAGGCCATGGCAATCCGGTGATCCAAATAACTGTTGATCTTTGCACCGTGAAGAGCATGTCCACCTTGAATGATCATTCCATCGTCAGTCGGGGTTATGTCAGCGCCCATGGATCTTAAAGCCTCGGTTGTCGTGTCGATTCGATTTGTTTCTTTCACTTTTAATTCGGCCGCATCTTTGATGATAGTGGTACCTTCGGCGCAGGCTGCCATGACGGCAATCATTGGAATTTCGTCAATGAGCGTCGGAATCAATGCACCTTCTATCGTTGTGCCATGCAGTTTACTTGTACGGACAAGAATATCCGCGCGAGGTTCACCTCCCTCAAGTGATTCGTTGACCAGAGTAATGTCAGCGCCCATATTTTGGCACACTTCCAAAAAGCCTGCGCGGGTTTTGTTAATTCCTACATTTTTTACAAGCAGCTCAGAATTCAAAGTTAAAAGTCCGGCTGCAATAAAGTAAGCAGCGGAGGAGATGTCTCCCGGTACGCAGATAGACTGACCGTATAGTTCCTGACATGGTTTTACATGTGCTGTGGCAGTACCGTCAGGGTTGACTGTGGAAGTGATATCAGCACCAAAGCTTTTCAGCATCAGTTCTGTGTGATTTCTGGACAAAGCCGGTTCTGTAACAGAAGTTTCGCCATCTGCATAAAGTCCTGCAAGAAGTATGGCAGATTTGACCTGTGCGGAAGCTACCGGTGAAGTGTAATCGATTCCATGCAGCGTGCCTGGCTCTATTTTTAACGGAGCACACAGATCACCGTTTACACTTGTGATATGTGCTCCCATCTGAGTGAGGGGTGTAATAACACGACCCATTGGCCGGGAGTTCAAAGATGCATCACCGGACATCACGCATGTAAAGTCCTGGGCAGACAAAATACCAGACATCAGGCGAGTTGTTGTGCCACTGTTCCCTACATTTAAAATATCTTTTGGTGCGGACAGACCGTGCATGCCTTTTCCGTGAACAATTATTTTCTCTGGAGTACGGTCAATTTGAATCCCCATAGACTGGAAACAGCCGATAGTAGACAGGCAGTCAGCACCTTCTAAAAAGTTAGTGATTTCTGTTGTGCCAAGTGCAAGTGCACCTAACATAATGGAACGGTGGGAGATGGACTTGTCTCCCGGAATCATAATTTCGCCATGCAATCCTTTGCATGGGCAGATAATTCTATCGCTCATATACAATATACCTGAATTTCTGCAGTAACTCTGCGGCCTTCTTAGAGGAAGACTCATCGTAGAATTCTATACGCAGAACCCCTTCTTCAAATTCTCTGTTGTGCACAATTCCTATATTCTTGATACTGAGACCATTCGAAGCGAGGATTGTTGCAATGGCTGCGATTCCACCAGCTTCATCAATAATATCACAGTATACTTCAAATGCCTTTTTAATCGGACCAGACGATGCTCCCGGAAGTGAATTCCGGTATATTCTGGAGGAATCAAACCAGTCATAGATTGCCTGCCCATCTCCGGAATCAATCATGCTCTTTACTTCTTCCAGATATTTAATATAAGAAGCAAGAATCTGTGAAATGTTGTCTTTATTCTTTAGACAGATGTGTTGCCACATGGTCGGTGAGGAGGAGGCAATACGTGTGATATCTTTAAATCCTCCGGCAGCCAGACGTTTCATCAACTCGCTTTTTGTATCGCTGTCCTTTACGTAATTGACCAGCGTTGCAGCAATGATATGCGGCAGATGACTGATAGTGCCTGTAATATAGTCATGTTCTTTGTAGTCCAGAATAATTGGAAGTGCATGGATCGTAGAGACAAGCTGCTCATATTTATCTATTTTTTCCTGAGATACTTCTTTTGAAGGAGTCAGAACAAAATAAGCATTTTCCAGAATCATTGCTTTGGAATTGGCATAACCGCTTTTTTCAGAGCCAGCCATCGGGTGTCCTCCGATGAAATATTTCTCAATGCCAAGCTTAATAACTTCCTCATGGATATTAGTTTTTACACTGCCTACATCGGTCAGAATACAAGCGTCGTTCAGATATTCTGTCAACTGCTTCAGATATGCTACATTAAAAGCAACCGGCGCGCATAAAAATATGTAGGAACAGTTGCGAAAATTATCATCAATAGTAGTTGCCGCAACATCAATGACGGATTCCTGGGTAGCGAGTGCCAGAGCTTCTTTATTTTTATCAAAGGCTACGATTTCGTAATCCGGAAAGTAGGTTCGAATTGCTTTTGCAAGAGAACCACCGATGAGTCCGAGACCGATAAAGCCGACCTTTTCTTTCATAGTAAAACCTCCTGGTGTTTCATAAGACAAAAATATGTCTGTCAATTATTGTAACTTGCTTACTTATGATTTGTCAATGCTTTGTTACTTTAAAGCAACAAAGCAAAAACTGAATTTTAAGGCAAAAATGTTTGTACATCGCAAAAGTTAGAAAATTAATCAATATTTCATATAATATTTGCACAAAATAGTTGTAATAATTCGATTTGTTTAGTACAATATACACATGGGATATCAGGAAGAAGTATTATAAAGAATTCTTGAGAATTACTACATAATATAAGGAGGCAACCAATATGAAAGTTTACAGAACGGACGAGATCAGAAATGTTGTCCTGTTAGGGCACGGGGGCAGTGGTAAGACAAGTCTTGTTGAGGCCATGGCGTATGTATCAGGCGCAACGAATCGTATGGGAAAAGTAGCGGACAAGAATACGATCAGTGATTTTGATAAGGAAGAACAGAAACGTGGATTTTCTCTTAGCACTACCCTGACACCAATCGAATGGGAAAAGGCAAAGATCAATGTGTTAGATACTCCGGGATATTTTGATTTTGTAGGAGAAGTGGAAGAGGCAGTCAGTGCAGCAGATGCGGCAGTTATTGTCGTATCCGGTAAAGCAGGTGTAGAGGTCGGAACAGAAAAAGCCTGGGCACTTTGTGACAAGTACAATCTTCCAAGAATGGTGTATGTAACAGAGATGGATGTGGATGATGCCAGCTTCAGACAGGTCGTTCAGGATCTGACAGATAAGTTTGGTAAAGTCATTGCACCACATTTCCAGCCAATCCGTGAGAATGAGAAACTGGTCGGATATGTCAATGTCATCAAGAATGCAGGACGCCGTTATACAGGTCTTGGACAGAGAGAGGAATGTGAGATTCCAGATTATTGTAAACCGAACCTGGAGATGTACCGTGAGAAGCTTCTGGAAGCAGTCGCAGAGATTAGTGACGAATATATGGAGCGCTATTTTGCAGGAGATGAGTTCTCAGTAGAAGAAATCCGTTCTGCCATGAGAACAGAGGTTATGGAAGGAAGTATTGTCCCAGTGGCTATGGGATCTAATATCCAGGCACAGGGCGTCGCCAATCTTCTGTCCGATATTGTAAGATTCTTCCCAAGTCCGGACTGGAGAGAATGTGCAGGTATCAATCGCAAGACGAATGAGATTTATGAAGCAAATTATGATTTCGCAAGAGCCAAATCAGCTTATGTATTTAAGACAATGGTTGATCCGTTTATTGGAAAATATTCATTTATTAAAGTTTGCTCCGGTGTATTAAAAGGTGACGATACACTTTATAACGCAGATACAGATACAGATGAGAAGCTTGGTAAGATTTACACGATGTTCGGTAACAAACCTGTGGAAGTCAGTGAGCTGTTTGCAGGAGATATCGGTGCTATCGCAAAATTGACCGCAACAAGAACAGGGGATACATTGTCCACAAAGACAACACCGGTTCTTTATGGTAAGACAGAATATTCAAAACCTTATACATATATGAAATATGTAACAAAGAATAAAGGCGATGAAGATAAAGTATCTCAGGCACTTCAGAAAATGATGGCAGAAGATGTAACACTTAAGGTAGTCAATGACAGCGAGAATCGTCAGGCACTTCTTTATGGTATTGGAGATCAGCATCTGGAGATTGCAGTCAGCAAGTTATTAGACCGTTACAAATGCGAAGTAACACTGGAGACTCCGAAGGTTGCATTCCGTGAGACAATCCGCAAACAGTCTGATGTAGACAGCAAATATAAAAAACAATCCGGTGGACATGGACAGTACGGACATGTGAAGATGCGCTTTGCTCCGTCAGGAGACCTGGAAATACCTTATGAATTTGATGAAGAAGTTGTAGGAGGAGCAGTTCCGAAGAATTATTTCCCCGCAGTAGAAAAAGGACTTCAGGAATCTGTAGTGAAAGGTCCTCTTGCAGGATACCCGGTTGTTGGTGTCAAAGCTACACTTTACGATGGATCTTACCACCCGGTAGACTCTTCTGAGATGGCATTTAAGACTGCTACGATCCAGGCATTTAAGAAAGGATTTATGGAGGCATCTCCAGTACTTCTTGAGCCAATCGTATCTGTGAAAGTAACAGTTCCGGATGAGTACACCGGAGATGTAATGGGAGATCTTAACAAGAGACGTGGCCGTGTGCTTGGTATGACGCCGGTTGGCGCGGGAAATCAGATCGTAGAAGCAGATGTCCCGATGACAGGATTATTCGGATACTGCACGACATTACGCTCTATGACAGGTGGACGAGGAACTTATGAATATACATTTGCACGTTATGAACAGGCACCGTCTGATGTACAGGAAGCAGAGATTGCTAAGCGTGCAAAAGAGGAGTAATCAGTTAAGAAAATGTTAAAATAGAAGAAAAGCCCGTAAGGGCTTTTTTTCTTGAAACAAAGATGCTATAATCTCTTGTGTTAAAAATACAGGTATCCGGATAATAATAAAGATACAAAGTGGATAATTGTGAGGTCAGGGAATGAAAATTGTGATTATTGGGGACGGAAAGGTTGGTCATAAATTGACAACCCAGCTGTCCGAAGAAAATTATGATGTGGTTTTGATTGATCAAAATGAGGGAAAATTAAAGGAGGCCGTGAATAAGCTTGATATTTTCTGCATTACCGGAAATGGAGCAGATGTAGACGTTCAGAGACAGGCAGATGTTCCGCATGCAGATCTGGTGATCGCATGTGCATCGACAGATGAATTGAATATGTTAAGTTGTCTGCTGGCCAAGAGATTAGGCGCCAGACATACGATTGCACGTGTACGAAATCCGATCTATTATCGACAGATCGATCTGTTGAAAGAAGATCTGCATCTGAGTATGGCAGTCAATCCGGAAAGAACAGCGGCAAATGAGATTGCCAGGGTATTGCTTTTCCCGGAGACGAGTAAAGTAGAGACGTTCATGAAGGGACGTGTGGAACTGGTAGAATTCATTGTAAGAGAAGACAGTGCACTTGCAGGACTTTCTCTTGCAGAAGTATATCGGAAATTCCAGATTAAAATTTTGGTATGTGCAGTAAAAAGAGGTCAGAAAATCTATATCCCGGATGGAGAGTTTATTCTGGAAAAAGGCGATAAAATGCATATCGTTGCAGCGCATCAGGATCTGAAGTCATTTTTCCGTGCACTGGGACACAGAAATGCAAAAGTGAAAAAGGTACTGATCTGTGGTGGAGGACATGTATGTTTTTATCTTGCAATGCAGCTTTTGCAGGTAGGCATGCAGGTGAAGATCATTGAGCAGAATATGAAAAGATGCGAGGAATTATGTGAACTTTTGCCGAAGGCAACGGTTATTCACGGAGATGCAGCCAATCATGATCTTCTTATGGAAGAAGGAATCCATGAAGCGGACGCATTGATCGCACTTACCGGTATGGACGAAGAGAATATTATTATGGCACTCTTTGCAAAACTGCAGGGAGTCAATAAGATTGTCGCAAAGGTCAATGAGGATTCCAGAGCGCAGATGGTAGAAGGGCTTGGAATTGATTCGATCGTGTCGGCAAAAAGTGCAACGGCAGATGCAATTATGAGTTATGTCAGAGCGAGAAATGAATCTGCGAGCAATGTGAACGTAGAATCTGTGTATCAGCTCCTGGGTGGAAAAGTGGAAGCATTGGAATTCATTATCAAATGCGAATGCAGTTTCACGAATGTACCGCTTCGTGAACTGCGGACAAAGAAGAATAATCTGATCGCCTGCATAGGAAGAAAAAGGCGTATTATTATTCCAAATGGTGAGGATCATCTGGAAGTCGGTGACAGTGTAGTGGTCGTAACAATGGATCATATTGATAAATTCAGCGACATACTGGAATAAGGAGATAGACAAAGGTTATGAATACAAAAATGATAAGATATATCCTTTGCAGAATGCTGGGAGTTGAGTCAGTGCTTCTTATGATCCCGGTAATCGTAGCGGCATTATATCAGGAAATGAGTGGTATTGCATTTCTGATACCTGCGGGGATATTATTGTTACTGTTTTTTCTGGCAGGTGTAAAAAAGCCGGAGCAAAGTCATATTTACGGAAAAGAAGGTATGGTAATCGTTGCACTTGCATGGATTTTATGGTCTTTGTTTGGCGCAATGCCTTTTACGATATCAGGCTTTATACCAAACTACATGGATGCGTTTTTTGAGACGGTTTCCGGATTCACAACGACAGGTTCCAGTATTTTAAGAGATGTAGAAGCGCTTCCGCAGTGTCTGTTGTTCTGGCGGAGTCTGACTCACTGGATCGGAGGAATGGGAGTGCTGGTGTTTGTACTGGTGCTTACATCATTAGATAAAAAGAACTCAATGTACCTGATGCGTGCAGAGGTTCCGGGGCCGGAGAAGGACAAACTCGTTCCGAAAGCAATGTCTACAGCGCGTATCTTATATGGTATGTATCTGATCATGACGGTTGTAGAGATCATTTTTCTGATGCTGGGTGGAGTGAATCTGTTTGACAGTATGATCTTTTCTTTTGGATCCGCAGGAACAGGTGGATTCTCGAATTATGCAGACAGTGTTGCACATTTCCACAGTGCTTATATTGATGGAGTGATCACAACATTCTGTGCATTATTCGGAGTGAATTTTTCGTTATTTTATTTTATGTTGTTAGGTGATTTTAAGTCAGTCAGAAAGAATGAGGAACTGCGTACGTATATTATGCTGATCGTCGGAGCAACAGCGTTGATCACACTGAATATCCATTCGATGTTCCCGAGTATGATCAAGGCGTTCCGCTATGCAATATTCCAGGTCGTGACGGTTATCACAACAACCGGATATGCGACAACGGATTTTGCAAAATGGCCGATGTTCTCAAAATCAATACTTATGATGCTGACGGTCGTGGGAGCGTGTGCTTCTTCAACCGGAGGTGGTATTAAGGTATCCCGTCTTCTGGTGGGAATCAAATGTATAAAAAGAGAGATCGTACAGCTTGCACACCCGAAATCAGTCGGAATCATCCGGATCGGCGGTAAGAAAGTCGGTTCCGATATTCTGCGTACGATTTACATTTATTTTATAGCATATGTCGGAATTTTGATCGTATCGGTCATGTTGGTATCACTGGATAATTTTGATTTTGAGACGACATTCAGTGCGGTCCTTACAACACTTGGCAATGTCGGACCGGGTATGGCAAAGGTTGGACCGATGGGTAATTTTGCTGATTTTTCTATATTATCAAAATTAGTATTATGTTTTGACATGCTGGCAGGACGTTTGGAGATATTCCCGTTCCTAGTGCTGTTTACGGCACCGGCATGGCGCAGTAAATTTTAGAATAACAGGTGGCACTTAGGAAGCCGCCTGATTTTCTATACCAAAGTATCACTGTATGAGAGGAGAGAATTATGAAAGGTAAAACGAAAGCAATAATCACGGTATTTGTTGTAATCCTTGCAGGTATCTATTACTATGCGGCAATACCGGCGATCAACATTCATTCATCGGAGACATGGTTTTTTATCATGATCTTTCTGGTGATCCTGGCTGTTCTGTATCTGGGAAGAAAGAAATTGAACAGATATGAAGTCAGAGAAAGTAAAGTAGTAAAAGGATTTCTTGGAGTGATAGTGTTTCTAGGAGTTGTATATCTGTTGGGAACACTGTTTTCTTCTCCGGTTATTAATGCCAAAAAGTATCAGAAGCTTATGACAGTTAAAGAGGGTGAATTTACAAAGGATGTAGATGAACTGTCATTTGACAAGATCCCGCTTCTGGATAAGGATACGGCAGCACTTCTCGGTGACCGTAAGATGGGAAGCATGGTGGACATGGTATCACAGTTTGAGGCGGATGATATCTACAGCCAGATCAACTATAAGGGCAATCCGGTCCGTGTGACTCCGCTGAAATACGCGAGCCTGATCAAATGGTTTACCAACCAGAGTGAAGGAATTCCGTCTTATATCCGGATTAATATGGCGAATCAGTCTACGGAGCTTGTCAAATTGAAACAGGGTATGAAATATACAACGAGTGATCATTTCAACCGTAATATTTATCGTCATTTACGTTTCGCACATCCGACATATATTTATGGAGAGCTGAGCTTTGAGATTGATGAAAATGGAGATCCATATTGGATCGCACCGGTAAAGAAATTCAACATTGGATTATTTGGTGGTGAAACAGTAGGAAAAGTAGTAATCTGTAATGCTGTGACGGGAAAAACAAAGACATATGATGTCGGAAATGTTCCACAGTGGGTAGACCGTGTATATTCCGCAGACTTATTAGTAAATTTATTTGATTATTATGGAAAATTAAAACACGGATTCTTTAACAGTGTGCTGAGTCAGAAAGACTGTCTGGAGACAACGGACGGTTATAACTATCTGGCATTAAATGATGATGTGTGGATGTATACCGGAGTTACTTCTGTAAACGGAGATCAGTCAAATGTTGGATTTGTTCTGGCAAATCAGCGTACAATGGAGACGAAATATTATAAAGTAGAAGGTGCAACAGAATCTTCTGCAATGTCATCCGCAGAAGGACAGGTGCAGAACCTGAAATACCAGGCAACATTTCCATTACTTTTGAACATTGCGGGTGAGCCGACATATTTTGTTGCATTAAAAGACGATGCCGGTCTGGTTAAAAAATATGCCATGGTAAATGTTCAGAAATATCAGATCGTTGCAATCGGGGACAGTGTCAGCCAGTGTCAGGAGAATTATAACGAACTTCTTCTGAAAAATGGTGTGAAGGAAAAAGAAAAGGACACGCGTAAGGAAGAAGAAATATCCGGAAAAATTACAAAGATTGCGCAGGCGGTTCTGGATGGAAATTCACATTATTATCTGATGTTGGAAGATTCTGATGCGATTTATGATGTGTCAGTAGCAGATATTATTGATGTAATAAAGTGTGAACTTGGAGAACAGGTGACAGTCACTTACAAAGAAGATAAAGATGTCAATACGGTTACCAAACTTGACATCGGTGAAAAAGCAAAAGATAAAACTTCTTCTGATAAGATAGAGAAGGAAACAGGTACACAGGAGTAACAAGATTCATCATATAGAAATGATGCAGGAAATGAGAGAGGATAATGGAAATTAGTATACTTCTTGCGGAGCAGATTTTGGCTATGTTTCTTACGATGGCAGTGGGATTCGGAGTGGTCAGGGCTGGTCTTTTTAAAACAGAGGACAGCCGGATCATTTCAAATATGGTTGTGTATATCTGTAATCCGTGTGTCGTTGTTCATTCGTTTCAGATTGAATTGACAGATGATAAGATTAAGGGGCTGATGATCGCAATCGGACTGTCAGTGGTAGTGCATATGGTTCTGATCATCGGATCGGAAATTTTATCATTCATATTCCACTTTAACAGTATTGAAAAAGCATCTATCATTTATACAAATGCAGGGTATCTTGTGATTCCACTGGTGGGAGCTGTTCTGGGAGAAGAATGGGTTTTTTATACGACTGCATTTATCCTGGTACAGACGGTACTGATGTGGACGCATGGTGTGAAACTGATCGGACAGGAAAAGGAGCTGAATATCAGGAAAATCCTGTGTAATCCGAATGTGATCGCGATGATCATAGGAATTGCGCTTTTTGCGCTGGAGATCCGGCTTCCAACGGTTGTTGACAGTTGTGTCAGTGGTTTTGGAGATATGATCAGTCCGGCGAGTATGATGGTAATTGGTATGGTGATCGGAGATGTGGATCTGAAATGGGTATTCCGTCAAAAGCGTCCGTACCTGATCTGCCTGCTCAGGCTGATCGTATTCCCGCTGATTGCGGTTGTTGCCTTCGCCGGATTGGAACGGAGTGGAATTCATCCGGATGCGGAATATATTCTGATGATTGTTCTGATTGCAACGTCAGCTCCGGCGGCAGCAATGATCACACAGCTTGCACAGATTTATGGAAAGGATTCCAGATATGCGAGTGTGATTAATGTAATGTCGGTGATATTCTGTATTATAACGATGCCTGTGATGGTGCTGAGTTATGAAATGCTGATTGCATTATAATAGAGTAAGACAGATAAAAGCTCTGCAATATGTATGAAACATATTGCAGAGTTTTTTTGCAGAGTTATAGTTCTTCACTGTATTGTGAAATTTTATCCAGTACCCGTTGCTTCTCATCTCCGGTAAGTGGAACCGGGCAGTAATCGTTGTAACCGCTGGAAGAAGTGATGGAGCAGGGAATGATATTTAATTTGCTGCTTTTCTTTAATTTCCCTTTATGGAATGTGAATGTCTGCTGTATGATCATGCTATCCGTATCGCCAGGTGTAGAATTGCCGCCAAAGCAGAAATTGCCAAGGCTGTAGCAGATGTATTTTCCGTTGTATTTTTCAATGCCCTCGAGCACATGTGGGTGGTGTCCGATTACAAGGTCTGCACCTTCATCAATGGCGAGATGTGCAAGAGCCTTCTGGTTCTCGTCCGGTGTATATTGCTTTTCAATTCCCCAATGGAAATTTACGATGATAATCTGAGCACCGGCTTTTTTCAATGCTTTGATATTCTTTTTTACCTGCGATGCACGTTTTTGGTGATCCGCAAGCTCATAGATTCCGGTAACACCGACTTTGATTCCTTTTACTTTGAAGATCTTCACCCGGTTATAACCAAAGGAAGCAATTCCGGCATCGTCCAGTGCGGAGATTGTATCGGTGTAGCTCTTCTTCCCATAGTCATGACTGTGGTTATTAGCGAGATTGGCCGCTTCGATGGAGCTTCCGGAAAGGATTGCAGCATATTTGGCAGGTGCTTTGAAGGCAAAGGTTTTGGCCTCCCGGGCAGTTTCATCTGTCAGGGTTCCTTCCATATTGACGATAGACAGATCATCTTTTTGGAAAATGGATCTGACGTTCTGGAAGAAATAGTCGGCACCGTATGATTCGTAATAAGCATTCAGG
>ERZ837380.4575-NODE-4575-length-11451-cov-2.472359_pt1 | contig 11451 bp, 9 predicted proteins | sample MGYA00519685_ERZ837380 | MGnify/ENA primary metagenome ERZ837380 (study PRJEB31850, sample SAMEA3708817) | human gut metagenome | biome: human gut; feature: human-associated habitat; material: faeces | place: China | collected 2014 ...
TATCGGAATCCACAGGCTGACAGACCGGGAGCAGGAGCCTCTTTATCTGATTCCTGCAGCGCTGATCGCAGGAATCGGATGCCGGAAAGGTGCACAGCGGGAACAGCTGGATGCGCTGTTTGAGGAAGTGCTGGAGCAGAACAATGTCTGGCAGCAGGCGGTTCAGAAAATATGCAGCATCGACTTAAAAAAAGAGGAACCGGGGCTGCTTTTATTTTGTGCAGAACATGGTATTTTGCTGGAAACCTACGATGCGGAAACGCTCCGAAACCTGGACGGGGAGTTTACTGCATCGGCATTTGTCAGTCAGGTGACGGGCGTGGACAATGTCTGCGAACGGAGTGCCATGGCGGGCAGCCAAAATGGGAAAATTCTGATTTCCAAAATGGCGAAAAACGGCGTGACGGCAGCATTTGTACTGGACGAGGTCAAAATTTCCTTCTAAAGCGAATGGTATCCTGAAAATTCTATTTTGTGGGAAGAAATTTCAGGATAGTTGTATGCAGTGAAATATCGATTGACGGAGAGAAAAACAATGAAACGTCTTTTTGTAGTAGGGCTTGGACCTGGTGGCAGGGATGGTATGACGCTGGAGGCAAAAAAAGCGCTGGAACAGTCAGAAGTAATCTGTGGCTATACCGCCTATGCGGATTTAATCCGGGAAGATTATCCGGAGAAGGAATATCTGGTCAGCGGTATGACAAAAGAAGTCGAACGCTGTCATATGGCGCTTTTGGCAGCGCAGGACGGAAAAACGACGGCGATGATCTGCAGCGGGGATGCAGGCGTGTACGGAATGGCAGGGCTTGTACTGTCGTTGGCAGAAAAGTATCCGGAGACGGAGGTTGTGATCGTTGCGGGCGTGACAGCGGCGCTTTCCGGAGCAGCTCGGCTGGGCGCACCGCTGATGAACGATTTTGCCGTGATTTCCCTGTCCGACCTTCTGACACCAAAGGACGTGATCGAGAAGCGGCTCCGTGCGGCGGCAGCGGGAGATTTTTCCATCTGTCTGTACAATCCGTCGAGCAAAAAGCGGGCGGATTATCTGAGCTGGGCATGCCATATTTTATCAGAATATTATGCGCCGGATACGCCCTGTGGCTGGGTGCGGATGATCGGAAGACAGGATGAAGAGAAGAAAACCTGCACGCTGCAGGAGCTTACCAAAGAGCAGGTGGATATGTTTACGACGGTCTTTATCGGCAGCAGCAGGACAAGCTTTCAAAACGGTCTGTTGGTGACAAAGCGCGGCTATGAAAAGCGGGTGGCGGTCAATCGGGCAGGCGGGAAGGAAAAGCTCAGAATCCTGCTGTTTGGCGGAACAACGGAGGGCAGAGAGCTGGCACAACGTCTGTTGACTCTTCCAGTCATTTTTAAAGTCAGTGTAGCAACTCCATATGGAGAGGAACTGCTGCAGGATCTGCCGCAGGCAACGATTCTGGCAGGGCGGATGGATCGGACACAGATGGAGCGGGAGATGGAAAAGGGCTATGATCTCGTGATTGATGCGACCCATCCCTATGCGGCAGAGGTGAGCGAAAATATCCGTCAGGCGGCGCAGCAGGAGCAAATCCGTCTGCTTCGGGTTTGCCGCAGAGCTTCAAAGGTCGGCAGTGACTGTTACTGGGTGCAGGATGCAAAGGAGGCGGCAGGACTGTTGCAGACGCTTTCTGGAAATGTCCTGCTGACGACGGGCAGCAAGGAGCTTGGGGCGTTTGAAGGCGTGGAAAAAGAGCGGCTCTATGTGCGGGTGCTTCCCTCCAAAGAAGCGCTTGATCTGTGCGAAAAGGCCCAGATTCCCCACAGCCACATTCTTGCATTGCAGGGGCCTTTCACAACTGCGTTAAATATCGCGCTGATGGAGCAGTATCATATCGGCATACTCGTGACGAAGGACGGCGGCAAAAAGGGCGGATTTCTGGAAAAACAGGAAGCTGCGCGGCTGCAGAAGGCTGTGCTCGTTGTGATCGGCAGACCGACGCAGGAAGAAGGGTATTCTGTAGAAGAGACCTGGAACCTTGTACTGGAGAGCCTGTATGCAAAAGGAGGCACTGTGGAATGAGAAAACTGACAGTCGTTGGAATGGGACCCGGCAGCCAGTCCTGCCTGACACTGGAAGCGTTGGAAGCGTTACGCAAAGCAGACCTGATTGTCGGGGCAGGACGTCTGCTTGAAACACTTCCGGAGGGATGCACGAAGAATCGGAAAATAGCGGTTTCCGCCCAGGCGGTCTGTGATGCAGTGTATGGTTCTGACAGCAGCTTTCCCTGCGTGGTCTGTACCGGGGACACCGGCTGTTACAGCCTTTGTACCGGGCTTGGAAAATATTGGGACGGAGAGCTCTCCATTCTGCCCGGGATCGGAAGTATGTCCTATTTGGCTGCGAAACTGCAGCTGCCGTGGCAGGACTGGAAAGTGGTGAGTGCCCACGGAAGAGCCTGTGATCCTGTTGCGGCAGTTACAGAAAATCCGGAAGTATTTTTTTTGACCGGACCGGACAATACGGCGCAGGAACTTTGCAGACAGCTGATGCAGGCTGGATTTGGCGGATGTCGGGCGTATGTCGGAGAAAAGCTTTCCTATCCGGAAGAACGGATTGTGTCCGGAACAGTTCGGGAAATAGCAGAAAAGATATTTGAGCCACTGGCGGTGCTGGTGGTGAAGCGGGAGAAAACGGCAGACGATATCGGAAACGATACGGTATCTGCAGAAAAGGATTCTGAGAATGCTGTTACGGGATCTTGTTGGCGGGAACGTGCAAAGGCACATGGTCCCGGATTTTTGGATGACTGGTTTGTCCGGGGAGAGGTTCCAATGACAAAACAGGAGGTGCGTGCAGCTGCCCTTGCAAAGCTCGGGGCGGCAGGCGCGAAAGTCCTTTATGATGTCGGTGCAGGAACCGGTTCTGTTTCTGTCGAACTTTCGCTGATGGCAGGACAGGCAGACGTGTATGCGATTGAGTGTGAGGAAAAAGCAGTAGAATTGATTGGGAAGAACCGGGAGCGGTTTGGCTGCGGAAATTTGCATGTGGTTTTTGGAAAAGCGCCGCAGGCATTAGACTCCCTTCCTGCGCCGGACGCTGTGTTTATTGGCGGGACGAAGGGAAATCTGCCGGAAATTTTATCCATTCTTTTTGAAAAAAATCCGTCCGTCCGGATCGTTGTGACCGCGATTTTGCTGGAAACAGCACTGCAGGCATGTGAAAGTCTGGAAGCGTTTACCTCGAAGCCGGCAGAAATCATGCAGCTTCAGGTTTCGCGGTCGAAAAAAGCAGGAAAAGGTCATATGCTTTGCGCCAATAATCCGATCTTTATAATCAGTGCCGGAGGATGTGCAGATGAATAGGATTTTATTTGCAGGTCTGTCCAGCGGAAGCGGGAAGACGGCTGTTACCTGTGCGTGCCTGCGGGCGCTGCAGAAAAAAGGAATCTCTGCGGCTTCGTTTAAGTGCGGACCGGACTATATCGATCCGATGTTCCATCAGCGTGTGCTCGGCATTCCGGGAGAAAATCTGGATCTGTTTTTTGCAGATGCAAAAACACTGCAGCGCCAGATTGCCTGCTATGAACAGCGGTGTAAAATTGCAGTGCTGGAGGGCGTGATGGGATATTATGACGGTCTGGGCGGCGTGTCGGACCGGGACTCTACATGGGATGTTGCGTGTGCAACAAATACTCCGGTAATTCTTGTTGTGCGTCCGAAAGGTGCGAGTCTGACGATTGCCGCACAGGTTCAGGGAATGCTTTCTTTCCGGAAAAGAAACCAGCTTGCAGGCATTTTATTAAATGACTGTTCGGAAATGATGGCGCGGCTGCTTGCACCGATGCTGGAGGAACAGACCGGACTGCCGGTTGTTGGTTTTTTGCCCTATGTGGAAGATGCTTCTTTTGAAAGCAGACATCTAGGGCTTGTGACAGCGCAGGAGGTCGGAGCGCTGTCGGAAAAGGTGGACAGGCTGGCAGATGCTTTTTTACAACATGTTGATCTGGAGCAAGTGCTGCGGATCGCAGCGACAGCGGACAGCGTGTCAGAGACAATAAAAAGCGAAGCAGCGTTAAAAAACCCGGATTGTCCGGATCCTCCACAGTTTCCTGCCCCGGATAAAGAGTGCCTTCGAATCGGCATTGCACAGGACACAGCGTTTTGTTTTTATTATGAAGAAAACAAAAGAGCGCTGCGGCAACAGGGATTGGAGCTTGTGGAATTTTCGCCGATGGAAGATAAAAAGCTGCCGGAAGGCATCTGCGGACTGTATCTGGGCGGCGGATACCCGGAGCTGCACGCCGGGAAGCTTTCTGAAAACAGTAGGATGCGTCATGCAATTTTTGAGGCGGTCCGTCATGGAATGCCGACGATTGCGGAATGCGGCGGCTTCCTGTATCTGCAAAAGGAACTGGAAGACGCTGAAGGACAGGTCTGGGAGATGACAGGCGTTTTGGATGGAAGCGGATTTCGGACGAACCGTCTGCAGCGCTTTGGATACGCGGTCATGACAGCAAAAGAAAATTCCATGCTGTTTGAAAAAGGGGAAAGCATTCCGGTGCATGAATTTCATTACTGGGACTGTACGCAGAACGGGACAGCGTTTGAAATGAAAAAGCCGGTCGGAAACAAAACCTGGGAGGGAAGCGTAGCAGGAAGCAGTCTGTATGCAGGCTTTCCGCATTTATATTTTCTGGCAGAGCCAAGGCTGGCAGAACGGTTTGCCAGGGTAGCGGCAAAATGGCAGGAAAAGCAAAGGGAGAAGGCATTGTGAATTTGGAAAGGTTATCAAATCAGCTGAATCAGATATCTGAGCCGGACAAAAAGGCAGCGTCGGAAGCGAAGCAACGATGGGACAGTGTGGCGAAGCCCCTGGGAAGCCTTGGGCTTTTGGAGGATGCGCTGATTCGGATTGCAGCGCTGACTGGGAGCGCGGACATTGATCTGTCGGTGCGCAGATTGTATCTGATGTGTGCGGATAACGGCGTAGTGGCACAGAATGTCACACAGACCGGAAGCGAGGTGACCGCGCGGATGGCAGACAGCTTTGCCGCCGGAAAAAGCAGCGCCTGCAGGATGGCAAAGGTGGCGAACTGTCAGGTAGAGGCGGTCGATCTCGGAATTTTAAATTATCCGGGAAATCCTGGAGTCCGAAATTGCCGGATCGCCAACGGGACGGCGGATATTACACAAAAGCCGGCGATGACAAAGGCAGAGCTGTACCGCTGTATCGAAACGGGAATCGGGCTTGCAAAGTGCGCAAAAGAGGATAGGGTAAAGCTTTTGGTGACCGGAGAAATGGGAATTGGCAATACGACGACGTCCAGCGCGGTTGCTTCGGTTCTGCTTGGCTGTGATCCGCTGCTTGTGACGGGACGCGGCGCAGGCTTGTCTGACAGCGGGCTTTCCCGTAAACTGGAGGCAATAAAAAAAGCGATAAAGCTTCACCACCCGGATCCGGAAGATCCGCTCAGTGTGCTCTCTATGCTTGGCGGGTTCGATATTGCAGGAATGGTCGGCCTCTACCTTGGCGGCGCGCTGTATCAGGTTCCGGTGCTGATTGATGGTGTGATCTCTTCAGTGGCGGCACTTTTGGCGGTAAAAATCTGCCAGGCTTCCAAAAAGGCAATGCTGGCAACTCATGTATCTGCGGAACCGGCCGGATGCATGATTCTGGATGCAATCGGTCTGGAACCGATGATCACGGCGGGCATGCGTCTGGGAGAAGGAACCGGTGCGCTGTGCGCGATTCCGATGCTGGATATGGCGTGCAGCGTCTATCAGGGTTCTACATTCGGAGAGCTTTCGATCGAGGCGTATGAAGAGCAGGGCAGCCAGCTGTAAGGAAGCAGAAAACGGAAAAGAGGAAGGATATGCTGACATTGATTGTGGGCGGAAGCGCGAGCGGAAAGAGCGCTTTTGCGGAAAATTACGCGATGGAAGCCGGAGAAAACCGTATTTACATCGCAACGATGCAGCCGATGGATAACGAATGTCTGGCACGGATTGAAAAACACCGTCGGATGCGCGCACAGAAAAATTTTCAGACGGTGGAATGTTATACCGGTTTAAAACAGGTGCGGGTTCCGAAAGACAGTGTCGTTTTGCTGGAATGTATGAGCAACCTGACTGCGAATGAAATCTACGCGCCGGAGGGCGTCGGAGAGGATCGGTGCAGCGAAGAAATTCTGGCAGGCGTAACAGCTCTGGAAAACCAGTGCAGGCATCTGATCATTGTCAGCAACGAAGTGTTCGAGGGCGGGACAAATTATGACCCATCTACGGTGCGGTATCTGGATATCCTCGGGAAAATCAACCGGGAAATTGCAAAAATGGCGGATGCGGCAGCGGAAATTACAGCAGGGTGTTGGATCTGGCATAAGCAGGGAGGAAAAATCCAATGATTTCGACAGTGATCGTGGCATTTTCGATGTTTTCGGCAATTCCGATGCCGCAGACAGAATGGACAAATAAAAGTATGCGCTATGCGTTGTGCGCGTTCCCGCTGATCGGCGCAGTGATCGGCGCGCTGGTGTGCCTGTGGCGTTTTGTGTGCCTGCGGATGGAGTTTTCGGAATGGATACTGGCGGCGGGAATCTGTGTACTTCCGGTACTTGTGACCGGAGGCATTCATCTGGATGGCTTCTGCGATACGGCAGATGCTCTGGCAAGTCATCAGGATACAGAAAAAAAGCTACAGATTTTAAAGGACCCGCATATGGGCGCGTTCGCGGCGATCTGGCTGGGCTGTTATTTTATCGCCCAGCTTGCTCTTGCAGTGACGGCAGCACAAATGCAGGCAGATCTGACGGCGCTGGCGTTTGGCTATTGTATCAGCAGAAGCCTTTCCGGGCTTGCAGTTGCGAGCTTCCCTCTTGCGAAAAACAGTGGTCTGGCATATACTTTTGCAGAGTACGCGGATAAAAAGAAGGTGCGAACGTTTCTTGCTGTCCTGGCAGCAGTCCTTTGTGTCCTTTGCTGTATTTGCTGCGGGAAAAAAGGCATTGGCGTAAGCATTGCCGCAATCGGGACTTTTTTGTATTATCGGTTCCGGCTGATTGGAAAATTTGGCGGTCTGTCGGGGGACCTGGCAGGATGGTTTGTCCAGATGTGCGAGCTTTTCATGCTGGCAGCAGTGGTACTGACAGAGTATCTGTAGTGCGGCAAAAAACATCGCAGATACGATCTTGTAAATGGCGCTGGCGAAGGGTAGTTTTTGCAGGAGAAGGGAAAAAAACAGGCATGATTTATATTTTTGGACCATATGCGGCCGGAAAACGGGAGTATGTCCGGGAAACTTTCGGCTATACGGAAGCAGATTTTTCGACAAAAGCAGAGGATAACTGCAGGGTGCTTTACGATGCACAGCAGCTGGCTTCCAAAGTCGGAAATCGACCGGAAGAGCTGGAAAAGCTGGCGGAGCAGCTTTGCAGAAAAGAAGTCGTCATCGCAACGGAAACCGGGTGCGGTGTCGTGCCGATAGATGCTGCAGAACGGGAGGCAAGAGAAGCAGCCGGACGGCTGTCGATTCTGCTTGCAAACCGGGCGCAGAAAGTCATTCGTGTCTGGTGCGGCCTGCCGGAAAGCCTTCGATAACAGCTGTCTGGACCGGCCGTCAACAGGGGAGGTGTGGCAGAAATGAGAGGAAAATATGGAGCAGAAGATAGAAATCTGGCTGATCCGTCATGGAAAAACGCCGGAAAATGAGCAGCACCGTTATATCGGGTGGCTGGATTCCTCCCTCGGAAGTGTTGGAAAAGCGGAGCTTATCCGCGCTTCGGAAACCGTTTCCAAAGTATGGGTGACGAACAGACGCAGGACACAGGAAACGGCGCAGATTCTGTTTCCAGGAGCAAAGCAGATCCTTGTACCGGGGCTGGAAGAAATGAATTTCGGCAGTTTTGAAGGAAAAAATTTTGAAGAGATGCAAAATGACAGCGCCTATCGGAGCTGGGTGGAGAGCGGCTGCCTGGATGTCTGTCCGGGCGGGGAGAGCAAAGCAGTTTTTTGCAGCCGCGTCTGCAGCGCTTTTTTGGAGCTGACCCAGGGATGGCAGCAGAAAGAACCGCAGGCAGTTTATCCGGTTGTGGCCCACGGCGGCACGCAGATGGCTCTGTTAGAACAATTCGGAGAACCGAAAAGAAGTTATTATGAAGGACAGACGCAGGCCGGGGATGGCTGGAAGCTTGTCTGGGAAAACGAAAGGCTCTGGATAAAGGGGCAGCTTTCGTTTCGCAGGCAGCAGGAAAAGAGAGGAAAAAGATGAGAATAGCAGCAGCCGTTTTATGCGGCTTTTTCATGGATTTATGCCTGGGGGATCCGGACTGGATGCCGCACCCGGTTATTTATATGGGAAAAGCAATCAGCGCGCTGGAAAAATTTCTGCGCAGGAAGTTTCCGGATACCCAAAAGGGACTTCTGATGGCGGGAGCAGCCCTGGCAGCGATTCTGCCGCTTGGAAGCTTTCTGATGGCGGCAGCCGCAATTTATCTGGCAGGTCTGGTGCATCCCGTGCTGGCATTTTTGCTGGAAACGCTGTGGTGTTGGCAGGCGCTTGCGGTGAAGGGACTATATACAGAGAGCATGCGGGTGAAAAAAAAGCTGGAAGAACAGGATCTGCCCGGCGCCAGGAGCGCGGTGGCAAGAATTGTCGGAAGGGATACGCAGAATCTGGACGCAGCGGGAGTTGCAAAGGCTGCGATTGAGACAGTGGCGGAAAATTTTTCGGACGGTGTGGCAGCACCGCTTTTTTATCTGGTGATCGGAGGTGCGCCGCTTGGACTTTGCTACAAAGCGATCAATACGATGGACAGCATGGTCGGCTATAAAAATGACCGGTATCTGTACTTTGGACGCGCGGCAGCAAAGCTGGATGACGTTGCAAACTATATTCCGGCGCGGATTTCTGCTTTTTTGATGATGTTTGCAGCATGTCTGAGCGGGCAGAACGCAAAGCATGCGTTTCAAATCTGGAAGCGCGACCGTTACAATCACGCAAGCCCGAATTCCGCCCAGACAGAAAGTGTGGCGGCAGGAGCACTGGACATCCTGCTTGCAGGGGATGCATGGTATTTTGGGAAGCTGGTAAAAAAGCCGACGATTGGAGAGGATCTGCGGACGGTGGAAGCAGCAGATATTATGCGGATTAACCGGATGATGATCATAGCGAGCCTGATCGCGCTCGTGTTGTTTCTTGCGGTCAGATGTGTACTGTGTATATTGTTATAGAATATATAGATGGCTTGCGGAGAATGTGCAGAAGAATGCACAAAAGAAAGCTGTGTAATCTGTGCGCAGGCAGAGGGAGAAAAGAATGGAACTGATTCATGGCGGAGACTGGGCAGGACAAGAGGAGCGTCTGGGAAACCGCAGCATCCGGGATTTTTCTGCAAATGTCAGTCCCCTGGGCGTGCCGGATGGCGTCCGGGAGGCGATCTGCCGGGCGGCAGGGAAAATAGACCGTTATCCGGATCCGTTATGCAGAAAACTGATTCAAAAACTCTCGGAGGAGCTTTCCTGTCCGGAAGAATGGATTGTCTGTGGCAACGGGGCAGCGGATCTGATCTATCGGCTGTTTCAGGCGGAAAAACCGAAAAAAGTACTGCTGACAGCTCCGGCATTTGCGGAGTATGAGCAGGCGGCAGGACTTGTCGGGAGCAGGATTTATTTTTATGAACTAAAAGAAGAAGATCAGTTTCAGATTCAGGAGGATATTCTGGGACAGATTACGCCGGATACAGATCTTGTTTTTCTGTGTGAACCGAATAATCCGACCGGGCAGTGCACAAAACACAGTCTGCTGACAGCAATTCTGGAGCGCTGTCGGGAATGCAGTGCACTTCTTGTGTTGGATGAGTGTTTTCTGGAATTTTTACCGGATCGGAAGGAGCGGACGCTTTTGCCGTATCTTGGACAGTATCCGAATCTGGTGATTCTGAGAGCGTTTACAAAGCTCTATGCGATGGCGGGGGTCCGGCTTGGATATTGCGTGTGCAGTGATGCAAAGCGAAAAGAACAGCTGATGGAAAGCGGACAGCCGTGGGGAGTGTCGCTTCTGGCACAGGAAGCCGGAGTCGCCGCACTTTCGGAGCAGGCATATGCAGACCGGGTGAGAAAACTGGTGGAACAACAGCGTCCGATTCTGGTAAAGGGCTTGCGGCAGGCAGGATTTACAGTCTGGGAGGGAAAAGCCAATTATCTGTTGTTTCGCAGTCACGATGCGACGCTTGGAAAAAGAATGGAAGAAGCAGGATTCCCGATGCGGGACTGCTCCAATTATCATAACCTGCAGCCCGGGGACTACCGGATTGCAGTGCGCACAGAGGAAGAAAACCGTGGGTTTCTGGAGGCACTTTTTTTGTGTCAGGGAAAAAAGCAGCTTTGAACCCGATTGCGTCGGGACTGTCTGAAGGCGTTTACGGAAATGGAATGGGGAAAAACAATGAAGCAAAATATTATGATTCAGGGCACGATGTCGAGTGCCGGAAAGAGCCTGATCTGCGCGGCACTGTGCCGTATTTTTACGCAGGATGGTTTTAAGACTGCACCGTTTAAAAGCCAGAATATGGCGCTCAACAGTTTTATCACGGAAGACGGGGCAGAGATGGGGCGCGCGCAGGTCATGCAGGCGGAAGCTGCGAAAATCAGACCGGATGCGAGGATGAACCCGATTCTGTTAAAACCTACCAGTGATGTAGGAAGCCAGGTTATTGTCAACGGGCATGTGCTCGGAAATATGCCTGCAGCGTCTTATTTTAAATATAAAAAGCAGCTTGTGCCGGAAATCATGAAAGCTTACCGATCCCTGGAAGAGGAATATGACATTATTGTGATTGAGGGCGCGGGCAGCCCGGCAGAGATCAACTTAAAGAAAAACGATATCGTCAACATGGGCATGGCGAAGATGGTGGACGCGCCGGTGCTGCTTGCCGGAGATATTGACCGGGGCGGCGTTTTTGCACAGCTTTACGGGACGGTTGCTCTGCTGGAAGAGGAAGAAAGAAAACGGGTGAAAGGACTGATTATCAACAAGTTCCGGGGAGACGTTGAGATTTTAAAACCCGGACTTGCAACGCTGGAGGAGCTGACGAAAATTCCGGTAGCAGGTGTCATTCCGTGGATTTATGCAAAGCTGGATGATGAGGACAGTCTCGCGCCTCGTTTGTCCCGGGTACAGGCGGGGGCAGGCGTGGATATCGCAGTGATCCGCCTGCCGCATATTTCGAATTTTACCGATTTTAACCCGTTGGAGCAGCAGCCCGGGATCAGTCTGCGTTATGCAGGGGATGTAAAAACCCTCGGACAGCCGGATATGGTGATGATACCCGGAAGCAAAAATACGATGAGCGACTTGAAATGGATGCGCCAGAATGGTATGGAAGCAGCTATTTTGAAGCTTGCGGCAGCAAACGTGCCGGTGCTGGGAATCTGCGGGGGCTATCAGATGTTGGGCGAAAGCATCGAAGATCC
>ERZ837380.4585-NODE-4585-length-11436-cov-4.902557_pt1 | contig 11436 bp, 10 predicted proteins | sample MGYA00519685_ERZ837380 | MGnify/ENA primary metagenome ERZ837380 (study PRJEB31850, sample SAMEA3708817) | human gut metagenome | biome: human gut; feature: human-associated habitat; material: faeces | place: China | collected 2014 ...
AGGCTTGCCTGTATGCCTTCAACACCCTGAAGGCTACCATGGTCGAGTATGACAAGAACTCCACCGTCACCGTCGGCAACATCACCATCAAGGAGCAGTCCGACGCCAAGGACATGGCCAACACCGGCAAGACCGATGGCAACATCGACAAGGACGGCAAGATGCAGTTCGCTGAGAAGTACTTCACCGATCTGAAGATGTTCTCCGCTACTGACGATTTCTCTCGTCCCGCTACCCAGTGGAAGATCAAGGCTGAGGAAGTCGGCAAGTACACCGACACTCCCAACCTGACCTACACCAAGGCTGTCAAGGCTGGCGACATCTACAAGGATCTGGCTCTCGGCTCCACCATTGATAAGAAGGACGTCACCGTCTACATCAACGGCGAAAAGGCTGAGGATGCTTCCGTGGCTCTGAAGAAGGGCAGCGACAGCAAGATCGGTAAGGATTATCTGACCAAGAACGGTAATACTTACAGCACTGCCAAGAACGGCGTTCTGACCGAGGTCTTCTATGATAAGGACGATGATTCTGCTATCATCACCCAGGTCGTGACCTATGTTGGCCAGATCAACAAGTCCGTGAAGGCTACCTCCAGCAAGGACGCTTATGTGGTCATCGACCAGCTGCCCATGGATGGCCCTAACGCCAACGTGATGGCTGTTCCCTCTGACCTGACCGGCAAGACCGTCTCCGGCACCCTCGAGTTCGAGACCAACGAGAGCTATGAGGACGACGCTTATGTTCTGTACACCTATTCTCAGACCGCTGACGAGGTCAAGTCCCTCGCCGTGGCCGAGAAGGTGGAGGGCTATGTCTCTCAGACCATCAACAAGACTGATGACAAGGATGCGAACAACGGCCTGACCCTCGCTGGCACTGCTTACAAGATGTCCGCTGCTTACTCCGGTGAGGAGCTGGGCGAGATCTCCGTCAAGGAAGATCACACTGCTTACCTCGACCAGTATGGCTATGCCATCTATGTGGAAGAGGTTGAGGAGATCGGCAACTATGCTCTGCTGGTGAACGTGGCCGATAAGGGCACCTTCGTCGGCAAGAAGGCTGAGCTGGTCTTCACCGATGGCACCACCAAGGTCGTCACTGCCGAGAAGGATTACTCCAAGGCTTCCAACCTGAAGCTGGATCTGGACGGCAACGGCAAGTATGACGATGACGACCAGAAGATCTGGAATGCTCGTACTTCCCCCATCTCCGGCGCTCTGAAGGCTCCTGTGATCGTGACCTACAAGGTTGCTGATGACGGCGTCTACACCCTGAAGGCTGTTGCTGTCGCTAAGACTTCCTATGTGGATGCTGACAGTAAGCTGGTCATGACCAACGACAAGGCCGGCATCACTGTTCAGGCTGACACCAACAAAGAGAGCCTGAACACCTCCAAGGTCACTGCCAACAGCGCTTCTCAGTTCGTGGTTGCCGATCGGTCTGCCGACAAGACCTTCGACGATTACACCGCTTACACCGGCATCAAGAGCGCACCCTCCATTGATGCTACTTCCACCGATGCTAAGGCTGGTGTGTACTTCTACTGCAAGTCCGGCAAGATGGTCACCGTCATGTTCGTTCTGCCCAATGATAAGTGCGACGTCACCGACGACGGCAAGGACATGATCTATCTGGCTCAGGATTCCGAGTCCGATCTGTATCACGACAAGGACGGCAACTACTTCACCTATCAGGCTGTTGTCGACGGCAAGATCACCACGGTCAAGGTGGATGAGGACCATACCCCCAACTTCCGTACCGCTTCCATTTACAAGAGCTACTCCGTCAAGGATGGCATCATCACCAAGCTGGGCGATGCGTATCCCACCTATGATGAGGCTAATAACAACACCAAGCAGTATGTCTCCGGCGTTGGTATCGACAAGACCTCCAAGGAGTACACTGTGACTTTGGACACTGTCGATAAGAAGTATGTCATTACCGTTGATGACAAGGCCGCTATCTACTATGTGGATGAAGACGGCAACATCTCCGAGTCCAGCTACAAGTCCATCTCTCAGGATGACAATGACCGTGTCTATGCCATCGTTGAGGATAACCTGGTGAAGTTCCTGGTCATCGAAGAGGTTCCCACCGAGAAGGACAACGCCAGCGGCACTGCTACCGTGACTGCTGCTGTCAACGGCGAGACCGCGACCAGCCCCGTTACCGCTACCAAGGGTGACACCGTGGTTCTGACCGCCGTGGGCGAGGGTAACACCAAGTATGATACCGTCTACGCCTATCAGTGGTTCAAGGACGACGAGAAGCTGACCGGCGAGACCGGCAAGACCCTGACCGTTGCTACCACCAAGGCCGCTGCCGCTGCTGAGTACGTCTGCAAGATCACCTTCTTCAACGACAAGGTTGACGGCAAGGATTATGTCACCACCGTGTCCAACAAGGTTTCTGTGACTGTCGAGGAGGCTCCCGTGGCCGACATGAACGTCCTGGTCAACTATGTTGAAGCCAACGGCACTGTTGTGGCTCAGGAGACCACCTCTGCCAAGGCTGCTGACGCTGTGAACGGCTATGTCACCATCAAGGCTAAGGATCCTGATGGTTACACCGTCAAGGGCCTGAAGAGCAAGATGGTTGAGTTCAAGGCCGGCGCCAACGTGACCGTTGAGTTCACTGTTGAGGCTAACTGAACCTGAATACCGGCAACGGTACGCATCAAAGCTCATTTGAGCTGAGATAAAGCAAGCCCCCGCTCTTTCGAGCGGGGGCCTGTTTTTGCTTTTATTACCGGATGCCGTAAAAGGTTACCTTTGCCCCGGCGATGGAGCCGCTGTCGGTGTCCGCTTTCAGCTGAATACCCGTTAGTGCTTCATAAGTGGTGGTGTAGGATAGCTTTTCCGCGCTCCAAAGAAGGCCGCGGACCGGACGGCTCTGGTCATACAAAGGGAAATAGAGCGCGCAGGTTTGCACGTCAGGGCCGTTATAAATGATCGGATGCACCTTTGCGTTGGCGGTTGTGAAGGAGAGGGTATAGCTGCGGCCGTCGCTTGGCTCCTGATAAACCGCCAGCACGATCGCCCAATCACTCCACTGGATGGTCAGCGGCTTGTCAGCTGAGGAACCTCCCTCTGGAAAGGGAACGGTCTGGATCAGCTGCAAACCCGCTTTTTTGCCCAGCGCCGTGTCCGCCGCCTCCCGCGCGGCCGTCTCCGCCGCCACGGCGTCGGCATTGCCTTTCAGCGCCGTGTCGATGGCGGCGTTGTCGCGGTTGAAGTCTTCCATCATGATACGGTCCGTCTTTTCCCACTGGTTTAACTGAAAATTGGCTGTTTTGTTCATAGATAACATCCTCCTGTCACACGGATGTAACTTTGGGGGCGCCGCCGTGTGCCCACCCTGTATGAGGGACGTTTGCTGCACGGTTTCGTGCAACGGAAGTGAAAAAACCGCCGCACCGTTCACAAATGGTTTACAAGTTTTTCATCTTCCCTTCAGATTTGGGGTGTATACTGCGTACATCAGCAGGCGAGAGAGCCGTTTCCCGGCCCCGCCGCTGATCCGAGAGAAAAAGCCATTCTTTCAAATACACCCCTACGGCCCACTGCCCGCCCGGGAGGAGTCCCAAACCGGCAGACCAACGATCCCGCCGCGGGCAAGCGGCGTGTTGATAGATCTTTTCATACATGACCTCTCCAAAGCAAGGCGGGGCGCCGGTTTTCCAAATCGACGCCCCGTTTTGCCGCGTTTTGCCCGCGAGACCTGTTGAAAAATGTCAGAACAGCCAAAAAGAAGCGGCGGCGGCCAGCAGCGCGGACAGCAGGCCGTGGGTCAGCTTGCCCAGCAGACAGGGGGCGAGGGGGAGGTCCGTGCCGTCCAGAAGGGCGGCGGTCTGGCAGAGAACGGACAGCCCGCCCCATCCGGCGCACCCGGCGGCCAGCAGGAAACCGGTGCGGTCACAGGGCAGGAGGGGCGTCAGGGAGAACAGCTCCCCGCAGCCAACAGCCAGGGCCGCCCATGGGCTGGGGAGGGCCGTCAGGGGCGAGATCAGCACATAGAAGAACGTGACGAAGGCGCAGACGGAGAGCATGGTCCCGGCGCTGTCCCGGACGGATGACACAAAGGCCGCTGGCAGAGAGGGGGCCTGAAAGGAAATGGCGGGAGGAACGGTTTTCCGGCCCCGGCCCAGTCCCCGGAACAGCAGCCCGGTGAGGAGGGCGGCGCAGACGTGGATCAGCCAGAGCCACAGTCCTGTCCGGACGCTGCCGAACACCCCCGCGCCCAGCACACTGATGAGGAACACGGGGTTGGAGTTGTTGCAGAAGGTCAGGAGCCGCTCCGCCTCCTGCCGGGTCAGGTCCCCGGAGGCGTACAGCTCCGCCGCTGTGCGGGCGCCGATGGGATAGCCTCCTACCAGCCCCAGCAGCAACGCGGACCCGGCGCAGCCGGGCAAGCGGAACAGGGACGCCATCAGGCCAGCCATATCGGGCGCCAGCCATTGTCCGAAGCCCAGCCGCACCAGCAGACCGGTGATGACCATGAAGGGGAACAGGGCGGGGATCACCGTCCCGGCGCAGAGGGTCAGGGCCTTGACTGCCTCGAGCCGCAGCTGTCTGGCGTCCGCCAGAAACCAGACCAAGATCCCGCACAGGATCAGGCACACATCCGTCCGTATCCGCCGTTTCATACGCATCACCCGCTATACCCTATGCGGGGCGGAGGCGGTTCATACGGCGGGACAGGCAAGCCGGGGGGAATTTCCGCATAGAGTTCGGTGAGGTGAGAGCATGGAGAAAAAACGGGACCGGGAGCAGGGCGGTATTCTGGGCGGCGTGGCGGAGCTGTTTGACCTGCCGGTGGATGTGGTGGCGGGCCTGCCCCGATTGGAGCTGATCGGGAACCGGCAGCTATATCTGGAACGCCACACGGGCCTGCTGGCTTACAGCGATACGCAAATCGACGCCAACACAGGCTTCGGCGTTCTGCGAATTCGAGGAGAACGGCTGACGCTGGTGGCCATGACGGGAGAAGAACTGCGGATCGGCGGGAAAATCAACGGCGTGGAGTGGGTGTCATGCTGAAGGAGCTTATCAACAGGGTCCGGGGACAGGTGTGGCTCCGGGTGACGTGTCCCTACCCGGAACGGGTACTGAATCTGTGCTCCGCCCGGAAGCTGGCCTTCTGGGATCTGGAATGGGAGGGGACGGAGACCTTTACCTGCCGCATGAGCCGGGGGGATCACCGCGTCCTCAGCCGCGCGGCGGAAAAGCTGGACTGCACGATCGAAATCGTGCGGCGGGAGGGCGCGCCCTACACGCTGGCAAAGCTGCGGCACCGTCAGGCGCTGGCGGCGGGCATCGCGGCGTGTGGAGCGGCGGTGCTGATCGGGTCCTTCTTTGTGTGGGATATTCAGATCGCTGGAAACGAGACGGTGCCGCGGGAGGTGATCCTGCGATCCCTGGAGAAAAACGGCGTTCATCGGGGGTGCTTCGGCTTCGCCCTGAATGGGGAGGACATCCGCAACCATGTGCTGCTGGAGATCCCGGAGCTGAGCTGGGTGGCGGTGAACGTATCCGGCTGCCGGGCCAACGTGGAAGTCCGGGAGCGGCGGACGGCCCCGAAGCTGCTGGACCGGAAAATACCGTGCAATTTAGTGGCCCGGCGGGACGGGCTGGTGCTGCGGGTGCAGGCACTGGGGGGCGTCCCTCAGGTGCTGAAGGGAATGTCGGTGACGGAGGGGCAGCTTTTGATCTCCGGCGTGGAGGACACAGGGACCTTCGGCACCCGGTTCACAGCGGGACTTGGGTCCGTGGAGGGTCGGACGTGGTACACCCTGACGGCCAACGTGCCCCTCACCGGGGCAGAAAAACGGTATACCGGACGGGAAAAGCGGCTCCATTCCGTGATTTTCGGCAGCCGCAGGATAAAATTCTTTGCAAACAGTAGCATTGACAGCGGCCAGTGTGATAAAATAACCGAGAGAACGCCGGTTCGGATCTGCGGTCTCCCGCTGCCGATCACATGGGAGACGGAGACTCTCCGGTTTTACGAAACGGAGCCGGTGACGGTCACGCAGGCCCGGCGGCAGAAGGAGACGGGGACGGCGCTGGAAGCGTATCTCCACAGCCTTGTGGACCCCTACGGCGAGGTAACGGCCAGTCAGGTGGCCTCCCGGCTCCGGGGGGATGTCCTGACGGTGACGCTGACAGCGGAGTGCCGGGAGGAACTCGGGACGCAGGCCCCGATTTATACAGCAAATGAACCGGACGGCGCGTCCGGATAACTTTAGGAGTGATGGCATGGAACAGAGGATCAGCATTGAGCGGATGGAGCAGGCAGTCAATATTTTCGGCTCCTTTGACGAGAACATCCGCCTGCTGGAAAAGGAATTTAATGTGACGGTGACCAACCGGGACGGCGAGCTGCGGATCAGCGGCGAGGCGGAGGACGTGATGCACGCCGCCAAAGCGGTGCAGGCCATGCTGACCCTGTCCTCCCGGGGGGAGGCGCTGGGAGAGCAGAACGTCCGCTATATCATCGACATGGTCCGCACCGGAAAAGAAGAACAGATCAGCGAACTGGCGGGGGATGTGCTGTGCATTTCCGCCAAGGGCCGCCCGGTGAAGCCGAAAACGCTGGGCCAGAAGGAATATATCGCGTCGGTGCTGAAAAATACCGTTACCATCGGCGTAGGCCCCGCCGGTACCGGCAAAACGTATCTGGCGGTGGCGGCGGCAGTGCAGGCATTCCGGGAAAAACAGGTGAACCGCATCATCCTCACCCGTCCTGCGGTGGAGGCTGGCGAGCGGCTGGGCTTCCTGCCCGGCGATCTGCAAAGCAAGGTGGACCCGTACCTGCGGCCGCTGTATGACGCCCTGTTTGATATGCTGGGGGCGGAGACCTATCAGAAATATCTGGAGCGGGGCAATATTGAGGTGGCGCCCCTGGCCTATATGCGCGGCCGGACGCTGGATGACAGCTTCATCATTCTGGACGAGGCCCAGAACACCAGCCGGGAGCAGATGAAAATGTTCCTGACCCGTCTGGGCTTCGGCTCCAAGATCGTCATTACCGGCGATGTGACCCAGATCGACCTGCCCGACGGCAAGCCCTCCGGTCTGCGGGAAGCCATGCGGGTGCTGAAAAAGGTGGAGGGCATCGGTATCTGCGAGCTGACCAACGCCGACGTGGTGCGTCATGTGATGGTCCAGCGGATCGTGAAGGCCTATGAAGAATACGAAACTGCCAAAAACGGCGGAAAGGGGAAGAAATAATGGCAAAACGGCACTATATTCCCATCACCGCCGACGTGCCGGGGGTGAATGAGGGCCAGCGGGCCTTTATCCGCAAGGTCATCCGCACCGCTCTGGCGGCGGAGGGAGTGGACTTCCCCTGCGAGGTGGACGTGCTGCTGACCAATGACGAGGCCATCCATCAGATCAATCTGAATATGCGGGAGGTAGACCGGGCCACGGATGTGCTCAGTTTCCCGGAGTTCGACCTACAGCCCGGCGAGCTTCCCGGCGGGGAGGACGCCGACCCCGGCACCGGACTGGTGCCTCTGGGGGATATGGTGATCTCCATGGAGCACGTGGCGGCGCAGGCCAAGGAGTACGGCCATTCCAACCGCCGGGAGCTGGCGTATCTGGTGGTGCACTCCGTGCTGCACCTGCTGGGCTATGACCATCTGGACGAAGGCCCGCAAAAAAAGCAGATGCGGGGCCGGGAGGAGGACATTTTGGCGAAGCTGGGGATCAGCAGGGAGGATTGAAAAAACGCAGACACAAATGATTTTCAAAAAAGGAGAAGCAAATATGTCTATTGTTATTGGAAGTATGATCCTTTGCGTTATAGGAACGTTTATCCTGATGTGGATTTGCAGTATGCTGATGGGTGACGGTGGACTGTATGTGGCTTGCTTTCTATTTGTGGCGCTGATGTTTGCTTTGCTGGTGAAGATCTACATAAAACAGGAAGAAATTCAGGAGAATCAGGCGGAAATCTTGAAAAAGCTAAAAGAAATCGAACCCAAAGAGGAGAATAAACGGGAGTAACGAGCTTTCGGCTTTTGAAAAGTTGTGAGTATCCAACATTGTCACCAAAGGAAACATCCTTTCATATTCTGGACTGAGGTGATGGGATGAACGTATTTCGGGACGGCGTGATCGCCTTTTTCTCCGCCGTGGGGATGACCACGGTGGTGTGGCTGCTGGCGGGAGCGGTGCTCCACGCAGGGCGGCCCACGATCCCGGGGCTTTTGCTGGTGCTGCCTGTGCGGGGCGAGGCGTTAGCCTTGGAGCACGATGTCCGGGAGCTGCGCCGGGTGCGGAGCAGTCTGCCGGGTGCGCGGATCGTCATTGCCGACTGCGGCCTGACGGCGGAGGCCAGGGGACTTGCCGACTATCTGGCGGAGCGGGAGGACAACGCCGCCGTGGTGGACGGGGCGGATTTCCGGCTGGACGCCGGAGACAAGAGATAAAAATGCCGGTCAGGGACCTTGTGTAAGAAGGACTGCGCTGTGCCGGCACGTTAAAGAGAGGAAATCATGGAAGAACTGATCTGCCGGGAGGGCACGGTACATAGCGTTATTTTTCAGAACGCCGAAAACGGATATACGGTCCTCCGCCTCCTCACCGAGGAGGGGGAGGTCGTCACTGTTGTGGGGTGTATCCCCTGTGTGGCGCCGGGAGAGCATCTGACCGTTACCGGTACCTGGGAGGTCCATCCCCAGCACGGCGAGCAGCTGAAGGCGCAGGAGCTGGAGCGGACGCTGCCGGAGGAGGAAGAGGATATCTTCGCCTACCTGTCCTCCGGCGTCTGCAAGGGCGTGGGACCCACCACCGCCCGGCGGATCGTGGACCGGTTCGGCCTGGAGACCCTGGATATTTTAGAGGCAGAGCCGGAGCGGCTTCAGGAGATCCGGGGCATTACCGCGAAAAAGGCCATGGAGATCGGAGAGCTGTTCCGTCAGCACATGGGCTTGCGGCGGCTGATGGAATTTCTATCCCGGTATCAGCTGCCGCCGGTGCTGGCCATCCGGCTGCGGCAGCAGTATGGGGACGGGGCCATCCGGGTGGTGGAGAAAAATCCCTATCTGCTGTCAGACGATGTATGCGGCGTGGATTTTTCCGTGACGGACACCATGGCGCTGTCCATGGGATTTGCAGAGGACTGCACGGAGCGCCTTGAGGCGGCCCTCACTTTTGAACTGACCTATAACGAGAATAACGGCCATGTGTTTTTGCCGAAGGACAAGCTGCTTGCCGCCACCTGCCAGCTGTTGGGCTGCGGGATCGAGCAGGTGGAAGCGGCACTGGACGCCCTGGCGGAGCATCACGCCGTGGTGGTCCAGAGAATCGCCAATGTGGAGGCGGTGTACCTGCGGCGACTGTGGGAGGCGGAGACCTCCGCCTGTACACGCCTGCTGGCGCTGCTGGAAATGGACGCCGACGAGGGCCGGTTCGCGGATCGGACCGTGGCGGAAATCGAGAAGGAACAGGGCATTACCTACGCCCCCTTGCAGCGGCAGGCGGTAGAGCTGGCGGCGAAGGTTGGCGTCATCCTGCTGACCGGCGGACCCGGCACCGGCAAGACCACCACCGTCCGGGGCATCGTGGCCCTGTTTCAGAAAATGGGGCTGAACATCGTGCTGGCGGCCCCCACGGGCCGTGCGGCGAAGCGCATGAGCGAGCTGACGGGCATGGAGGCTCAGACGGTCCACCGGCTGCTGGGGATGACATGGAATGAGGCGGCTCATCAGGTGACCTTCCAGAAAACGGAAAAGGAGCCGCTGGAGGCCGAGGCCGTCATCGTGGACGAGATGAGCATGGTGGACGTGTCCCTATTCTCCGCGCTGCTGCGGGCGCTGCGCCCCGGCACCCGGCTGGTGCTGGTGGGCGATGCGGACCAGTTGCCCTCCGTGGGGGCGGGAAATGTGTTTTCCGACCTGATCCGCAGCAAAAAGATCGAGACTGTGTTTCTCCGGGAGGTGTTCCGGCAGGCGGAGCAGTCCGCCATCATCCGCAACGCCCACCGGGTCAATCTGGGTGAAAGCCCGGACCTGAAGGGGAATCAGGGGGATTTCTTCTTCCTTTGCCGCCGGGACGCCCAGCGGGCGGTGGCGACGGTGCTGGAGCTGTGCAAGACCCGCCTGCCGGACAATATGCACATCCCGGCGGAGCAGATCCAGGTGCTGACGCCCACCCGGAAGGGGCCCTGCGGCACCATCAACCTGAACCGGCTCTTGCAGGAGGCGCTGAACCCCCGGACACCCGGCAAGCGGGAGATCCTGTGGGGGGAGCGGGTGTTCCGGGTAGGGGACCGGATCATGCAGACCCGGAATGACTACGATGTGGTCTGGCAGAAGGATGACGGCACCGTGGGTACCGGAATGTTCAACGGCGACGTAGGCCGCATCGCGGAGATCGACGCCGGGGGCGAGTGGCTGGCGCTGGACTTTGACGGCCGGAAAGCGCCTTACAGCGTGGAAATGCTCAGCGAGATCGACCTGGCCTATGCCCAGACGGTCCATAAGGCTCAGGGCAGCGAGTACCGCTGCGTGGTGCTGGCGGCCATGCCCTCGGCACCCAGTCTCATGGTGCGGGGGGTGCTGTATACGGCGCTGACCCGGGCCAGAGAGCTGCTGGTCATCGTGGGCGATGACGCCGCCATCCGCTCTATGGCGGCCAATGACCGGCAGCAGAAACGGTACTCCGGCTTGAAATGGCGATTGTGCCACGCCGGGGATGCCAGCGAATAAAATGGATAAGAAAAAGCCGTCCGGCGGAGCCGGACGGCTTTTTTGGCGTATTTTCAGCGGTTTTCCCGGTAGAATTTCAGGGACAGGAGGATGGAGACGGCGGTGGCGATGAAGGTCAGCGCCAGCATTCCGGTCAGCGCCAGAGAGAGAGCTGCGGCTGCTACGGTTTTGGCGTCATTGACCAATGCGCCCAGTGCGCCGGTTGATGCGCAGGCTAGAATGATGACCAGCTTGGATACCCACCGGGCCTTTTCCGTGCCGTAGCGGAGCATCAGGGGAACGTTGATGTCCAGCAGGAGAAGTCCCACACACGAAGCAGCCAGCACTGTCCAAGGAGAACAGCCGAAGCGGGGGGAGAACAGGGAGAGGACATTCTGGAACACAAGCACGGCGGCTCCGCCAACGGCAGTGCAGAGCCAGCCCAGCACGTACCGGCTCAGGACAATGTCTTTTTCCCGGTAGGGCAGCATCCGGGCAAAGGTATTCCAGCGGCTCTGCTGGTCATAGGCCATGGCGGAATAGGGGATCATAGCCCCGTAGACCACAGCCAGAAGATTCAGTACTTCGCTGGGGATAGCGCCCCAGACCAGAACGATGATGAGATAGGCCCAGGCCTGCTTCCGCAGAACATACCAATCCTTTAAGAGCAGGGCTTTCATTGCTTTTCTCCTTTCACCAGAGCGAGGATGATGTCCTCAATGGTGGGCTTTTCCAGT
>ERZ837380.4596-NODE-4596-length-11402-cov-3.226844_pt1 | contig 11402 bp, 8 predicted proteins | sample MGYA00519685_ERZ837380 | MGnify/ENA primary metagenome ERZ837380 (study PRJEB31850, sample SAMEA3708817) | human gut metagenome | biome: human gut; feature: human-associated habitat; material: faeces | place: China | collected 2014 ...
GAAATCTTCCTTGATCTTGTCTTCACATGCACGATCACCGCACCACATAGCTTTGATGAATCCCGGTTTGCTGTTGATGATCTCACCGAACTCCTCATAATTCTTTGCTACGTAAGTATGTGACTCTCTGTGTGCACGTGCGCGCTCCAGCATATCATGCTGAATGGTATCCAGAAGCTCTTTTACCTTATCCTCCAGCTTATCCTGCCAGGGCAGAATCGCCGTCACATCCGCCTGGTTGAAGCTGTCCTTTAAAGAAATCCCGTCTTCCAGTGTTGGAAAACCGTCTTCATATGCACGCAGTGTCGCAGATACTGCTTCCTGAATCGTATTTCGAATCGGATAAACTGCCGCCGTCCACAACGGTTCGCCGATCTCTTTTCCAAATAATGCCGCTTCCTTCGGATTGTCGCATACACCGTACATCCGGACAACAAACCTGCCGTCCTGCAGCTTTAGCCCATGCAGTACCGTATCCGCCGGAACCCTCTGTCCGTCCAGCGTCACGCCGGAGATCACACAGCGCTCCCCGACAACCGTACCATGATGCAAATAGCTGTCCTCGATATAGCTTCCCGCGCCAACGTCTGCGCGCAGACTGATATAGCTGTTTCCAGCCCCATAGCTTTTTTCCTGACTGTTGGTGTTGATCCGCGCCTGCCAGCCCAGATGCGTAAATTGCTCCATCCCCTCCGTCATCAGATGCAGCAGCTCCCGGGTCGTCCCAAAATGGATAAATGCCGCCGGTGACATCCGGATCAGCTTCATCTGATAGGGATGCAGCGCCGCCCAGATTTTTTCCCGGCAGGCTCTCAGCTCCGGTGTAAACTCACCCTCGGGCGTCTCTTGATAATACTGCTCCAGGGTGGAATCCGACGCCAGTGGATACAGAAAGTCCGCATAAAACGAAAGCCGCGCCTGTTCGTTGACACAGGCGGCAAACTTTTCCTCTGTGTCGATCAGGCTGTAAAGGGAATTGAGCAGATCTACGCTCATCATAACCGCGCCGGTGTCAATATCCACATGCCCGTGCTCGTCCACCGCACCCATTTCGTGCAGCTGCTCTACGGTCTTTTTATGTAAAAATCCGCCGACATTTTCTTCCCTGTCCCGTCTGTATACACCGTGGTTTTTGCCGATTTCTGCAGGCTCCTTGATCGACAGCGCCGCAGCGCCTTTTCCGTAAAAATCGATCTGCAGCGGGTTAAACAGCAGCAGCACATCCCCGGAGCAGACAAGCATTCCGGCGTTCATCCGCGCCGCAACACCGCACATGGCAATCATAAATTCGTCGAACAGCGTCGATCTGCGGCCGTTTGGAAGAATCCGCGGCACGGGGGAAAAGAGCTTGCCGCAGGCGGAATACTGGGGCACGCGCTTACTGTCCCCGCCGGAATGGATGACCAGAATACGCTTGCCGTCAAAGGCGTGGCAAGCTGCTTCGCCGGGCTGCGCAGACACGAACTGCCTGCTCTCTGCTGCGCCGTCACCCTGCACTGCGTCATGCGGCACAGCAGCGAGACTCTGCTTACCCGCCGCATGCTCCCGGATATACCGCAGCACATTTAAAGTCGCGCCGCCGCTTCCGACGCGCTTGCCGTCCGGATCAGGCAGCACCGCATAGTGTGTCTTTTCCGGGAGCATCTGATGCTTTAAGCGGTAGGAAATCTGCGCACGATATGCCTGAGCCTGAGCCTCGTTCGAAGCCGTCAGCACCACATAATCCCACAACGGCAGGTTCGGGTTGTGCAGAATTTCCTCATACTGTTTCGTACAGTCCCGATAAGACTGCTGTAAAAATAACGTCTGATAAGACAATCAAATACACATCCTCTCTTGTATTTCATGGCTGCAGATACCAAAATCCAGCTTCTTCTGCAGACCTCTCACTACTGGTAGGATAGCATATTCCGGGCGCTATTTCCACTGAAAAACGGCAATTCCGACAGCCGCTACAGCAAGACCGATCGCCTTTCTCCACTCCCACGCTGCTTTTTCAACGCCGAACAGCCCAAACAGCTCCACAAGGTACGCCGCCGCGATCTGCGCCACCACGATAAACAGAACCGCCCTTGCAGGTCCAAGCATCGCCATTGCCTTAATCACTGTCCAGGTAATCCCGGCGCCGAGTACGCCGCCAAGCAGCAGATACTTCGGCTCGCTCCGAAACACGGCAAACAGATTCGACCGGTCCGCTGCAAGCCAAACTGCCAGGCACGACAGCAGCGCCGTCGCCTGCACAAACACATTCGCAGACCAGATGCTCGATGCTTTCGTGACCTGTGTATTGAAAATGCCCTGCACGCTCATCAGAACCCCGGATAAAACTGCAATCAAAAATCCAACCATCCTGCAAGCCTCCTTCTTCCGTCCGCCCTGACAGCGTCCGGTATGAAATACAGTATGCGTTATGGTTGGATTTTTATACACGTTCTTATTCTTCTTCGCCCTCGGCGTAATCGATTTGAGTTTCCGTAGGCACTTCGATATATTCTTCTTCCACGTACTGCGTGCCGGTTACCTGTGTCATAATTTTTTCCGAAAGGTCTTTTAAAACGTCCGAAACGTTTTCTCCCTCCCAGATTTTCGTCTCCGCGATCTCCATCTGTACCCAGAAGTTCGCAGTCACCATCAGCTTCGGCACCGGAACCGTCTGGCTGTATTCCTGCCAGAACGCTGCCATCTCCTCCGTCTGCTGCGCTGCGCTCTTTTTGGCAGGCACAAGGGTACTGCGGTCAAACAGCTTATCCGCGCTGTCCGTGCAAAGCCATGCCGCGAAATTATCCGCCTCATCCTGATGCTTGCCGTAGCCGTTTACAACAATGCTTCCGGTCACGGAAATACCGCGGGAGCAAACCGTTTCACTGATATCCGGCAGGGACGCTACGCCGTATTCCCACGCAAAGCTTCCGTCTGCCTTCGCCTGCGCAACCCGATCCAGAATATCGGTGGTCGCAATCGTATAAACCAGCTTTCCATCCAGAAAATCCTGCACAACCTGGTCGTAGCTCGAAGTTGCCGCATCGATTGAGAAAAACTGACTCAGCTTCTGGTACGCCGCAAGCCCGTAAACCGCATCCTGATTATAGATGTTGATCCGGGACGAATCATCCCCGCAGCTTCCGCCAACGGTGATATAATTTCCTGCAAAGAAATAATTATAGAAAAAATCAGATACATCCCATCGGAAAACCGATTCTACCGTTTCCGGCGCGTTGTACTCATCCGCAAAATTCCGGATATCATCAATCGTTTTCGGAATCAGGGACGCCTCGTCCGTTTCCAGCTCTGCCGCAGCCTGTTCCAGATACGTCCGGTTGTATACAAGAGCGCTGGTTTCAAAATACAGCGGATAAGCAACCGCATGTCCCTGATAGGTCACGGCGTCCAGTGCAGTCTGCGGAAAATTTTCGGTATTCAGGACAGCATTCTGATCCTTCACATTTACCGCCAGCCCGGCAAGGCACGCTTTTTTCAGTCCGTCATTGCTGATCAGGTAAACATCCGGCATCGATTCCTCTGCGATGGAAGCGTCGTTTACTGCCTCGAGATATTCCAGACCGCTTTTCAAAACCGGAACAACACGCACGCCGGTCGCATCCTGATATTCAAGCGCCATCGCGGAAAGATAATCTTCCAGTTTTTCCTCGGTATACCACACCGTCAGCGTCGGTTTGGACGACAGAATACCGTCCGCAGAAACGCCTGCCTTATCCAGGGCAGAGACGCCCGCATAAATCAAAGCCCCCGCAGCACAAACACCGCAGACCGCCCCGATCAGTTTTGGGTAAAAAGACATGTTCCTCTCCATTTCTTTCTTTTTTGCCGCGCTGCCGTTTCCCGGCAGCTACGCGTTTTGCTCCTGAAACGTTTTCAGGCATGAATCCAGAATTTCGATCATTTCATCCACATCTGCGTCGGTGATGACAAGAGGCGGAACGAAGCGGATAATATTTGTTCCCGCGTTGATCAGAATCAGACCGTTTTCCAGCGCTGCGTTGATCAGCGGCGCAACCGGACGGTCAAAGACAAGTCCCTGCATCAGTCCCATGCCTCTTCTGTCCGTGATAAAATCATATTTTGCTGCCAGGCTGTCCAGCTTTTCTTCCAGATAAGCCGACACCTCCCGCACATGCTCCAGAATGTTGTTTTCTTCAAACAGCTCCAGCACCTTTGCCACAGCTGCACATGCCAGCGGGTTGCCGCCGTAGGTTGTACCGTGGTCGCCTGCCGTAAGCGAATGCTGTCCGACCTTTTCCGTCATTAAAAATGCACCCACCGGAACACCGCAGCCAAGGGCTTTTGCCGTCGTCATGATATCCGGCTTTACGCCGTATTTCTGCCACGCATACCAATAGCCGGTTCGTCCCATGCCGCACTGGATTTCATCCAGAATCAGCAGGATATCCTTTTCATCGCACAGCGCGCGCACTTTTTTCAGAAAGTCCTCCTGTACCGGATAAATTCCGCCTTCTCCCTGCACGGTTTCCAGCAAAATTGCGCACGTCTTGTCATTCACACATGCCAGCACGCTGTCAAAATCGTTGAGATCGGCAAACCGGATGTTGCCGATTCCGGGCTCAAATGCCTCTCTATAATGCGGATTGCCGGTTACCGACAGTGCTCCCATCGTCCGACCGTGGAACGAATGGTTCATGGCAATGATCTCATGATCCGTCGTGCCGTCTTTTAAATAAGCATATTTCCGCGCCGCCTTGATCGCGCCCTCGATCGCTTCCGCACCGCTGTTGGTGAAGAACACGCGGTCCATCCGGGAAACCTTTTTCAGATGTCTTGCCGCTTCCACCGCAGGAACATTGTAATAATAATTCGAGGTGTGGATGACCTTGTCGATCTGCGCCTTCAGCGCATCATTGTACTCGGCATTATGATAGCCGAGGGCAAACACCGCAATACCAGCCACAAAATCCAAATACCGTTTTCCTTCTATATCATATAAAGATACGCCGTCGCCGCGATCCAGAACGACCTGATACCGATTATAGGTATGCAGAAGATCCTGCTCGGCTTCATCGATATACTGCTGCATCAATTCACCCATGTTTCCTCCATTCCGCAGGCACTTTGTGCCGAAGGTGCTTTGCACTGCTTTAAACCTACTCATCGTCTCCGACAATCGCCGTTCCGATCCCATGATCTGTAAAAATTTCCAAAAGCAGACAGTGGGGGATTCTGCCGTCCAGGATATGTACCCGGTTGACGCCGCCTTTAACCGCCGCCGTACAGTTGTTTAACTTCGGCAGCATGCCGCCGCCGATCTCGCCGCTGCTGACAAGCGCTTCCGCGTCGCTTGCTGTAATGCGGGAGATGAAAGAGGATTTATCAGAAAAGTCTTTGTACAGACCTTCCACATCCGTCAGGAACACGAGCTTGTCCGCGCCGACCGCCCTTGCGATCGCGCACGCTGCGTCGTCTGCATTGATATTATAGGTCTCGCAATTTTCATCCATGCCCACCGGAGCTACGATCGGAAGGTAATCGCGGTCGATCAGATCATATAAAATCTTGGGATTTACTTTGGTCACATCGCCGACAAAGCCGATATCCTTCCCATCGGAATATTTCTTTTCCACCTGCAGAAGACCGCCGTCCTTGCCGCTGATGCCAGCTGCGGGTACGCCAAGCTCCTGTACCATGGCAACCAGATTTTTGTTGACGCGCCCCAGTACCATTTCCGCAATTTCCATCGTTTCAGCGTCCGTCACGCGCAATCCGTTGACAAAAACAGGCTCCTTGCCGGCTTTTGCCACCCATTTGCTGATGGCCTTGCCGCCGCCGTGTACGATGATCGGCTTAAAACCTACCAGCTTTAACAGCGTCACGTCCTTGATGACGTTTTTCTGCAGTTCTTCATTGCTCATGGCGCTGCCGCCGTATTTTACCACGATAATTTTCCGGTTGAATTTCTGGATATAGGGGAGTGCTTCAATCAGCACCTCCGCTTTTTTCATGATCTGTTCCATTTCCGGTTTTTCCACTTTTTCCTCCCATTTCTGCGCACGTTTCCTTTTGCGGCGCTGTGAGACTGTTTTATCGTTCTAACGCCGGTTCGCGTCAGCTGCGGTAGTCCGCGTTAATCTTGACATAATCGTAGGTTAAGTCACAGCCCCAGGCTGTCGCTTCCGCCTCGCCCATCTTCATATCCACAAGCGCAGTCACCTCGGAGCAGGACAGGATCCGGGTCGCTTCTTCCTCGCTGTAATCCGCCGCCATACCATCCTTGAAGATCAGGATCTTTCCGGCGCTGCTTTCCAGATACAGTTCTATCGCCTCGGGATCGAATTTTGCACCGGAATAGCCCAGCGCACACAGAATCCGTCCCCAGTTCGCATCGTGTCCAAACAAGGCTGCCTTTGTCAGGCTGGAGGTGATGACCGATTTTGCCAGGGTCTTTGCATCTTCTTTATTATCCGCATGAATGACCTTTACCTCGAACAGCGCGGTTGCGCCCTCGCCGTCGCCTGCGATCTTCTTCGCCAGCGTCTCATTGACATAATGAAGCGCTTCCACAAACGTATCGTAGTCCGCGCCCTTTTCCGTGATTTCATGGTTTCCCGCCTGACCGTTTGCCAGCACAAGAAGCGTATCGTTTGTCGAGGTATCGCCGTCTACGGAAACCATGTTGAAGGTATCCTGCACGTCAGCGCTCAGTGCTTCCTGCAGAAGCTTTTTGGAGATATTCACATCCGTTGTCACAAATGCGAGCATTGTGCACATATTCGGATGAATCATGCCGGAGCCTTTGCACATGCCGCCGATGGTTACTTCTTTTCCACCAATCGTCACCTTTACTGCAACCTGCTTGTTGCGGGTATCCGTTGTCATAATCGCCTTTGCCGCATCGGTTCCTGCCTCTTCTCCGGGCTTGATCGCCTTTGCCAGCATACGCACACCTTCGGTCATTTTTTCCATCGGAAGCTGCATACCGATGACGCCGGTCGAACAAATCAGGACGCTCTGAGGAGAAATCTCCAGCGCATCTGCTGCGGCTCCTGCCGTCTCCCTGCAATATTCATAGCCGAGCTTTCCGGTACATGCATTTGCGATGCCGGAGTTTACAACGATCGCCTGAGCTTCCCACTCGCTCTCTACGACTTCCTTATCCCATAAAACAGGAGCCGCTTTTACTACATTCGTCGTAAACACGCCCGCTGCGCGGCACGGCGTTTTGGAATACACCATTGCCATATCTTTTCTGTTCTGATACTTGATCCCGGCCTCTACGCCGGCTGCCCAAAATCCCTTTGCTGCGGTTACGCCGCCTGTAATGATCTCCATATGTTCCTCTTGCCTTTCTTTTTATGTCAGATTGAGCAGTATCTTATGCCCGCTCAAGCATTGAAATTTTCGATATTTTTCTGATTTAAAACAAAATCGTAATAGTTTAAATCTTCTCGCTTCGTCCAGCCGATCTGCTTCCAGAAGGCGTTTCCGATATCATTTTTCGTAAACGCGATCAGAGATACCTTATTGATGCCCTCCTGCTGCAGCGCATTCATACAGTGCACCACCATCGCCCTGCCGATCCCGTGCATCCGGTAATCCTCATGCACACAGACGTGATACAGACAGCCCCTGCGCCCGTCATGCCCGCACAAAATCGCGCCGACCACTCTGCCGTCCATCTCGGCGACTACGCTGATTCCGGGATTTCGCTTCAAAAACCGCTCCACCCCTTCTCTGGAATCGTCGATTGTCCGGATCGAAAACCCGTGAATCGTCATCCAAAGGGCGTATACCTGATCATAATCCTCTATTTGCATGCTGCGCACTGTAACCATTGTTATTTATCCTTTCCTGCCAGGGCCAACATAAGGCAAAAGCGCCTCGCCCCAGCTTTTTATCAGCCGTTCAGGCGACCATGCCGCATTCGCCGGCGACGTGGAGGGAAGCTTCCCCGCTTCCCGCTGACATGCCTTCTCACAATACCTGTGATATAACTCCCATGACTTTGCGCCGTTGCAAAACACCGCCTCAATCCTGGAATCCTGCAAAAGCCCGGCCACATCGTTTGCTGCCACATCCCGGATGGAGCTGTCCGAAGACCCTACAATCCGACAGGAAGCGATCACATCCCACACAGCGATCCCATTTGCCAGCAAAAAAGCCTTTTTCTCCTCCACCGACACCGGAACCTCCGCCTGACACACCCCCGCTAAAACCTTCCAAAACCGGTTCTGCGGATGCCCGTAATAAAAATGATTCTCCCTCGACTTCACCGACGGCAGACTTCCTAAAATCAACACCCTGGAATGCCCGTCCACAACCGGCGAAAAAGGATGCACCACCAACTCCTGCCCGACAGCCATCCAAAACACCTCAATCCTTCAAAGCCACTAAATTTCTCTAACCTTGAATTTTACAAACAACTCCACGGAAAATCAAGACCTTTTTACCCCAACAGGGCAAAGTCGCCTACGGCGACCAGCCCACACCGCCGAAGTCGGCGCAGCCGACCAGCCCCCAACAAACTCAGCCCTCACTACCGGGCCGCTGTTGCCGCAGGCAACCAGGCCTCACCGCGCAGACTGATTGCCAGCCCCGGCAGCCGACTGCAATTACGTCCCCTTGATTTGCAAGCGAAACTTTTGCAAAAACGCACAGGCTTCCGGCACCGAACGTCCGACTGTCCGAAGCAGGCATGCACAACCGCCAAAGCAGCCAAAAACCTACCACCATGCCTGCAAGTTTCGGACGTGAGGTGCGCCCTTAGGAAGCCGACGCGCTTTTGCATAAAAGTTTCAGCGCGCAAATCCCGGGGACGCAATGCAGTCGGCTGCCGGGGCAGTCAAAGTCTGCCGGGAATCCACCATCCCTTACGGGAACATCGGCACCAGGTCCAGCCCCTCGGACTCCTCCAGTCCAAACATCAGATTCATATTCTGCACTGCCTGTCCTGCTGCGCCCTTCACCAGATTATCCATGGCACCCATCATAATCACACGCTTCGTCCGCGGATCGACCTTAACGTTCACATCTACAAAATTGCTGCCCTCTACCCACTTCGTTTCCGGGCACACACCCTCCGGCAGCACGCGCACAAACTTCTCATCCTGATAATATTTGTCATAGGCTGCCCGAATCATTGCAGCATCCGGCAGTCCAAGGCTTCCGTCCGGCTTTTTCACTTCTTTTAAGGAAGCATAAGCCGTCACCAGAATTCCACGGTTCATCGGAACCAGATGCGGCGTAAAGTTCAGCACAACCGGACAGCCTGCCGCATAGGACAGCTGCTCCTCGATCTCCGGCGTATGGCGATGGCTCGCAACACCGTATGCCTTGATATTTTCATTTACCTCACAGTACAGGTTTGCAACCTTTGCACTGCGCCCTGCCCCGGAGGTACCGCTCTTTGCATCAATAATCAGCGTATTCATATCGATCAGTCCCTCTGCTGCCAGCGGAAAGATCGAAGTAATGGAGCAGGTGGGATAACAGCCCGGATTTGCTACCAGACGAGCCTGTTTGATCGCCTCACGGTTTCTTTCACACAGACCGTAAACCGCTTCCGGAATAAACTGCGGAGATTTATGTTCGATTCCATACCACTTTTCATAAGTAGCAACGTCCTTGATCCGAAAATCCGCACTCAGATCGATCACCTTTGTATTGGAAAGGATTTCCTCATCCAGAACTCCTGCCAGGAAGCCCTGGGGCGTCGCGGTAAAGATCACATCGACCTCTTTTGCCAGCTGCTTTAAATTATCATCCTTACAAACGTCCTCTACAATCTGAAACATATTCTGATAAACAGAGGCATATTTCTGATCCACATAGCTTCTGGATCCGTACCATTTGATTTCTACATCTTTATGCCCGTATAAAAGACGGACCAGTTCCCCGCCGGCATAGCCGGTCGCTCCGATAATTCCAACCTGAATCATTTTCTTTTCCTCCTTAACATTGCATAATCATACCGCATTTATGTATAATATTCAAGTATTTTTGGAATATATCTCATTTTTCTGAATAAAATATTTATAATTTGCATAAATTTACACTTGCATTCCTTCGCATCCGGGTGTATAGTAATTTCAGTCAGTCGGGAACGGATGCTTCCATCCTTATCTTGACACAGCTTGAAAGAAAAATCAAACACAGCATATGGAGGAGTAATTATCATGAAAGAAAAAGTTATTTTAGCGTATTCCGGCGGTCTGGATACCACAGCCATCATTCCGTGGCTGAAAGAGAATTTCGACTACGAAGTTATCTGCGTCTGCATCGACTGCGGACAGGAAGAAGAGCTGGACGGTCTGGAAGAAAGAGCAATCTCCTGCGGTGCTTCCAAATTATATATCCTCGATGTAAATGACGAACTGTGCGACGAATACATCGTTCCCTGCGTACAGGCACATGCTGTTTACGAAAACAAATACCTGCTGGGCACCTCTATGGCGCGTCCGCTGATCGCGAAGAAGCTGGTTGAGGTTGCCCGCAAAGAGGGCGCTACCGCAATCTGCCACGGCGCTACCGGCAAGGGCAACGATCAGATCCGTTTCGAGCTCGGCATCAAAGCCCTGGCTCCTGATTTAAAGATCATTGCTGCATGGAGAAACGATAAGTGGACCATGGATTCCCGGGAATCCGAAATCGAATACTGCCAGGCTCACGGCATTCACCTTCCTTTCTCTGCAGATTCCAGCTACAGCCGTGACCGTAACATCTGGCACATCAGCCATGAAGGTCTGGAACTGGAGGATCCCGCAAACGAGCCCAACTACGGACATCTGCTTGTTTTAGGCTGCACTCCCGAGGAAGCTCCCGACGAGGCAGAATATGTTACCATGACCTTTGAAAAAGGCGTTCCGAAGAGCGTAAACGGTGTAGAGATGAAGGTTTCCGACATCATCCGCACTCTGAACAAGCTGGGCGCAAAGCACGGCATCGGCATCGTCGATATCGTAGAGAACCGTGTTGTCGGCATGAAATCCCGCGGCGTTTATGAGACTCCTGGCGGAACGATCCTGATGGAGGCACATCAGCAGCTGGAAGAGCTGATCCTCGACCGCGATACCTATGCAGAAAAGATCGATATGGGCAACAAGATGGCTCAGATTGTATACGAAGGCAAATGGTTCACTCCTCTGCGCGAGGCAGTTCAGGCATTCGTAGAAAAGACTCAGGAATATGTAACCGGCGAAGTAAAATTCAAGCTCTACAAGGGCAACATCATCAAAGCCGGCACAACTTCTCCTTACTCTCTCTACAATGAAAGCCTTGCTTCCTTCACAACCGGCGATCTGTATGACCACCACGATGCAGAAGGCTTCATCAACCTGTTCGGACTTTCCAGCAAGGTGCGTGCAATGAAGATGCAGGAAGTAGAAAAGAACAACAACTAATCACCATACACTAACAATAGAATGCACGCTCTGCGA
>ERZ837380.4599-NODE-4599-length-11398-cov-2.938023_pt1 | contig 11398 bp, 11 predicted proteins | sample MGYA00519685_ERZ837380 | MGnify/ENA primary metagenome ERZ837380 (study PRJEB31850, sample SAMEA3708817) | human gut metagenome | biome: human gut; feature: human-associated habitat; material: faeces | place: China | collected 2014 ...
TCATGACAATAGAATGTTCGCGGAGCGTGCATTCTATTGTATTGCGAATGGCGCGAGTGAACTGTAAGAAACACAATCTTAGAAGGAGGGAATGCGAATGAGCATTTTTGTCGTTCGGACAGATCTTGCACTGGAAGAGGGGGAACGGATTCGGGAGTCCGGCGTTGAAATTCACGGGGTAATTCTGGAAGAAGAAACCAGACCGGAAACGGGAATTTTGGTGACGCGGGTAAAAATAGAGACGAAAAACGGCGCAAAAATTATGGGGAAACCGATTGGAACATACGTTACACTGGAAGCCGGACAGCTTGGAAACGACGAGGAGGAGTATCAGCAGGAGGTAGCGAAGGAACTTTCGGTGCAGCTGCAGAAACTGATTCCTGATCCGGAGACTGAAAAATCCGTGCTGGTCGTGGGGCTTGGAAACCGGCAGGTGACGGCGGATGCGCTGGGACCGCGGGTGGCGGACAGACTGTTTATTAACCGGCACATCATTCTCGAGTTTGGCGCTGCAGCGTATAACCGGAAAAAAATGAACCGCGTCAGCTGTCTTGTTCCCGGAGTAATGGCGCAGACAGGCATGGAGAGCGCAGAAATCGTGCGGGGCGTTGTGAAGGAGACAAAGCCGGATCTGGTGCTGGTTGTCGATGCGCTTGCGGCGCGTAGTACAAAGCGGTTAAACCGGACGTTCCAGATCAGTGATGCAGGAATCTATCCGGGTTCAGGGGTCGGCAACCACAGAAATGCGCTGACCGGGGAATCTCTGGGAGTGCCGGTGCTTGCGATTGGTGTGCCGACGGTAGTGGATGCTGCGACAATCGTCGGAGACGCGCTGCGGGAGATGGAACGGGAAAACGATTCTGCGTTGCTTCAAAATCGCGAACATCCACAGGCACTGTCCGGTCTGAACAATATGTATGTGACCGGAAAGGACATCGATGAGACAATTTTGTATCTGAGCGAAATCGTGTCGGATGGAATCAACCGGGCGCTGAACCCGGAAGGGTGATGGCGAACCAACCGGCATTGAATCCGGAAGGGTGATTACGAACCAGCCAGGTGCTTGGTTAGGAAAAGTGATGGCGAACCAATCAGGTACTGAGCCGGGAAAAGTGATTCCAGCCTTTCTGTGCGCATATATTGCAGCATGGGGAAAAAAGACAGACCGAAAAAAAACAGATATCGGGCAGTAATCGCCATTGTGATAGCCGGAATTGTTTTTCTTACGTTTCCGCGCGCAGAGGAACGAAATTTCAGGGAGCTTTTGATGGAGGATGCAGAGCTGGAGCTTTTAAATGCCCTCTGTCCGGTGATCGCAGCGGCAGGGGACAACGGCAGGCTCTCTGTGTCCGGATGGATTTTTCCGTTTCTCGGTTATCAGAGCAAAACAAAAACCGCGCAGCTGGCGCAGGAAAATTCTGATATGGTGGAAAAGATTCTGCTGGCGGAAGGGAGAGACGAATACACCGGGATGAGCGGTGACGATACAGAAAAAAATGCGCCGACGGATGGCAGGAACCTATCGCTTGAAGAGCTTGCACGGTTGGAAAATGAGCAGGCGGGGGGGCAAAAAAGCGGACAAAACGGCGTGGCGGACGGCAGCGAAACCGACGGGAGCAGTGCTGCATCCGACCGCGAAGGGCAAAGCAGCGGCGGGATCGAAACCAGACCTGGCGATAGTCAAAACGAAACCGGCGACACAGCAAATAGCTCCGGTATCGGCGATTTTACAGCCTCTCTCCCGGAGAAGCAGCGTACTTACAACTGGTCGGAGCTTACGAGTTATGATGCGCTGGTGCGGGAATTTTATGCGATCGATCCGGCAACCGCGGCGGACGAGACGCAGCTGAATCAAAAGGCGCTGCTTGGCAGGGTGCTTTCCGTACAGAAGCGGACGGACGACCAGCCGCAGATTTTGATTTATCATACCCATTCGCAGGAAACCTTTGCCGATTCGATTCCGGGAAACGCGCAGACCGGAATTATGGGCGTCGGGGAGGTGCTGGCGGAAATTCTTCGCAAACAGTATGGCTATAACGTGATGCATCATATGGGACAGTATGACGTGGAAAAAAGGGATTATGCCTATTCCAATTCCCTTCCGGCGTTGGAAGCAATTTTGAAGGAAAACCCGTCGATTGAGGTGGTGATCGACCTGCACCGGGACGAAGTGGCAGAAGGAACGCGGCTCGTGACGGAGATCGGCGGCAAAAAAATGGCGCGCTTCATGTTTTTCAACGGATTGTCCAGAACGAGACGGCTCGGGGACATTGATTCGCTTCCGAATAAAAATATTGCGGATAATCTCGCATTTTCGTTCCAGATGCAGGTGCTGTGCAACGAGTATTACCCGGGGCTGACCCGCAGGATTTATTTGAAAGGCTACCGTTACAACATGCACTTAAAGCAGAGGTATCTATTGATTGAAATGGGGGCGCAGACCAACACCTATGAGGAGTGTATGAATTCCTGTGTTCCACTGGCGCAGATGCTGGATCTGGAATTGTCGGGAAAAACAGATTTTACGCTTGATCCGGAGAAAGGATGAGAGTAGAATGAAAATAATAGTCTCCCGTTTTGCAATGTCCGGCGGATGGGACACAACGGCGTTGGAGTTTTCATTCTGATGATATACTGAGGGGATACCATCGACAAAAATACGACAGATAAGGGGTATTAGATGAGAGAGAAAAGAATCAGCTGGAACGTATTTGCACAGGCAGTCTATACCATTGCACTGCCGATCGCGTTTCAGAATTTATTGTCTACGACGGCGAGCATGGTGGATACGATCATGATCGGAAGCATGGGAGAGCTATCGGTCGCGGCGGTCGGCATCTGCTCGCAGATTTCGTCGCTGTTTTTCTCCTGCTATTTCGGATTTGCAGGAGGCGCGCTTTTGTTCTTTTCCCAGTATTGGGGTGCCAAAAGTGAAAAGGGTATCAACAAAACCTTTGGGCTTTCCATGAGCTTTATGCTGCTTGTCGGTCTTTTGTTCGGAGCAGTAGCGGTGACAAAGCCGGAATTTTTGCTTGGGATTTATACAGATAAGAAAAATATTATAGAAGTGGCGATTCCCTATATCCGGATCGTTGGCTTTGCTTATCCGCTGCAGGTACTGGCGGTGATCATCAGCTTTCTGATGCGGGCGACGGAGCGCGTCAAGATTCCCCTCGTTTCTTCCGCAGTTGCGCTGGTAGTCAATTTTGTCCTGAACTGGATCCTGATCTACGGACGGTTCGGCATGCCGCAAATGGGAGCGGCAGGCGCGGCGGTAGGCACGCTGGTTTCCGGCATTGTCAATCTGATCATCCTGACAGTGTTTTTGCTGAAAGATAAAAAGACGGTTACCCTGCATGTACAGGAAATGTTCCACTGGGGAGAAGGATTTGCCGGAACCTATCTGTCCAAATGTTTTCCGATTCTGTGCAATGAGCTGTTTTACGGCATCGGTCAGATGCTGATCAATATCGTGATCGGAAGACAGTCGGAGAGTGCGATCGCCGCAATGGCAGCGTTCCGTGTTCTGGAGGGCTTTGTTTATGCCTTCTTCGGAGGACTGGCGGATGCCAGCAGCGTTGTGGTCGGCAAGGAGATTGGTGCAGGACGGCATATGAAGGGCTATCAGTATGTGAAAGGGTTCACGATCCTCTGCCCGGCGATCACATTTGGTATCTGTCTGGTTGGTGTGATCTTCAACCGCCCGCTGTTGTCTTTGTTCGGATTAGGAGCAGAGGCTATGGAATATGGCAAGTATATGCTGCTCATTTATTTGGCAGCGGGAACCGTGCGAACCTGTAACTACATTATGAATACCTGTTACCGCGCAGGCGGCGAGGCAATTTTCGGAACCGTTTTGGAAATTATCTGTCTGTATACGATCAGTGTACCTGCAACCTGGGTTGCAGGCATGGTTCTGCATCTGCCGTTCCTGGCAGTATTCGCCTTTTTGTATACAGATGAGCTGATCCGTCTGGTGTTCGAGCTATGCTATACTGCGAGCGGCAAATGGGTCAAACCGGTTACACAGGAAGGGCGCGCGACCCTCGAAGAATTCCACGAGCAGATGGCGCAGCGCAGGAAGAAAAAACAGACGGCATAGCGCACCGTCCTTTTAATAAGAACAAACCAAAACAGCCGCCCGGCAGATATTTACCGGACGGCTGAAATTATTTTTTATTCATGAAATGATCTTTATTTCATGAAATGCTTTTTATTTCATGAAATGCTCTTTATTTCATGGATTCTTCCTGCTTCTTGATCATTCTGCGAACCATCTCGCCGCCGATGGAGCCGGCTTCCTTGGAAGTCAGGTCACCATTGTAGCCTTCCTTTAAGTTAACGCCAAGCTCGGACGCAACCTCAGTTTTGAAGCGTTCCAGTGCGGCCTTCGCCTCAGGAACTTCCACTCTGTTGGATTTACCAGAATTCGTTGCCATGATTAGTCACCTCCATTATTTTCTGCTGTTGGGTTTCAGATAAGCTGCAGAGACTCTGTCATCGGATGGAACGTTGGCTCTGCAGCTGCCTGTCCGGTCGATGGATCAGTGTCACGTTTGCTTATCTTGAGCTTAGTATGTTCCGGATACAGGGAATTATAATGGAAATTTTTGTCATTTTAGTTTCCTTTGGAACGACTGATTTACACAGAACAATAGGAATCGAACGGGCAGAGAATTTCTGCACCCAAAAGCGCAGCGTCCTCTTTTGTATGAGCAGCAAACAGAAGAATTTTGTCCTGTGCGCGGTTGCGGACGAGCGCAGCTGCTTTTTTGCGGTTTTCGCTGTCCAGACCGTTGAAGGGTTCATCTAAAATTAAAAGGTCGAAGGGAACGAGCAGGGCGCGCAGCAAAGACAATCGGCGCTTCATGCCGCCGGAAAATTCGCATACCGGCTGGGACAGGGCATTTTGCGGCAAAAGGGTTGCAGCGTAGGCAGAAAGTTCTGCGTCGGAAAGGCGCTGCCTGCACACAAAACGGAGATTTGTCAGGACATCGTAGCCCTCCAGCAGCCGATCCTCCTGAAAAACAGCGGAAATTTTGAGATTTTTTAGTCCATCTATTGTGCCGCTGTCCGGTGTTTCCAGACCCATCAGGATGCGAAAAAGCGTTGTTTTTCCTGTGCCGGACGGAGCCATGAGACAATAGGCGTTTCCGGGAGAAAGCGCGAGGCTTAGATCGGAAAAGACGACCTGTCCGTGATAGGATTTGGAAAGCTTTTGCAGAATCAGATCATTGTTTTTCATGAACAGTGTTCCCCTTTCCGCCGGCAGCAGTCATGAGCCGGAGCAGAATTTTTTCAAAACAGGAGGCGATAAGAATGATCGCGAGCGTCCAGGCAAACAAAGAAGCCGTGTCGAGATAAATTTTTGCTTCATAGAGGTTTGCACCGATGGAAAAGTCGGGGACACCGATAACCTCAGCGGCGATGCCGGATTTAAATGCCATGCCGAGCGCCGATTTACAGGCGCTGATCAGATAGGGAGACAGCGCCGGACGGTACAGGTAAAAGACTTTTTTATGGAAAGGAACACGAAAAACCTGCGCCATTTCCAAAAGTTTAGGGTCGGTGCTTTTTAAGCCGCTGACCGTGTTGATGTGCAGAATCGGATAGGCAACCAGGAAAGAAATCAGGATCGAAAGGTTTTTCGAACCGGTCCAGATCAGGGCGAGGATGACAAATGACGCGACCGGGATAGATTTCATAAACTGAATTGGCGGTTCCAGAAATTCCCCGACAATCCGGAAGCGGCAGGAGAGCGCCCCGGTCAGGATGCCGAACAGCATGGCGAGGAAAAATCCAACGCAGATGCGGGAAATCGAAAACCAGATGGAACGCCAGAACCCGGCGGTGATCAGACATGAAAAAAAGGTCCGAAGCGTTTTTGACGGGCCGACGAGCAGGATATCATTGTGAAAGAAAACAGCGAGCAGCTGCCAGACGAGCAGCCAGAATGCGTATATGCCGAGCTTTTTGAAAAGCTTCGGGAATCCTTTTTTTTTATTCATAAAAAATGCTCCATATCAAAACAGCTGCAGCCGCACGCAAAAGCGCGGGATGCAGCTGTAACTTCTTATCATATGGAAACTTTGTTTCCATAATGATAAGAAACGCTCCGCGAGGATGCGCACTCGGCGCAAGAATGTGCCGAAGCACATTTTTTTACCGCAGATAATAGAAATCATCCTCCGGCAGGGAACCGCCAACGGACTGTGGGTTCTGCGAAAGCAGTACGGACAGATAGCCGTTTAACGCATCCTTCATGTCCTGTCCGTCGAGATAGGTGATGTTGCAGGCGGGCAGTGCTTTCTGTGCGATGGCAGCTTTTGCGACGATGCCTGCCTTTTCGATCAGGGCAGCAGCACCTTCAGGATCGGCTGCAGTATAGGCGATCGAAGCCTCGTGCTCTGTTAAAAACGTATCTACAAGATCTTTGTGTGCGGCTAAAAAATCATTGTTGACGATGGTAACGCCGGTTACGAGACGGCTGTTGGAACCATCCTCCTGCAGGCTGTCCCATACTTTTGTCAGGTCAAGGACAACGGACAGGCTGTTGTTCTGGGCGGTGGCAGCAGTTACAAAAGGTTGTGGAAGCAGACCGATCGCATTGGGATCTTCTGCGAGAACTGCGGCAACCTCGGATGCCTCGGACTTAAATTCGAGGGTCACGGCTTCGCCGGAAAGACCGGATGCAGAGATCAGATAGCGGAGCACATATTCCGGGGTTGTGCCTTTGCCGGGCAGATAAACGGTTTTGCCGGACAGGTTTTCAATCGAGCTGATAGAAGAATCGCCGGATACCAGATATAAAACGCCGAGGGTGTTGATATCGATCACGGAAACTTTACCCTCTGTCTTGTGATACAGGACAGAAGCGACGTTTGCGGGCAGCAGGGCGATGTCCACCTTACCGGAAGCAACCAGACCGGTCAGTTCGTCGGCAGCGGTCACCATTGTGAATTCGTAGTTATTTGCGGCAGTGCCGTTTTGGACATCGTCCATGAGCTTGACCAGTCCCATTGTGGTAGGACCCTTGAGACCGCCTATGCGGACCACGGTGTCGTCAGAGCTTTCCTCCAGGGCTTCGGTCGAGGTCTCTGTTTTGGCAGCAGTCATTTCTTCTAAAGAAACTTCCTCGGAGCCGGTTTCGATAGCGCCTTCGGCAGTGCTGATGGTTTCGGAAACAGTGCTTTGCGAAACGGAAGCGGAAGATGAGCAGCCTGCGAGCAGGGATGCGCACAGCAGGGTGCCAATCAGCAGGGAACCAAACTTTTTCATAATCATGTCTCCTTTTTCAGGTTTTGATAGATGGTTTTCGTACTGATGCCGTCCAGCATGCCGAGCTTGCCGGACAGGCTGCTGATCTGGTTCATAGGCGCGTCGAGAACAATGCTGATAATAGAAAGACCGCGCTCCCGGTAAGGCAGTCCCATCCGTCCGATAATATACTGTCCGTATTCATGCAAAATACGGTTCATCGTTTCGATAGAATCGGGATTTTCCACCATAATTCCAATCAGGGCTACGCGGTTGTCCATAGATTTGCCTCCTGTGTACGCCTTCTCCCGCAGAAAATCAGCCCGCAATCCGAAAAAATGCGGCAAAAATCTTTAGGGTCAGCACGAATTGTCTTAACAATAGCATAAAATCGGGAGACTGTCAAAAAAAACTGGCATTTTAAAACACCTTATGATATAATCGTACAATGACTGTAGTGAGTTTGATGCGGTTGTGCGTCTTTTTATAAAAACGCTTTTGTACCGGCGGCTCACTGGAATATCCGTCAGACGGACAAAAGCAACACGAGGAGGACTTATACAATGAGTTTACAGGTTGAAAAACTTGAAAAGAACATGGCGAAACTGACCATTGAGGTTTCCGCAGATGAATTTTCCAAGGCACTGGAAGATGCTTACCAGAAAAACAAAAGCAAAATCTCCGTACCCGGTTTCCGTAAGGGCAAGGTTCCCAAGAAGATGATCGAGCAGATGTACGGCAAGGGTGTATTTTATGAAGATGCTGCCAATGCCCTGATTCCGGAAGCATATGAAAAAGCACTGGAAGAATGTGAAGAGACCATCGTTTCTTCCCCTAAGATCAACGTTACTCAGATCGAAGAGGGCAAATCCTTCATCTTTACTGCAGAAGTTGCATTAAAGCCGGAAGTAACCCTGGGCCAGTATAAGGGCGTTGAGGTTGACAAGGTGGAAGTTTCCGTAACCGACGAAGAGGTTGAGGCTGACTTAAAGCAGCAGCAGGAAAACAACTCCAGAACTGTAGTTGTGGAGCGTCCTGTACAGGATGGCGACATCGCTGTAATCGACTATGAAGGCTTCATCGACGGCGTAGCCTTCGAAGGCGGCAAGGGCACCAACTACAATCTGACGATCGGTTCCCATTCCTTCATCGGCGACTTCGAAGAGCAGCTGATCGGCAAGAACGCAGGCGAAGCGTGCGAAGTAAACGTAACCTTCCCTGAAGAGTACCATGCAAGCGAGCTGGCTGGCAAGCCTGCACAGTTCAAGGTAACTGTTAAGGAAGTAAAGGAAAAACAGCTTCCTGAATTAAACGATGAGTTCGCAGGCGAGGTTTCCGAGTTTGAAACCCTGGCTGAGTACAAAGAAGATATCAAGAAGAGCCTGCTTGCAAAGAAAGAGGCAGACGCTAAAGGCGCTAAGGAAGACGCTGTCATCGACGCAATCGTAGAGAATGCGCAGATGGAGATCCCGGACGCTATGGTAGAGACTCAGCAGAGACAGACCATCGACGAGTTCGGTCAGAGACTGCAGATGCAGGGTCTGAACCTGGAGCAGTACTTCCAGTTCACCGGTCTTACCTACGAGCACATGATGGAGCAGGTAAAACCTCAGGCAGAGCGCAGAATCAAATCCAGACTGGTTCTGGAAGCGGTTGCAGCTGCTGAGAATATCGAAGCTACGGAAGAAGATTTCGATGCAGAAGTAAAGCGCATGGCAGAAGGCTACAAGATGGAAGCAGACAAGATCAAAGAGCTGATGGGTGAGCAGGGCAAGAAGCAGATCATGGAAGATCTGGCTGTCCGCAAGGCTGTAGATTTCGTTGTAGGCGAAGCAGTAGAGAAATAATTTCAAACTGCGAACGATTCGAACATGATCTAAAATATTTCTTAAATATCAGCTGGATTTGTTGCAAAAGACAATGCCATGGGATAAGATTGGAAACAGATCAAATCCGACAGCGGGGCAGTTTCCTGCTGCAATAAAAAAGAAAACCGCAGGGTTTTGTGTATGCCAGAGCAGGGTCTCTTAACTGCTCTGGCATACCCCTTGTGAAAGGAGAGTGCTCAGATATGAGTTTAGTACCTTATGTAATCGAACAGACAAGCCGCGGAGAACGTTCCTATGACATTTATTCCAGACTGCTCAAAGAAAGAATTATTTTCCTGGGTGAGGAAGTAAACGATGTAACGGCGAGCCTCGTTGTGGCTCAGCTTCTTTTCCTGGAATCCGAAGATCCGGACAAGGATGTCCATCTGTATATCAACAGCCCCGGCGGCTCTATTCCTGCCGGTATGGCAATTTATGATACGATGAAATTTATCAAATGCGATGTCTCTACGATCTGTATCGGTATGGCGGCAAGCATGGGAGCCTTTTTGCTGGCAGGCGGCACGAAAGGCAAGAGAATGGCCCTCCCGAATGCGGAAATTATGATCCATCAGCCTCTGGGCGGCGCACAGGGACAGGCGACTGATATCGAAATCAACGCGAAGCATATATTAAAAACAAAAGAGAGAATGAACAGAATTCTTGCGGAGAATACTGGAAAAGAGTACGAAGTGATCGCTGCGGACACCGAAAGAGATAACTGGAAGACCGCAGAAGAAGCCAAAGAATATGGCCTGATCGATATGATTATCACTTCCCACGAGGATTATCTGAAATAATAGAATGCATGCTCTGCGAGCATTCTATTGTCATGAATAAGAGATAGATAGGAGAACGATATGGCAGGCAGATTTTCTGATGACCAGGTGAGATGTTCCTTCTGCCACAAGACACAGGATCAGGTGCATAAGCTGATCGCTGGTCCGGACGGCGTATATATCTGCGATGAGTGCGTGGACATCTGTGCCGAAATCATCGAAGAGGAAAATGAAGAAGAACCGCAGGAGGAAGATCCCAAACAGATCAACCTGCTGAAACCGGTGCAGATCAAAGAATTCCTCGATGATTATGTGATCGGTCAGGAAGAGGCCAAAAAGGTGCTGTCCGTTGCTGTATATAACCATTATAAAAGAGTGACAGCCGGGGCGGACGACGATGGTGTTGAGCTGCAGAAGTCCAACATTATTATGCTGGGACCTACCGGCAGCGGCAAGACATATCTTGCACAGTCTCTGGCGAAGATCATCAACGTACCGTTTGCGATCGCAGATGCGACGACGCTGACGGAAGCCGGATATGTCGGTGAGGATGTTGAAAACACCCTGTTAAAGCTGATTCAGGCGGCTGATTATGATATTGAACGGGCACAGCTCGGTATTGTATATTTGGATGAAATCGACAAGATCACGAAGAAAAGTGAAAACGTATCGATTACCCGCGACGTTTCGGGAGAGGGCGTACAGCAGGCACTGCTGAAGATCATGGAAGGCACAGTAGCGAGTGTTCCTCCCCAGGGCGGACGGAAGCACCCGCAGCAGGAGCTGATTCCGATTGACACGACGAACATTTTGTTCATCTGCGGCGGCGCCTTTGACGGCATCGAGCGGATCGTGGAATCCAGACTGGACAAAAAGAGCATCGGCTTCAACGCACAGATTTCTTCCAACGTAGAGCGCAAGGCAGGCGAGCTGTATGCGGATGTAACTCCGCAGGATCTGGTGAAGTTCGGACTGATTCCGGAGTTCGTCGGACGCGTGCCGATTACGGTAGCGCTGGAGGGACTGGACAGAGAGGCATTGATCCGAATCCTCATGGAGCCGAAGAATGCGCTGATCAAGCAGTATCAGAAGCTCTTTGGATTCGACCATGTAAAGCTTTCCTTTGAGAAGGAAGCGATTGAAAAGATCGCTGACCTCGCGCTGGAGAGAAAGACAGGCGCCAGAGGACTTCGCTCCATCATGGAAAAGACGATGATGGATGTGATGTATCAGATCCCTTCCGATCCGAGCATTACACAGTGCGTAATTACAAAAGAAGCGGTAGAAGGAACCGGAAAACCGATGGTGGTACGGCGTGAAAAACAGGGACTTCTGGACGGCTTTAAAGAAGCAAAATAGAATGACAGGAAAAGACGCCGCCCGCGACAGATACGGACGGCGTTTTTTATCGTATAGGAAACTTCGTTTCCATACGATAAAAAACGCTCTGCAGGATTTTATCCTAAACTCCGCATCAATAGGAGATAGCATACG
>ERZ837380.4606-NODE-4606-length-11376-cov-2.920767_pt1 | contig 11376 bp, 7 predicted proteins | sample MGYA00519685_ERZ837380 | MGnify/ENA primary metagenome ERZ837380 (study PRJEB31850, sample SAMEA3708817) | human gut metagenome | biome: human gut; feature: human-associated habitat; material: faeces | place: China | collected 2014 ...
ACCTGATAGTCTTTATCCTCTACGGTCTTTTTCAGTGTCTCATCTGCGATCTCTGCATTCAGTTTTACAACTGCAGTTCCTTTTTCGTGGCTGACGATCGCTTCCTCTACCTGCGGCAGTGCCTCCAGTGCTTTCTTTACGGTTGCCTCGCAGTGTCCACACATCATTCCTTTGATTTCCATTGTTTTTTCCATAGTATGATTCTCCTTTTCCTTTGATTTATTTTGCATCTGTGATTTTGCATTCACAGTCTGTAACGTAACCTGATTTTTTATTTTTTTATCTTTTTTTGCATCGTACATTCCGAAGAAATTCAGACGCAGTGCATTTGTCACCACGCAGAAGCTTGAAAGGCTCATGGCTGCTGCCCCGAACATCGGGTTTAACTGCCATCCAAAGACCGGGATCCAGATTCCGGCTGCCAGCGGAATGCCGATGATGTTATAGATAAACGCCCAGAACAGATTTTCATGGATATTTCTCAGTGTCGCACGGCTCAAACGGATCGCTGCCGGTACATCATCCAGCTTACTCTTCATCAGCACAACATCGGCCGCATCGATTGCGATATCTGTTCCGGCTCCGATTGCAATTCCCATATCTGCCCTTGTCAGGGCTGGTGCATCGTTGATGCCGTCACCTACCATGGCAACCTTTCCTTTTTCTTTCAGAGAGCGGATGACACTTTCCTTTCCTTCCGGAAGGACTCCGGCAATGACTTCGTCAACGCCTGCCTGCCGTCCGATCGCCCTTGCTGTCCGCTCATTGTCCCCGGTCAGCATGACTACACGGATTCCCATATTCTGCAGTTCTTTTACGGCTCTTGCACTCTCTTCTTTGATCACATCCGCTACTGCGATCACACCGAGCAAACGGTCTTCTTTTGCAAAAAACAGCGGCGTCTTTCCATCTTCTGCCAGTGCTTCCACCTGGCGTTTCTGTTTTTCTGAAATTTCACAGATTCCGGAAATAAATTTCATATTTCCACCAAAGAGGCGGCTTCCATGAAGACTGGCTGTCAGACCATTTCCCGGAAGTGCCTGAAAATCCGATACTTCCTCTGCTCTGACGTTTCGCTGTTCTGCCTCCAGCAGGATCGCTTTTGCCAGTGGATGCTCGCTTTTCTTTTCCAGGGCAAATGCCATCCAAAGCAGCTCCTCTTCGCTTACACCTTCCGCCGGAATGATATCGGTTACTTTCGGCTCTCCGCTTGTGATCGTACCGGTCTTATCGAGTGCTACGATCTGCATTTTTCCGGTCTCTTCCAGCGAAACAGCTGTTTTAAACATGATTCCATGCTTTGCACCCATACCATTTCCGACCATGATCGCAACCGGGGTCGCAAGTCCGAGGGCACACGGGCAGCTGATAACCAGAACGGAAATGGCTCTTGCCAGTGCATATCCAAAGGTCTGGCCTGCCAGCATCCATACGATGAAGGTGATCACTGCGATCGTGATGACTGCCGGTACAAACACACCGGAAACCTTATCTGCGATCTTGGCGATCGGTGCCTTTGTGGCTGCCGCATCACTGACCATCTTAATAATCTGGGAAAGAGTAGTGTCCTCGCCTACCCGGGTAGCTTCGCATCTGATAAATCCGGACTGGTTTACGGTTGCAGCAGAGACTGCATCTCCCGGATTCTTGTCAACAGGAATACTTTCCCCTGTAAGTGCCGCCTCATTGACAGCACTGTTTCCCTCAAGGACCACTCCATCCACCGGAATGTTCTCACCGGGACGTACCACAAAAACATCACCTTTTCGGACCTGTTCGATGGGCACCGTAGCCTCCTGTCCGTTCCGGACAACAACTGCTGTCTTAGGTGCCAGCTTCATCAGACCTTTCAGCGCATCCGTTGTCTTTCCCTTAGATCGGGCTTCCAGCATTTTTCCAACTGTGATCAGGGTAAGGATCATGGCTGCAGATTCAAAATAGAACTCCATCATGTAATTCATAACTGCCGCCGAATCTCCGTCTACCTGTGCCCTTGTCATTGCAAAAAGTACATAAACACTCCACAAAAAGGATGCCATGGAGCCAAGTGCCACAAGGGTATCCATATTTGGTGCACGATGCCACAGACTCTTAAATCCGCTGATAAAAAATTTCTGGTTAATGACCATTATGATTCCGGCGAGAAGAAGCTGCACCAGTCCCATGGCAATATGATTATCATTAAACCATGCCGGAAGAGGCCAGCCCCACATCATATGTCCCATGGAAAAATACATCAGCACAAGCAGAAAGCCTACAGATGCGATCAGCCTTCGTTTCAGTGCCGGTGTTTCATGGTCTTCCAGTGCCTCCTCTGCCGCAGAAGCAGATATCTGCTCCCCGGATGCCCCCTTTAAGGATGCTCCATAACCTGCATCCTGTACTGCCTTGATGATCGCACCTGCACCGGCAGTTCCCTCTACTCCCATGGAGTTGGTCAGCAGACTGACCGAACAGGATGTCACCCCCGGAACCTTGGATACGGCCTTCTCCACTCTGCTGCTGCAGGCTGCACAACTCATCCCGGTTACATTGTATTGTTCCATTTCTATTCCTCCTACGACTTGTTGTTCCTTACCTGATATCTACTGCTCTGTTGCTTTGCAGTTCCCGGATCTTTGTTCTGCTGTACTCTGATGCTATAACAGTCTGAACACAGCTTTCACTTCATCAGTTTCTGCAAAGTAGCCACCAGTTCATCGATCGTCTCATCCTTGCCCCTGCGGATATCTCTTGCCACACAGTTGCGGATATGGCTGGCAAGCAGTTCTTTGTTAAATGCGTTCACTGCTGCGTTGACTGCTGCGGACTGGATCAGGATATCGTTACAGTACGCATCATTCTCCAGCATACCGATAATCCCTCGGATCTGTCCTTCCACACGTTTAAGACGATTGATCAGCTTCTTTCTCTCCTCCTCAGAACGCATTGTGTGTTTTGTGCAGCAGGGACAGACTTTTTTCTCCTGTGTATCTGCCATATGGGAAATCCTCCTTCTGATTTTTATGTACTCTCGGAATCTTTTTGTACTTGATTTTATGAGAAGATTTTTTGTCAGATGTGCCCGGATTTTTGAGGCGTACGCGGTGCGTACGTTGATAAAATTCGGGTGCATCTGGCGAAAAATCAGCCATAAAAGCAAGTGCAATAAAGACTCCGAGAGTACATTTTTATAAATAAGCTCTGTTTTATATAAATTTCTGAAACATATAACGATTTCAAAATACCCTTACGGGGTATCTTTACAGTAGTCACTATATACCCTTATGGGGTATTTGTCAATACTGTTTTTTCATATCGGAAACAAAAAGATTAGTTACTGTGGACAGAGTAAGCAGCAGTAACACAAAAAAGAGCTCTCACAGAAAATAACCGCCGGTAATATTCTGCCGGTAATTATTTTTCGCGAAAGCTCAAAGACCTATACTCTATGCACTTTTCTTCTGACAAAATAAAAACAGGTGACCTGCATAATGATCGTCAGCATCCAGGATGCAGGATAGGAAATAAACAGAACAGCCAGTGATCTGTGATGCGGGAATATTCCAAATATCCATACGATCCTGGTTCCTACTGTTCCGATCACTGACAGGATCATTGGAACGCCGGAATGTCCCATTCCACGCAGGGCACCCGGAAACAGATCCATAATCCCGCAGAGAAAATAAGGTACGGTAGTGTAAGACAGGATTTCCAGTCCGCAGCGGATCACCTCCGGATCGGCAGTATAAATCTTAAGAATCTCAGAACCGAAGAAATATGCACCGCATCCAAGGGAAAAGGAGGTAACTACGGAAATAATAAGACAGTCGACCAGAACCTTATCCATACGTTTAAATTTATGCACACCATAGTTCTGACTGGTAAAGCTCATACATGCCTGTGTGACAGAGTTCACCGCCACATACAGAAAACCGAAAATATTATTGGCCGCCGTATACCCTGCCATGGCGGTCGATCCAAAGGAGTTAACCGAGGACTGAAGCAGAGCATTTGACAGATTAATGACTGTGCTCTGGATCCCGGCCGGAATTCCAACCTGGAAAATCTGTTTTAAGTAAACAGTATTGATCCTTAATTTTCCAAAATGAAGCTGGTAGCTGGTTTTCGATGTACGCAGACATCTGAGTACCAGAATGCAGGAAATTAACTGGGAGATCACAGTAGCAATGGCTACGCCCGCCACATCCATATGAAACATGATCACGAGAATCAGATTCAGTACTGCATTTACAACACCGGAAATAACCAGAAAGATCAGTGGACGTTTCGTATCTCCTACAGCCCGCAGAATTGCAGCTCCATAATTATAAAGCATAAAAAACGGCATACCCAGAAAATAGATTTTCATATACAGTGCAGACTGTCCGATCACATCGTCCGGGGTACCCATCAGTTCCAGAGCCCATCTGGAAAAAATCAGTCCCACAAATGCCATGACGATACCGCTTACCAGTGCAAGAGTTACAGCCGTATGAACGGTATCTGACATTTCCCGGTCTTTTCCTGCCGCATAGAACCGGGCAGCAAGTACATTCGCACCAAGTGAGATACCAATAAACAGATTGGTAAACACATTGATCAGTGCTGTGGTTGAGCCTACGGCTGCAAGTGCCTGACTTCCGCTAAATCTTCCCACCACTATGATATCCACAGCATTAAACATCAGCTGCAGGATTCCGGACAGCATCAGCGGCAGTGAAAAGGAAATCAGCTTGTCCATGATGGTTCCGTTACACATATCTATTTCGTATTTATTTTGTTTCACTTTTATCTTCCACCCTCTATATCCAAATTGATATGGGCTTCTGTAGAAGTCCTTTATATTGCTGTTCAGAAACAGCCATCATTTTTATTCTGCAAGGCTTCCGAAATAATAGAATCCCTTGCAGGTATCCAGTTTTACTTTTACATATTTACCGATCAGATCCTGACATCCCGGGAAATGGACCAGAAGGTTATATTCTGTTCTTCCTGTAAAGATACCTTTTTCTCTGCTTTCTTCCTCTACAAGGATCTCCTGAACAGTTCCCTCGAAACGGGAAGAAGCCTTTCGGCCTTTTTCCTGAACCAGAGCAAGAAGACGGTCAAAACGGTCTTTTACCACATCCTCAGGTACCTGATTCTCCATTTTGGCAGCAGGTGTGCCGCTTCTTTTGGAATAAATAAAGGTAAACGCAGAATCAAAATCGCATTTTTCCACAACGTCCAGAGTATCCTGGAAATCCTCTTCCGTTTCTCCCGGAAAACCTACAATGATATCTGTAGTAAGGGAAATATCCGGTACGGCATTACGGATCTTGTCTACAAGCTCCAGATACTTTTCTTTGTCATAACGGCGGTTCATGATCTTTAAGATTCGGCTGCTTCCGGACTGCATGGGAAGGTGGAGGTGATGGCACACTTTTTTGCTCTCTGCCATTGTCCGGATCAGTTCATCAGACAGATCCTTCGGATGGGAAGTCATGAAACGGATTCTCTTTAATCCTTCAATTGCTTCCACCTGTTTCAGAAGCTGTGCAAAAGTAACCGGATGTTCCAGTGTCTTTCCATAGGAATTAACGTTCTGTCCCAGAAGCATAACTTCTGTCACACCGTCAGCCACCAGACCCTTGATCTCTTCTATGATCGCCTCCGGTTCGCGACTCTTCTCTCTTCCTCTTACATATGGTACAATACAGTAACTGCAGAAATTATTGCAGCCAAACATAATATTGACACCCGTTTTAAAGGAATATTTACGGTCAGAAGGCATACCCTCCACGATTTCATCAGATTCCTTCCAGACATCAATGATCTGTCCCTCCGTATTTAAGCTTCTGTAGAAAAGCTCCGGAAACTTATGGAAGTTATGGGTACCGAAAACCAGATCAACAAAAGAATATTCTTTGTGGATCTTCTCAATTACTTCCGGCTCCTGCATCATGCAGCCAAACAATACAATCTTCAGTTCAGGATTCTTTTTCTTAATACTTTTCAGATGGCCAAGATGACCGTAAATCTTCAGGTTTGCATTCTCCCGGACTGTGCAGGTGTTATAGATGACAACATCTGCATCTTCTTCTCTGGATACTTCTGTATAGCCCATACGTTTCACGATACCGGCCACTGTATCCGTCTGCAGGGAATTCATCTGGCAGCCTGCATTCTGGATAAAGAAAGCTGGCGCCTTTTCATATTTTTCCTTCACAAGCTCTGTACATTTATTGATATATTCTAACTGTATTTTACTTTCCTGTGTATTATTATTCACTATTGATTCCTCATCTTTCTGTTTACAACATTTCGGGGCACTCTTTTTATCATACAGAATCTATGGCTTTATGTCAAACGCTAATCTCTGTTTTTACATGTTTTTATTACTTTTTATTTTCAGAGACTGTTTTTCTTTGACTGTGTGACGGATTTATGCGTTTGCCAATATGCCGCTGTTTAAAGAATAAAGATATTCAAGTGGAATCAGACGCAGTTCTTCCATATCGTCCTTGCGGTATTCCGGAATCTCAATTGCCAGAGAGGGCTGACGGATTACTTCCGCATAAAACTGTTCCGGAGATCCCATCTCAGGTTTTGCTCCGGCTTTTTTGACTCTCGCACCACCTGCAATCCCTTTTTCCAGACGATAGCCGGAACATTTCTGTAAATGCCTTGCCAGTCTGTAATTTTTCTGATTGTAGGCAAAGCCTTTCTCCTGTCTGCAGTAAACGATCTTCCCTCTGGAATAACTGAATGTAAGCAGGCCAAGGCTTGAATATTCCTGAAAAATGCTGATCAGGGCACGAGTCTCATTCTCACTGGCAGGCTCCTGATTCACTCTTTTCCGCTGATAATAATTAGTCGGAAAATTTCTGCGCAGATCAATTCCCCTGGCATTACATTCATACTCTTCCACAGGCCTGTCCTGCATTTTCAGCATCTGTCTGTGGATGGGATTATGTATGGCACCCTATCCGTATTCGCATATCTCATAGCTGTCAGGATTCAGCATGGGGATCATACAGATACGAACCTTATCCAGAAGTTTACGAACTTCATAACTTTCTCCGATGGTCCAGTTGCTTTCATAGGATCTGCAGTAATCTTTTGCAATGGACAAAAGATATTCCGGGAGATTTCTGTCTCCGCTTTCCACTCCGCTCAGACAGATAATGCAGGTATCACCCTTTCCAATCTCAAGCATGGGGATCATTCTGTCATCATGACTTCTTCCGATCACTCTGAACTGGACAAAATTTCCATATCTCTGTCCGAGTTCCCACAATGCGAAGTATATTTTTTCATAAGTTCCCATCTGTTCTGTTGACATACATTCTTTCCTCCTTTTTGGCAAATGTTCAGCAGCCTGGATCAGATTCCGGATTCTGACCTGTATGGACGGCTGAATGGCTGCCTTATTATTATTATTATATATATGAAAAGAGACAGGCCATAAGACCTGTCTCTTAAAAATAATTGGATTATATTTACATTTCTTTTTTACGTCTTCTTATCAGTACGTAACCACCTGCAAGAACAGAAGCTGCAGCAAGAGCCAGCATAGTTCCGATCGGTGATTCATCACCTGTGGATACTGCTGATTTCGCTGTTCCGTTTGTTCCATCTGCATAGGTGGTAGGAGTTACATCTGTAGTTCCTCCATCTGTAGTTCCGTCGCCGGATCCTGTTCCGTCTCCGTTTGTTCCGTTTGCACCTGGTGTGGTAGTGGCCTGTGTCAGAGGAGCTGCCTTGAACTGATAGGACAGAACTTCGGAAGCATCTGTTTCCTGCCAGTCATTTCCACTGTATACCTGTTTTGCATATTTAATGTAAATAGTATATGCTTTCTCGGCATCTGTATAAATACCGCTCTTGGCACCAATTTTCCAGGATGTGTTCCAGGTTGACGGGTTAGAAGACATACTCCATCCTACAGGCACCCATCTGACATCACCTTCCCCCGGATTATTGTTCTGTGTACCTGCACCGATTACCTTGAAGTCATAGAAAGTATTCGGATAGAACACAAGTGCTTTCTCAAATCCCTGTACAACACTCTCTTTTACATCGGGTACTACCGGAGTATGAGATGGTGTAGGTATAACAGGACGTTCTTTTGGATCAGGCTGGAACATTACAGAGCCATAATTACTCTTATCCTTATCACTGATCACACATACATAAATATCAACATCATAGTCAGGAAGATCAGTAACTTTTGCTGTTACATTTGTATCAGCCTCAATAGGCGCGCCTACTCTGGAAGTATCGATTGTTGGTGCTTTCTCACCACGTTTTACCCAGTCAATATAATAGGTACCTTTTACATTTGACTGGAACTTAATTTTAACAGTACCACTTCCTGACCATTTGCATTCTTTTCCTGTTACTTTCAGTTTTTCTTCTGCAGGAGTTGGGGTAGGGGACGGTTCTGTTGTACTGACTAAAGTTCCGTCTTCTCCGATTTTAAGGCTGGAATCTCCCTCATATGTAATCTGAGAAAGAACATCTGTCAGTTTCACATCAGTAACAGCGTCATCCAGCTTTACTACTGTTCTTCCGGCGCTAGCCTCCTGAACAGCAACACCAATGGCAGAGCCTGTAACAGCACCGCTTACATTGATCACACCGTCTTTGGCAAGCACAAGGTTACTTGCAGCTTCAAAAGAATTTGTAACTGTATTTCCTGTAACACTTACAGTTCCACGAATATTGACAGTTCCCTCACTGTAAATCGCACCGCCTGCTGCTGCGGAGTTTGCTGTGATAGTACCACCCAGAAGATATACATTTGCACCGGCAGCATTGTTGATCGCACCGCCATTTCCGGCTGTGGTATTTCCTGTCAGAGTTGTACCGTCAATCAATGCATAATTACCACTTGCTACTTCTACAATCGAACCGGTAACGCCATCGCCTGTACCATCAACAGTTAAACTGCCTGAACCGATAGCATTTCCATCTGAATCAGTCACAGAACCGCCTGCCATCTGAAGATTACCACCATTAACAGTAAACATACTCTCAGTAAAGCCGGCTACACGTTTAATTGTAGTATTATCTTCAGCAGCAACCAGCATGATATTCTTCTTTTCAGGAACATTTATTGTGTTGTTGACTTCAATGGTTCCTTTTAATTTTACATAAGTAGGCTCACAGTCCGGTACTGCTGCGAACGCTTCTTCCAAAGAAGTAAAGGACTTTTCGCCAATCACAATCGCAGAACCTGCCTCAGCAGCCTGCTCATCAGTTTCTTCAGCAGCCGGTGCCTCTGTAGGATCAGCTGTTGTTTCGGCAGGAGTTTCAGCCGGATCTTCCGGTGTCTCGGCTGGATCTTCGGCTGGTTCCTCAGGAGTTTCAGCCGGATCTTCAGAAGGTTCTTCTGTATCTGCAGAGTCAAGTTCACCTTCCAGTTCGCCTTCGGCTGATGTCTCAGCAGTAGTATCTGCTGCAAATGTGGCTGTCGGTGCCATTCCTACAGACAGGGCACCTGCCATTAATAATGCAAAAAGTTGTTTTTTTCTCATTGTATGTCCTCCCATAGATGAGTTTTAGTTAAAATCACTACTGACACCATCCGATTTCTTATTCCCCACGAAGCAGTCAGTAATCCCAAATCTGAATTGAAGTATAGCACATCCCTCAGAAAAAATCAATGTGCTGTCTATGGGCGTACCTGTCCGTTTCCATAGATGATATATTTCGTTGTGGTCAGAGCCAGAAGTCCCATAGGTCCCCTCGCATGAAGCTTCTGTGTGCTGATACCGATCTCTGCCCCGAAACCGAATTCAAATCCATCTGTAAAACGTGTGGAGGCATTGACATAAACTGCCGCAGCATCCACCTCATCCAGAAACTTCTGTGCATGTTCATAATTATTGGTAATAATTGCCTCTGAATGTTTTGTATTATATTTATTGATGTGGGCGATCGCCTCTTCCACAGAAGAAACCACTTTAATAGAAAGAATATAATCCAGATATTCTTTGCCCCAGTCTTCTTCTGTTGCGTGTACAGCTCCCGGGATCAACGCATAAGCCGCTTCATCTGCGCGGATCTCCACATGTTTCTCCTGCAGACGCTTTGCAAGGACTGGAAGCAGGGCATCCTTTACATCTTTATGTACAAGAACAGATTCGCAGGCATTGCAGACGCCTACTCTCTGAGTCTTGGCATTCATGATAATGTCTGCTGCCATCTCAAGGTCTGCGGTTTCATCCACATAAATATGGCAGTTTCCAGTACCGGTCTCAATCACAGGGATGGTGCTCTGCTCCACTACGGCTTTGATCAGGCCTCTGCCGCCTCGCGGGATGAGTACATCCACATACTGGTTCATCTTCATGAATTCTGCTGCTGTCTCTCTGGATGTATCAGAAATCAGCTGGATCGCATCTTCTGTCACGCCCTGTTCATTCAGAGTTTCCCTGATACAGTTTACAATGGCCTCGTTGGAATGGATCGCATCACTTCCACCCTTTAGGATTACTACATTACCGGTCTTAAAGCAGAGTGCAAATGCATCCGCAGTTACATTCGGTCTTGCTTCATAGATAATTCCGATCACGCCAAGAGGTACTCTCTTCTGCCCGATCAGCAGTCCGTTTGGGCGTTTTTTCATCCCGGTTACTTCCCCGACAGGATCATCCAGGGCTGCAACCTGACGCAGGCCCTCTGCCATTCCTTCAATCCTGCTCTCTGTGAGAAGAAGCCTGTCGATCAGCCCCTCAGGCATATGATTCCTTTTTCCGGTTTCCACATCCAGTCTGTTGGCATTGATCAGAGTCTGTGCATCCTTTACCAGTTTGTCTGCTACTGCAAGAAGTACTTCATTCTTTTTGTTTGTAGAAAGATTTCTCATTTCTGTTTCAGCTGCCTTCGCATTCATGCCAAGGCGGTTCAGCATTTCATTCATGTTCAGGTCCCCTTTCAGTCAGTAAGATAGCATATCTCCTCTTCTGTTACTATGATCTGCGGACAGATATCAGTAGGTTCTGTGGGAACCTCCGGCAACATCTGAAAAGAAAATGCAATGGCAACTCTTTCAAGCTGCGGATGTTTCTCAAGATAACGGTCATAGAAGCCACCGCCGTATCCGACTCTGTGGTTTGCTCTGTCAAAAGCCACTCCCGGCATGATCATAAGAGCCTTTGACCAGTTGACGATCTCCCCCGATACAGGCTCAGGAATCCCAAAATATCCGGGTTCCAGCCGGGCAAAGTCTGTCAACTTATAAAATACCATATCCTTTCCCACAACCTTGGGAACTGCAACCTCCTTGCCGGCCTTCCATGCTTCTTTTATAAGATACTCTGTGACAACTTCATGGTTGTAATCTGCATATACCAGAATGCGGTCCGCATTCTTAAATGCAGGAAGTGCGGTCACTTTGTCAGTGAT
>ERZ837380.4607-NODE-4607-length-11373-cov-3.276197_pt1 | contig 11373 bp, 9 predicted proteins | sample MGYA00519685_ERZ837380 | MGnify/ENA primary metagenome ERZ837380 (study PRJEB31850, sample SAMEA3708817) | human gut metagenome | biome: human gut; feature: human-associated habitat; material: faeces | place: China | collected 2014 ...
GCCGGTATTCTCTTTCGAGAAGATCCGTGGAGCTGATATCAGCCTTGGACCGGAGATGAAATCCACAGGTGAATGCCTCGGCATCGCAAAGACCTTCAACGAAGCTCTTTACAAGGCCTTCCAGGGCGCAGGAATCAAGCTTCCGAAGTATAAGAACATGGTCATGACTGTCCGCGATTCCGATAAGGAAGAGATGCTCGACATTGCTGCGAGATTCAAGGCACAGGGTTACCGTATCTTCTGTACCGCAGGAACCGCAAAGTATTTCAATGAGCATGGCGTAAAGGTCATTCCGGTAAGAAAGATCGAGCAGGAGTCTCCGAACCTTCTTGACCTGATCCTTGGACATGAGATCGACCTTGTCATCGATATCCCAGCACAGGGCGCAGAGAGAAGCCATGACGGCTTTATCATCCGCCGGAATGCGATCGAGACAGGCGTTACCGTTCTCACTGCGGTCGATACTGCGAGAGCGCTTGTGACAAGTATGGAAAATCGTGCAAAAGAACTTACACTGATCAATATTGCTGAAATCTGATATTGGTAAAAAATAGAAGAGCAGCCCGTTTCACGATGGAGTGAGATGGGCTGCTTTTTGCGTTGTCCCCCGGCAGCGTATGCTGGAAATGTATGCCGGAAATTTGAAAGAGGTGACGCACTATGCAAAAAAAGAAATATTAACGCTTTATCAAGATGAATATATGCATTGATAATGTATAAAACATTGAAAAAACTGCATGAAACAATATAATTATGCACTGAATATTGTATAAAATGCATAATCTGTAAAAAAAACATAAAAAAGTGCTTTACAAAAGAATAATTATACATTATAATGCGTATCAACATCACACATGTGAGACATAGAAAAAGATAGAAACAAAGAGGAGAGGATCGATTATGAAGAAGAACATCGTTTTAGCTATGACAACAGCAGCGGTCATTGCTGCTCTTACAGGATGCGGAAGCTCCAAGACCACTGAGACAACGGCAGCAGCTACAACGGCAGCTGAGACAACAACAGCCGACGCGACAACAGCGGCTGAATCAAAGGAAGCGGATAAGACAGAGGCAGCAGCCGCAGCGGAAGGTTCCTTAAAGGCACTTGAGAATGTAGATCCGAATGGCCATCTCGGAAAAGTTCTTGCGGCAGGAAAGATCACAATGGGAACATCCCCTGATTTCGCTCCGTGGGAATTCAAGGATGTCAGCAGTGGAACAACCGAGTATGTCGGTGCCGATGTGGAGCTTGCAAAATACATCGCTGAGAAGCTTGGCGTAGAACTTGAGATCAAGCCGATGGAGTTCTCCGCAATCCAGCAGGCAGTTACTTCCGGAAACATTGATATGGGTATCTCCGGCTTCGCTTACACAGATGAGCGTGCAGAGGCTATGGGACTTTCCGAGCGTTATAATGTAAACACGAAGAAAGGTCAGGGCCTTTTAGTTAAGAAGGAACTTGCTTCCCAGTACAATACAGCAGAATCCTTCGCAGGCAAGAAGGTTGCTACCCAGAACGCAACCTTACAGAACAAGCTTGCTACAGAGCAGCTTCCGTCTGACGTTCAGATCCAGTTAGTGACAAATATAACAGACGGTGTTATGATGTTAACAACAGGCAAGGTTGACGCACTCGCTGTATCCGGTGATAACGGTGAATCCCTTGCAAAGACATACGACGATATCGCAATGGCAGATTTCATGTTTGACTATTCAAGTGAAGGTAACGTTATCGCAGTCAAAAAAGGCGATGATGATCTCTTAAATGCGATCAACGAAGTGATCGTTGAAGTTAACGAGAAAGGTCTCTATGAGCAGTGGAGGGAAGAGGCAGTTGCCCTTGCTGAGAAGCTCGGTATCGAGACGCACTAATTTCGGAGCGGATCGTTTCGTTCCGTGATGGAAGATCAGCGCAGGACGGAATCGGTTATCACTTCAGGTTACAGAAAATACAGAGCTCGGTCTTTCCGGTGAAAATGCCGGAAAGACCTTTGTCTGTTTTCAAGTTTTATCTACGAAAGGAGTTTTCCAGATGGAGTTTCTTAACGTCATGTTAAAAGTCTGGATGAAGTACTGGAACTTATTCTTACAGGGTCTTGGAATGACACTGTTTATGGGTCTCCTCACCGTCCTCATCAGTACCGTTTTCGGTTCTCTGATGGCACTGATGCGCCGCAGCAACGTGGGCATCGGAAAATTTAAGCCGCTCCGGCTGATCGCTACCGTTTATGTCGAAATTATCCGCGGTACGCCGATCCTGCTGCAGTTATATTTCTTCTACTTTATGCTGCCGACCTGGCTTCCGTTCTTCAACTTAAGCGAGTTTACATGCGTTATGACTGCATGCTGCGTAAACTCTACCGCTTATGTCTGTGAGATCGTCCGCGCAGGTATTCAGGCTGTCGATGTCGGACAGACTGAAGCAGCACGTTCTCTGGGCTTAAACGCGCGTCAGACCATGATCCATATCGTTCTCCCGCAGGCAGTCAAGAATATTCTTCCGGCACTCTGCAACGAGTTTGTAGCGATCGTCAAGGAGACATCTCTGGCGTCCACGTTCTTTATCGGAGAACTTATGACCCAGTTTAAGACTATCAACGGTCTTACATTCCGTGTACTTGAGCCGTTAACCATCGTTGGTATCATTTACTTCGGCGTGACATTTATCATGTCCAAGCTGATTGCTTTACTGGAGAGGAGGATGAACGCAAGTGAGCGCTAGTGAAAAAGAACTGATTCGTGTAGAAGATCTGCATAAATCCTTCGGCAGTCTTCAGGTATTAAAGGGTGTTACCGAGCATGTCAATCATGGCGAGGTTGTTTCTGTTATCGGACCGTCCGGCGGCGGTAAAAGTACCTTCTTACGCTGTTTAAACCTTCTTGAGACACCGACATCCGGAAAGATCTATTTCGAGGGAACCGATATTACCGACAAGAATGTGGATATCAACCTGCATCGCCAGAAGATGGGAATGGTATTCCAGCACTTTAATGTATTCAATAATCTTACAGTTGGAAAGAACGTAACGCTCGCCCCGGTCCTTCTCGGAAAGAAAACACAGAAGGAAGCCGACGAGATGATGCGGGAGCTTTTAAACCGCGTTGGTCTTGCGGATAAGGAGAACCAGTTCCCAAAGAAGCTCTCCGGCGGACAGAAACAGCGTCTTGCGATCGTGCGCGCGCTGGCGATGGAACCGGATGTTATGCTTTTTGATGAGCCGACTTCCGCCCTTGATCCGGAGATGGTAGGAGAGGTTCTTCATGTTATCAAGGACCTTGTAAAGACAGGAATGACTACTGTGATCGTTACCCATGAGATGGGATTTGCGAGGGAGGTCTCCGACCGCGTATTCTTTATGGATGGCGGCGTGATCGCGGAGAAAGGCACTCCGGATGAGGTCTTCAATCATCCGCAGAACCCGAGGACACAGGAATTTTTAAGCAAGGTATTATACTGATGAAAGAACAGCGGGAAAAGCTGTTTTAACAGGAACTATGAGAAGCGCGCTTTGCGAGCTTCTCAAGTTATCGCGGCAGTCGCCAAGGTCTCATGCAAGCATGGACTTTGGCTCGTTGCTCGCGTAAGTCATATCCCGCTCAGGCAGACTTTTGGAGTCTTGCCTGGCGGGATTTTTGAAAGGAGAACATGACATGTCAGCATCCAAACAGACAGCATTCGATTATATCGACGAGAAATCAGGAGTGATCACCGACGTATCCGATAAGATCTGGGACTATGCGGAGCTTTCCCTGAGAGAGTACAAATCCGGTGAACTTTACGCAAAGGTATTAAAAGAAGAAGGATTTACTGTCGAACATCCCTTTGACAACATTGAGACTGCATTCCGCGCTTCCTACGGTTCCGGAAAGCCGGTGATCGGTATTCTGGCTGAGTATGATGCTCTGACAGGTCTTTCCCAGATCGCCGGATCTGAGACCAGAAAAGAGCTTGTCGCAGACGGAAACGGCCACGGCTGCGGCCACAACCTTTTAGGTGCGGGTTCCATGGCTGCGGCTTTTGCTATAAAAAAATATCTGGAAGAAAAAGGTGAGGGAAGCGGTAAAGTGATCCTTTACGGCTGCCCTGGTGAGGAAGGTGCAGCTACAAAAGCATTTATGGCAAGAGACGGCGTGTTCGCGGAGTGCGACGCGGCGCTCACCTGGCATCCGGGCAATGTGAATCAGGTTACTTCCGGTACCTGCAACACCTGTATCCAGACAGAGTATAAGTTTACCGGTGTTGCCTCCCATGCAGCGGGCGCGCCGGACAAGGGACGTTCTGCCCTCGACGCGGTGGAGCTTATGAACATTGGCGTCCAGTTCTTAAGAGAGCATATGCCGGACAGCGCGAGGATCCATTACTCCATCACAGATGCCGGTGGAGATTCTCCGAACGTGGTACAGCCGAAGGCACAGGTCCTCTATATGGTCCGCTCCATCTGGGTAAAGGACGCGCTGGAGCTTCAGGAGAGAGTCGACCGGATTGCTCTTGCGGCATCCATGATGACAGATACAAAGATGGAGAAGAAGTTTATCGACGGCTGCTCCAATACCGTTCCGAACAAGGTCCTGGAGTCCCTTATGTGGGACAACTTCAATGATCTCGGTGTCTGCCATTACACGGAAGAAGAATTAAAGTACGCGAAAGCCCTCTACGATTCCGTTGAGATGAAGTCTGATAAGCTTCCGGGAGATGCGACGGAGGACAGCAGCGATATCTACGAATATGTTGATGAGAAGTCCAAACACGGCACAACACCGATGAATGAGTTCCTTGTCCCGTATCTCTACTATGAGAAACCGAGAATGGGATCCACGGATGTCGGTGATGTGAGCTGGTGCATTCCGACGGCGCAGATCAATACTTCCACATTCCCGGCACAGGCACCGGGACATTCCTGGCAGAATGTCTCCTGTGGACGGACATCCATTGCCCACAAGAATATGCTGTTAGCGGGAAAGGTCATCGCGGCTACCGCGATCGATCTCATGGAGAAGCCGGATGTTTTACAGGCAGCGAAGGACGAGTTCAACAAGAAGATGAAACGTTATGGCGGCTACACCTGCCCGGTTCCGCAGGGCGCAGTTCCGGTCATCCCGGGTGAGAAGATGTAAGAGGCGACATGGCGGAGTCTCTGAAAGAAAAAGAATAGAATGACTGTAAGTCCGGCAGGACAGGGGAAGGCGGAGATACTCTGCAAAAGACCTGGCCTGCCGGGCTGTTTTATCTCAGTGGGAGCTGAACGAAAAAATTTCAGAAATTTTACATATTTTTCAGTAAAAGGACAAGAATCGTGGTTCTAAAATGCCTTAAAATATGATATACTATAAAAGTATATTCTTAGGACGGAGAACAAATGTACGCCCGTGGGAATGACGGGCTGCGCCGGAAAAGGAGGCGGTCAGGTATGAATATCAGGGAAACGATGGAACAGTGGGAACGCCAGAATCTGAGTCCTTACGCGTCGTTAAGCAGTGAGACGCTGGGGCGTGACCGGGAGGAACCGCTCTGCGATATCCGCCCTGCCTATCAGCGTGACCGTGACCGGATCCTGCACAGCAAGTCATTCCGGCGCCTGAAAGACAAGACCCAGGTTTTCCTCGCTCCGGAAGGGGACCACTACCGGACGAGACTGACCCATACGTTAGAGGTATCCCAGATCGCGAGAACGATCGCAAAGGCACTCCGGATGAATGAGTCCCTGACTGAGGCGATCGCCTTGGGGCATGATCTCGGCCACACGCCTTTCGGACATGCGGGGGAATACATATTGAATGAAATCTGCGAGGACGGCTTCGCCCACTATAAGCAGAGCGTCCGGGTGGTGGAGATCCTGGAAAAAAAGGGACAGGGGTTAAACCTCACAAAGGAAGTCCGCGACGGAATGTTAAACCACAGAACGTCCGGAAATCCGGCGACCATGGAGGGAAAGATCGTGCGGTTCTCCGATAAAATCGCATACATCAATCATGATATCGACGACGCGATCCGCGGAAAAATCATTACCGAGCGGGATATTCCGAGAGAATACGCGGATGTACTTGGGGATACCGTAAAGGACCGCCTGAATATCATGATCCATGATATTATCAATAACAGTATGGACAGGCCGTCGATCTTTATGTCCCCGGACGTAGAGCGGGCCATGCGGGGCTTGAGGGAATGGATGTTTGAACATGTGTACCGCAATCCTGCCGCAAAGGGCGAGGAGGGAAGAGCCCAGCAGCTGATCGTGACACTTTACGAATACTACCTGAAGCATGTGGACGAGCTGCCGGAAGAGTACCTGGCGATGATGGAGCTTCGCGGGGAGAGGAGAGAGCGGGTCGTCTGTGATTATATTGCCGGGATGAGCGACGGATATGCCATCGACCGGTTTGAAGAATTATTTGTACCGAAAGGCTGGAATGTCTGAGAGACGGATCCGGCGGATCTGCGAGGTTTCTGAGAGGAAAGTGCAGAGCGGTTTTGCGGAAAATACATATCGCGGGAGGGATGAAGCGTGTATTACCCGGAAGAAGTGATCGAGGAAGTACGAACAAGAAATGACATCGTGGACATCGTGTCCCAGTATGTGAATTTAAAGAAAAAGGGCGCAAACTATTTCGGATTGTGCCCGTTTCATAATGAGAAATCCCCGTCCTTTTCCGTTTCACCGGGAAAGCAGATGTATTACTGCTTCGGATGCGGAGCAGGCGGAAATGTCATCACCTTTGTGATGGAATATGAAAATTATACCTTCGTGGAAGCTGTGAAGATGCTGGCGGACCGGGCGGGGATCGCCCTGCCGGAGGTGGAATACTCAAAGGAGGCGAGAGCTCAGGCGGACCTGAAAAATACGCTCCTTGAGATCAACCGTCTTGCGGCGAACTTCTTTTATTATCAGTTAAAGCAGCCGTCAGGAAAGGTCGGATATGACTATTTTAAGGAGAAACGCCGTCTGACGGACGATACGATCCGCCACTTCGGTCTTGGGTATTCCAGTAAGGTGCCGGATGACCTTTACCGGTATATGAGGTCGAAGGGATACAACGACGATATTTTAAAAGAGACAGGTCTTTTCTTTATCGATGAGAGGGGAGCCAGAGATAAATTCTGGAACCGTGTCATGTTCCCGATCTTAGACGTCAATAACCGTGTCATCGGTTTCGGCGGCCGTGTAATGGGGGACGGGGAGCCGAAATATTTAAACTCCCCGGAGACGAAGATCTTTGATAAGAGCCGGAATCTCTACGGACTTAATTTCGCGAGAACGTCCAGGGCGAAATATATGCTGATCTGTGAAGGCTATGTGGACGTGATCGCTATGCATCAGGCCGGATTTACGAACGCTGTGGCATCTCTGGGGACCGCGTTTACGTCCCAGCACGCGATGCTTTTAAAGCGCTACACGGATCAGGTAGTCCTGACCTACGACAGCGATGGGGCGGGAGTGAAGGCGGCGCTCCGCGCGATTCCGATCTTAAAAGAGGTTGGAATGTCCATCAAGGTTTTAAATATGAAGCCCTATAAGGACCCGGACGAGTTTATCAAGAATCTTGGGAAAGAGGAATTCCAGAAGCGGATCGACAATGCCGTCGGAAGCTTTATGTTCGAAATCTCCGTGATCCGGAGCCAGTACAACATGCAGGACCCGGAGTCGAAGACAGGGTTTTATAACGCCATCGCGAAGAAGCTTCTGGAGTTTCCGGAAAAGCTGGAGCGTGATAATTACACGGAAGCCGTTGCAAGGGAGTATATGATCCCGGAGACGGATCTCAAAAACCTCGTGAACTCCATGGGCGGACTCATCGGAGTGACCACAAGGGAGCGGGAGTACGATAAGGAGCGGACCCGCCAGAAAAAGGAGAAGGAGGACGGGATCCGGAAGTCCCAGAGACTGCTTCTCACCTGGCTCATCGAGCGTCCGCAGCTTTTCGAAAAGATCCGCGGCATTATCACACCGGAGGATTTTGACGACGAGCTTTACAGAGAAGCGGCATCCATGGTCTTCGATGAATATGAAAAAACAGGAAGCGTGAACCCTGCGCAGATCCTGAATCATTTTATCGAGGGCGAGGAACAATACAGGGAAGTGGCGGCCTTATTCCACGCGAGTCTCAGCGAGTCCTTAAATAATGAGGAACAGAGGAGAGCGCTCTCAGAGACCGTCAAAAAGATAAAGAAACACAGTCTGGAGGTAAAGGGAAAAACAGCAGATATCAGAGAGTTGCAGGAAATCATCAGGCAGCAGTCAGCGCTGGCTGCCCTGAATATCACACTTGACTGAGAGAAGCAGAAGCCGAAAGGCAGACACGAGGAACGTCAGGTGCCGGGAAGGATGGAATTATGGAGGAAAAGACACTTACATTTGAAGAGAAGTTATCAAAACTTCTGGAACTCGCAAAAAGTAAAAAGAACGTCCTTGATGAAACGGAAGTTCTGGATGCCTTTGCGGGGGATGAACTGACACCCGAGAAGCTGGACCGCATATACGACTTCCTGGATAAAAAACATGTCGACGTCTTAAAAATGTCGAACGATGATGATATGGATCCGGATCTGTTTTCAGAGGATGAAGATGCAGATCCGGAGGATGAGATTGATGTGGAGCATATCGATCTATCCGTACCGGAGGGGATCGGTGTAGATGATCCGGTCCGGATGTACTTAAAAGAGATCGGAAAAGTGCCGCTGCTTTCTCCGGATGAGGAGATCGAACTGGCAAAGAAGATCGAGCTCGGTGACGAGGAGGCAAAGAAGAAGCTTGCGGAGTCGAACCTGCGTCTTGTGGTGAGTATCGCAAAACGGTATGCCGGACGGGGCATGCAGCTGCTCGACCTGATCCAGGAGGGAAATCTTGGACTCATTAAGGCAGTCGAGAAGTTTGATTACAGGAAAGGCTATAAATTCAGCACCTACGCGACCTGGTGGATCCGTCAGGCGATCACCCGCGCCATTGCGGATCAGGCGAGAACGATCCGGATTCCGGTACACATGGTGGAGACCATCAACCGTCTTGTGCGGATCCAGAGACAGTTAGTCCAGAAGCTTGGCCGTGAGGCCACGCCAGAGGAGCTCGCGAAGGAGCTCGATATGCCGGTGGACCGCGTCCGTGAGATCATGAAGATCTCTCAGGATCCGGTGTCCTTAGAAACTCCGATCGGCGAGGAGGAGGACAGCCACCTCGGGGACTTTATCCAGGATAATAATGTGGAAGTCCCGGCGGATGCCGCGACCTACACGCTGCTCCACGAACAGCTGATGGATGTGCTGTCAACGCTCACTGAGAGGGAACAGAAAGTGCTGCGCCTGAGATTTGGCCTGGATGACGGAAGACCGAGGACTCTGGAGGAGGTCGGAAGACAGTTCAACGTGACGAGGGAGCGGATCCGCCAGATCGAGGCGAAGGCCCTTAGAAAACTGCGCCATCCGAGCAGGAGTAAGATCTTGAAAGATTATCTGGATGAGTAAAATGATATGGGAAGCAGGAAAAGATCTGTGCAGGAAAAGGCAGTCAGGGATGGCCTGTCTGTGTGCTCCGGGGCGAAGTTAAACTGCCGGGAAATACAAAAAGACGGCTGCGAAATCGAAAAGCAGTCATGTAAAAGAGAAATGGAGAAATCAATATGAAATTATCAGAACGCCTGGAGCTGGTGCTCTCGTTTGTGGAACCTGGGGAGTCCGCGGCAGACGTTGGGACGGACCACGGACATGTTCCGGTGGAGCTTGTCAGGAGAGCGATCGTGAAGAAGGCCGTGGCTATGGATGTGCGGAAAGGCCCGTTATCCAGGGCGACGGAGAATATTGCCCTGGCTGGACTTGCGGATAAGATCGAGACGAGACTTTCTGACGGTGTCGCAAAACTTCAGCCCGGTGAGGCAGATTCTGTCGTGATCGCGGGAATGGGCGGCGAGCTGATCATTAAGATCCTGGAAAACGGAAGACATATGTGGGATTCAGTGAAACAGTGGGTCTTATCGCCGCAGTCGGAGATCTTTAAGGTCAGAAGATGGCTTTTTGAGAACGGTTTTGTGATCCGGAAGGAAGATATGGTCCTTGAAGACGGGAAGTTTTATACGGTGATGGATGTGCGGAGAAAGAAAGACGCAGATTCTGAGGGGAAAACAGTGGATCCGGATGTTTTAAGCCTTTCTGAGGACAGCCGCATGCTCTACGGCGATTATCTGATCCGGACGAAGAACCCGGTTCTTCTTACATATCTGAAGGAGGAAGAGGCGAAGCTTCTGCGGTTCATCGAGGATCTTTCCGCGAAAGCGGGGGATTCCGGGCGGGCGGCAGAACGGCTTTCCGAGTTAAAATTACAGTTAAAAGAAAATCAGGAGGTACAGCATGAAATGCAGGGAGATCATTGAAATCTTAGAGACGCTTGCGCCGAAGTCCTGTGCCTGTGACTGGGATAATCCGGGACTTTTAGCGGGGCGGATCGACAAGGACGTGAAGAAGATCCTTTTGACGCTGGACGCGGATGATGCGGCGGTGGAGCGGGCGAAGGAGATCGGGGCAGATATGCTGTTAAGCCATCATCCGCTGATCTTTAAGCCGGTGAAACATGTTTCGGACGAGAATTTTATTGGAAGACGGCTTGTGTCCCTGATCCAGTCGGATGTGTCATACTATGCGATGCATACAAATTTTGATTCGGCGCCGGGGTGTATGGCAGATATTGTGGCGGACCGGTTGAATTTTACCGATCAGAAGCCGCTGGAGGCCATGGGAGAGATTTCCGGGACGGAGTACGGAATCGGTAAGACAGGATCGCTGAAGGTGCCTATGAAGGGCTTGGAGCTCGCGAGAGAGGTTAAGAACCGGTTTGGACTTCCGTTTGTGACTGTTTATGGAAGTGAGCTCTATGAGGATACTCCAATTGTGAAGGCAGCTACCTGCCCGGGGGCCGGTGGAAGTGAGCTTAATGAGGCACTGAAGGCAGGCGCTCAGGCATTTATCACCGGAGATATCAGTCACCATGAGGGAATCGACGCGGCAGCTCAGGGGATGATGATCATTGATGCGGGTCATTATGGGCTGGAGCATATCTTTATGGATTTTATGGAAGGATTTTTGAAGGAGAAGTTACCTGATGATATCGAGATCGTGAAGATGGCGGTGAAGTTTCCGGCGGTCGTGGTGTAGGGAAAGTTTGTAGGAGGCGGTTTTATGGCAGTTGTAAAGGCAAACGGTGTTGAGAGAGTATATCCGGAAGGAACTACATATTTGGAGATCGCGAGGGATTTTCAGAATCAGTTACTATTTAAACATCAAAAGTTGATAATATAACTAGTCTTTGAGGTACTGTTTTACCTCAAAATTTCCACTTCTGAAAGTGGCTTTATGTCAATAGTATCAATGGTTTTAGAGATTTTACTACGCTC
>ERZ837380.4609-NODE-4609-length-11361-cov-3.354856_pt1 | contig 11361 bp, 12 predicted proteins | sample MGYA00519685_ERZ837380 | MGnify/ENA primary metagenome ERZ837380 (study PRJEB31850, sample SAMEA3708817) | human gut metagenome | biome: human gut; feature: human-associated habitat; material: faeces | place: China | collected 2014 ...
GACAAATTTGCTATTACTCACCACCTAAAGAGGTGGGAGTCTTCTCGACTGAGATGAACTTATTCGCTCTTTACACCGCCATATTTCTTGCCCAGATCTGTAATGGTTCCGTCTTTTTCCTTGATGGAAATATTATTTAAGTTGGAACGCATACTGGTGCGGATCGCTTCAACATATTTCTTCCGAAGTTCTGCCTGCTCCGCTTTCTCTTCTTCTGTCAGTCCCGTTGCCTGGGATTTATGATAAAGGGTATTGATCCGATCGATCATCTCCTGTGTTACCATTGTTACACCTCCTTAAAGTGATTCTTTTCCAGCCTATGCTTTCTAACGGTCAGTGCAGCAGATGCACACCGACCAGTTAAACAGTTACTCTTTTCTTTCATAATCATGGTTCAGATAATGGATCAGGTCAAAATCTTTATTTTTATGGGCTAAAAATAAGGTTCCCACATCCTTGCCTGCCATGATCTGGTAGATCACATCCACCTGATCCGCATTGGCGATCACCATATCTGATCCGCTGTCTGTGGCAATCTGGGCTGCCGCCAGTTTTGCCGCCATACCGCCGGTTCCCACGCCGCTTCCCGAGGTCTCCTTTCCCATGGAAAGAAGCTCTTTCGTGATCTCCGGCACAAATGGGATCATCTTCGCTTCTGGATTTTTTCTCGGATCATCGGTAAATAATCCGTCAATATCTGAAAGCAGGATCAGAAGATCCGCGCCGATCAACGCCGATACAATAGCTGAAAGCCGGTCATTATCTCCGAAATTGTCCACATAAGGGATCTCAGAGGTGGAAACCGTATCGTTCTCGTTCACAACCGGAACTGCCCCTAATTTTAACAGTTCGTCAAAGGTGTTTCTGGCGTTGGAGCGGGAGGCATCGTTGGTCATGGTGTCCTTGGTCATCAGGACCTGGGCCGCCACCTGATTGTACTCCGCAAATAACCGCTGGTACACCATCATCAGCCTGGCCTGGCCTACTGCTGCAAATGCCTGCTTCTGGGCAAGACTCTCCGGTTTTCCCGGATGGTGCAGGGCCTGTCTGCCTGTAGCGATGGCACCTGAAGACACTAATACCACTTCCTTGCCCTGCCCCTTCAGATCACTGATGATCCGCACTAATTTTTCTATTTTTTGAAGGTTTAAATCACCGGAGACCGCGTGGGTCAGCGAGGAAGAACCAATCTTGATCACAATTCGTTTTTTATCCTGCAGTTTTTCTCTCTCCAGCATCTTTATCCACTCCTATATCCGCGGCATTCAAGTCGAACGTCCGTGAGACTTGGTGCGTGATTCTGGTCAGCGAAGCTGACATATTCTTTACAGAATCACTGCGCATCCTCGCGGAGCGTTTATCTCAGTCGGAGATTAGACTCCCACTGAGACAAATTTGCTATTACTCACCACCTAAAGAGGTGGGAGTCTTCTCGACTGAGATAAAATTCTTGCCGGTTGGTCTGTCTTAGGTTTCATCCGTAACTGTACTGTTTCTTCACAATTGCGGTTCTATTATCATACAATATTTTTATCTATCCGTCAAACCGGAAACACCTGCATCACCCACGGAAAGCATAGCGCCGTCCAATGGCTTCTGCCACTTTTAATCCGTCCATAGCCGCCGATGTGATACCGCCCGCATAGCCTGCGCCCTCTCCACAAGGATATAACCCGGCGATCTGGCTTTCAAACCGTTCGTCACGATGAATCCGCACCGGGGAAGACGTCCGGCTCTCCACACCAGCCAGAATACTGTCATAGCGGGAAAAGCCGTGGATCATACCCTCAAAATGTTCCACACCCTCAATGATAGACTGGGACAGATAGTTCGGGAGCATCTCTTTTAAGTTGGCAAACTGATATGCCCCCTTAAACTCCGCATCCACCTCACCAAGCTGTTTCGTCTCCAGCCCCGCCTTAAAATCACCGTAAAGCTGCACCGGAATCCTGCCCTGTCCATACTCATAGGCCAGGCTCTCTAATTTTCTTTGATATTCCACACCAGCCAGCGGGGAATCCCCCTCGAAATCTGCCGGAGTCACTGTCACGATCAGGGCGCTGTTGGCATTCCTGCTTCCCCGGTCATGATTGCTCATACCATTGACTGCCAGCCGTTTCTCCTCTGAGGAGGCATTGACCACGTAACCGCCCGGACACATACAGAAAGAATACACTCCTCTCTGGAGACTGGTCTGATGAGTCACTTTATAAGAAGCGGGACCTAAAATATCTGAATGAGCCATACCATACTGGGATTGATTGATCATAGCCTGTGGATGCTGGATCCTAAGACCCACAGCAAATGCCTTCTTCTCCATGGGCACTCCCCGCTTTAATAACATAGCAAACGTATCCCTGGCGCTGTGTCCAACGGCAAGAACCACCGCCTCTGTCTCCAGAACTCTCCGCTTCTCCGGCTGGTCCCCATTGATCTCCAATGCTGTGATCCTCCCGCCTTTGATCGTCATATCGGTTACCTGGCTTTCAAAGAACACCTGACCGCCAAGGTCGATGATGTGTTCCCGGATATTTTTCACTACCTTGCTTAACACATCCGTTCCGATATGCGGTTTATTCACATAAAGGATATCCGGATCAGCCCCATGCTCCACCAGGATCTCCAATACCTTCTGGTTCCGCTTCAGCGGATCTTTCACCAATGTATTTAATTTTCCATCGGAAAATGTACCCGCTCCGCCTTCGCCAAACTGGACATTGGATCTGGTATTTAAAATTCCCGTATTCCAGAACCATTCCACATCCTTCTGCCGCTGTTCCACGTTCTGACCGCGCTCCAGAAGAATCGGATGGTAACCGGCCTGGGCTAACATCAGACCGCAGAATAGTCCCGCCGGGCCGCTGCCGATGATCACTGGCGGATGTTTCAGGGGTTCTTCACCGCCAGACGGAAACTGGTAAGGAATCTCCTTCACCTGTGACACCTGATTATTTTTCACTTTCTTTAAGATCTGCTGCTCTTTTGCCACTTCCACATCTATGGTATAGATAAATAAGATCTGCTCCTTTTTTCTGGCATCTACTGACTGCTTGACGATCTTTAGCTGTTTGATCTCCGATGGCGCGATCCGCAAAAGTTTCGCTGTTTTTTCGTATAATTCCTGTTTTTTATGCTCAATCGGGAGCTTTAACTGGGTAATCCGGATCATATCTGGTTATCTGTTTCCTTTCTGTTTCCTTTCTGTTTCTCCGTTTTGCAATGTTGTGCTGCGCAGCTTCTTCCTGCCACGTACCCGCTGGACCAGGCCCACTGAAGGTTATAACCGCCGCAGATGCCGTCCACGTCCACGATCTCTCCTGCAAAATAAAGCCCTTTTACCAGCTTCGACTCCATAGTTGCCGGATCGATCTGTCTGGTATCCACGCCTCCACAGCAGATCTGGGCATTTTCATAAGGGTTCGTTGCAATCACCACGGTCTCGTACTGCTTGATCACCTGGATCAATCTCTGAAAACGCTTCTGATCTACCGCTTCCACAGGCTCCGCCGCTGCAATGCCGGACAGCTTTAACAATGCCAGCGCCAGCTTTTTATTTAACATTCCGGTGAGAAATCCTTCGGCGCTGCGTCCGTCTAGCCTTCTCTTCCGTTCTGCCATCATGGTTTTCGTTTCTTCCATATCTAATTGAGGGAAAAAGTCAATCACCGCTTTTACCTTCTTTTTATTATGTAAAGCCACTGCCGCATAACGGCTCACCTGGAATACGGGGATACCGGAGATGCCGTAGTCTGTCAGCTGCACCTCTCCCCGGTCTTCTGCCTCAAAGTTCCACGCCCCATTTTTCACAGAAGAATAGATCTCAACTCTGGCATCCGTCCGTATCCCGGAAAGCTGCCTGTAATGTTTTTCCGCGCACCGGAGCTGTACTAACGCCGGAAGCGGAGAGATCACAGAATGACCCAGACTCTCCGCCAGGCGGTATCCACTGCCATCCGATCCTGTGACCGGAGCCGCCTTAGAACCTGTCGCCAGCACTACTGCGTCCGCCTCCTTTACGCCCTGGTCTGTCACAATCTGAAAACCATCTTTTTTCTTTCGGATCTCCCTGATCTGGCAGTTTAAGAACACCCGGATCTTTCTTCGTTCCACTTCATCCCGCAGAACATCCAGCACCGAAGAAGCCTGGTCAGAATTGGGATAGAGATATCCGTTCCTATCCTTCATCACGATTCCCAGATCTTCAAAGAAGGAAATGGTCTCATCCACCGAAAACTGTTTTAATACCCGTCCTGGAAAATCTGGCTGGCTGGAACGGTAGCATCTGGCATCCTGATGTAAATTGGTCAGATTACATCTGCCATTTCCTGTGGAAAGGATCTTTTTGCCCACCCGGTCCATATGCTCCGCAATGGTCACATCCATCCCCTCTTTCGCCGCCGTAATGGCCGCCATCATTCCAGAGGCACCGCCTCCAATGATCCACACCTTCTTTTTCATTCGTTTTCCTCTTCTCCTGCTTTTTTCGTTCTCCATTGTATCGACTTTGCCCTTGCAATGCAAGTTTATTTTTTCGTAACGATCCATTAACTGGTATAAGATTCCAGATATTGAAACACTTCTGTCATAGAGGGAAACCAGATCCCGTCCAAAAGCCGCTCTTTTTCTGTATCCGGGAAATCTGTCAGCGGAATATGGGTATCCAGATACAGGGCATTCCGTATTCTGGAATACACCATCAGATAACCAGACTCCGCCACCAGGCAGTAATGTTCCTCTTTCTTTGTATCCGCCTGGGCATCAGCATTGACCTTGGCCACAGGGCGCTCATCCACCGTTTCCGTCTCATATTCTGTTGCCGGAACTGCGCTCTCCCGGACAGATTCTGTCCTTGTCACCGCATATCCTACTGAAAAACACGCTGCCGCCAACACAAAAAATAACAATAAGCAGATACCATAATTTCTCATAAGTTTTTCCTCCTTATGAGCATAGTATCTGCTTATCTGGTTTATTTTAAACTTATTTGTAACAGTTCCATAGCGTCTATCTCATCAGATGCAGTTTTCTTGCCAATCCTGACAGTCTGGTCCCGCCAGGCATACTTCTCAGTTCCTGGGTGTCCACACCCTTCAACAGGATCAGAAGGACAAAATAAACCGCCACTGCCACCAGAACAGAAATTCCGGTGCTGATCAGATTGCCAAAGACGCTGTAAGCAGCCCGATATACACCGAATGCCGCTGCGCCCATAACTGCGGATGCCACCATCGGGATCAGGAAGGTCTTCTTCACCTCCTGGCGGTAACGCTTAAAACGGGCAATGGATCTGGCATTTAAGATGCAGATAAACAGGGCGAATAAAATATTGGCATAGAGAACGCCGTAAATACCCATGTGTAAGTATCTCAGCATCACAAACAGGATCACCGTATGAAGCACCAGAGAAATCCCTGCGTTACGGATCGGCGTCTTCATCCGGTTAATGCCCTGCAACACGGCATTGGTTACTGTAGACAGTGAATAAACAACTACTGCCGAAGACCCGTAACAGGTCATTTTGATCAGATCGGTATTATCTCTTCCAGGAAATAACAGATTGCTGATTGGTGCTGCCAGCACGGCCAGTCCCACTGCCGATGGGATCGCGATGATCATCGAAAAACGGATGGCGCTGGCGATCCGGTTTAAGGTCTGTTTCCGGTCTTTCTCCGCCACTGCTCTGGACAATGCCGGAATCAGGGAAGAGGACAGGGAGTTGGCCACTGCCACCGGAATATTAAATAGCAGATGGTATTTACCAGAATAAATACCCCACTGGGATGCGATCTGCTTTGCCTCGCCCAGCCCGGTCATGATCTGGCCAAACAGTACATTGTCAATGACAGTACTGCTATTATAAAGGCTGCTGCTGACGATGATCGGCACAACGGTCAGAAACAAGGTACTGGTGATTATACCATAGCTTTCTGCTGACGTTCCCTGTTCCTTGCGTATCCGCCGCTTCATCTTTGGACGGTACATCAGATACAAGCCAACGAATAAGATCAATGCTGTCAAAGCTCCTGCTCCCGTACCAAGAGCGCCTCCAGCCGCACCGAACGCATAAGAATACTCTGTAGAACCGTAAACCAGATTGGATTTCACACCCAGGTCAAAAAGACTCTTTGCAGCCAGAAGACTGATCACCGCATTGACGATCTGTTCAAAAATCTGGGAAACAGCCGTTGGTACCATGGTGGAATGTCCCTGGAAAAATCCTCTGAGGACTCCCAGCTAAGCCATGACCCAGACCGTCGGCGCCAGTACCTTTAAAGCATAGGCGCTGTAAGCCATCTTGATCACATGCTCCGCAAAAAAGCCGGAGCCAAACCATAAAGCACAGAATCCAACGCCTCCCACAATGGTTGCGTAAAATAAAGCGGCCCGCAGGATCTTTCTGGCATTCCGGTACTGCCCCCTGGCCAACCGGGCAGAAACCATCTTAGAAACCGCCACCGGCAGACTGTAAGAAGAAAGGATCAGCATAATGGAATAAATGTTATAAGCTGCGCTGTAATAACCATTTCCCTCATCCCCAATGTAATTGGCCAGAGGAATCCGATACAGCATACCGATCAGCCGGACGATAATTCCGGCGATGGCCAGAATACTCCCCTGGATAATAAAGTTGGAGCCTGCCTTTTTCTCTGGAACCGCAGTTCTCTTTGCTGTCCCTTCCCCTTTTTTGTATTTACTTCTGCTGCGTACTGTTCTAGTTGTTCTTTCCATGAATCTCCGTCTTTTGGAAATCAGCCGTTGGAATGATACAGATCCAGGTCTTACCCTGGTTTAAGGTGATTTCCTCATTCTCCGTATTATAATAATGGGTCACACCGAACTGACCATCTTTTTTCCATGAAATAGGGATTGCCCGTCCATTGGTGATGTAATAGCCATACTGGCCGGTGTGGACATCAATATTCAGATACTCTGTCGTAGCATAATGCCCGGTTGAGCAATACTGAAAAATAACATTTTTTACTGTGATCGGTCCTTCTGAACCTTTATGCACCCCTCCGTACTGATAACGGTGGTACAGGCCATCCTGTTCATCATACTGGAAATAAGCGTTATTCAACGCATAGCCAGGAACTATCTTCTCGGCTTCCAGACTATTATCCAGATGGATCTGCTGACCATTTTTTGTAAAATGAAAATGACCGTGGTAGGACGGGTCATAAGTCTGGCTGTAACCAAGCTGCTCGATCGTCTTTTGAAGCTTTTGGGCACTGGTATAGGCATTATGAGGCGTTTTCTTATCACTGCTGCGGTAAAAAGCCTGGCTTCCTTCCTTAATTCCGTTAATATTATCCACGTTATCCAGGTAAGGGAGGGCAAAGGTACTCTGTCCAAAATGTGCATAAATGGCATCAAATTCCCTTGCAAAATACGTATAATAAGTGCGGCAGCTTCTAACAGAACCGATCCGGTCTAAATCGTCATAATCCTCCAGAATAGCCATGTAACGGTTCATACTGCCCTCCACCGGGGCCTCATAAACCACACCTGCCCGGTTGATGCCGTACTGTGGAAGAGCTGCCTTGTCATTACTCATCATCACAGCCACCGGACGGCGGTCTGCCTTCGCCACATCCACCATCTCTCCGGTCAGATAGCTTTTGATCTTTCCATCAACAGCAATCCTCTCTTCCGGCTCCTCCACGGTCTCCTCTGTCTCTTCCTCCGTCTCATGTTCTGTTTCCGGCGCAGTAGTCACCTGAACCGGCGCCATCTCCACAGAAACCTTACTTTCCGGAGCTGCCACATACTCTTCCTTTTTCCCGCAGGCGGTAAGCAGCCAAACAGTTACCACTACAGTTACCCATAAACCCCTCATTTTTCTCATCGGCAGTATCCTTTTCCCTCCAGAATCTCATTCTGCTTTGCTTCCATCACCAGACGTTCCTCATCTTCCATGTGATCATAACCACATAAATGAAGCATGCTATGGGCTACTAAAAACGCCAGTTCCCTGGTCGTGGAATGTCCGTACTTTTCTGCCTGTTCTTCCACCTTGTCCACTGAGATCATAATGTCCCCCAACATCAGTTCCCCAGTCTCCGGGTTAAAGCAGTCCGCAAAATCCTCTTCTACGTGTTCAAAATCTGATGGCGTATCGTACTCCAGCATTGGGAATGATAATACATCCGTCGGTGCGTCCACATTGCGGTACTCTTTGTTGACCTGGTGGATCTCCTCGTTGTCCGTCAGAACCACATTCACCTCCGCCTCATAAGGACAGCCCTCGTAATCCAAGGACGCGCATACCACCTCATTGATGATCTCCTCATATGGGATTCCCAACTGTTTTTCTGCTTCGTATTCAATATTTACTGTCATCGGTATCCTCCTATTGGCAGCTTTTCACCATGCTCCTGACATAGTCCTTCACTTTGTAAGCTACCATTCTCTTTTTCTGGGCTGTCGTTTTTCCTGGGGATTCTTCCGTTCTCCCCGCTGGCGGTCCTTCGCCTGATTCTTAGCCTCATAATCATCATATGCCTGTACAATCTTCTGTACCAGTGGATGACGCACCACATCGCTGCTGGTCAGATAGCAGAAACCGATGTCATCCACTTTCTTTAAAACCTTGATCGCCACATCTAAGCCGGAGGCTGCTCCGCCCGGAAGATCTTTCTGGGTCTGGTCTCCGGTGATGATCACTTTGGAGCCAAAACCGATTCGCGTCAAGAACATCTTCATCTGGGCCGGTGTGGTGTTCTGGGCCTCATCCAGAATGATAAAGGCATTATCCAGGGTGCGTCCCCGCATGTATGCCAGAGGCGCTACCTCGATCAATCCTTTTTCTGCATTATGAAGATAACTTTCCGCACCCATGATCTGATACAGGGCATCATAAAGTGGTCTCAAATAAGGATCAATCTTACTTTGCAGATCACCTGGCAAAAATCCCAGCTTCTCTCCCGCCTCAATCGCCGGTCTGGTGAGAATGATCCTTCCCACCTCGCCATCTTTAAACGCCTGGATTCCCATAGCCATGGCCAGATAAGTCTTACCTGTTCCTGCAGGACCGATACCAAACACCACCATCTTCTTGCGGATCGCGTCCACATAATTTTTCTGTCCCATGGTCTTTGGCTTTACCGGTCTGCCGTTCGTGGTATGGCAGATCACATCTTTATCAATTTCCAGGATCTGGTTATCGCTTTCGGAAAATGACAGGGACAACGCATAGTCCACGTTCTGCTGGGTGATCTCATTGCCCCGCTTTGATAGCTCGATCAAATTGTTAAATACACTTTTTGCCTTTCTGACACTGACCTCCGGTCCAATGACCTTGATCGCCCCATCTCTGGATACCATGGTCACATGCAGGGTCCGCTCTATCTTCTTTAAATAACTGTCAAACTGTCCGCAGACATTTTTCTCATGCTCTGCCGGAATGTCGATCATAGTTTCGATGATACTCATGCTGTTTTACATCGTCTCCTCGCTTTTATTCTTCGTAACCGTTCCATATCTTCCCAGTTACTATGATTCACCTGTCTCCATAGAACTTTTTTCTTCCTCATCCTCTGGCTCTGAAATCTGCCGGAAGACTGCGATCTGTTCTTCACAGAGAATCTCTCCCTCTATGGAAAAAGAAAAGCCATTCTCTTGTATTTTAACATTATTTCCAATAATGTGTACCCCTTTTTCCAATAATTTTTCTTCTGCGGCCCATTTTTCCAGTTCTGCCTCCGCTTCTGCTTCTGCTTTGGTGTAAGGACGTTCCGAAACCTGGATTTCCTCCCTCTGGATCTTCCCATACCAGACAGGCAGATAAAAATCGCGTCCCAGACGCAGCTGCCGTTTCTCCGTCCGGCTGATCCATTGGGCTTTCTGAAAATCCGGCATCACCCATCCCCAGGCTTTCGCTCCAACACTTAAGCAAAATCCGCCGCTCTTCCTGCCAGTCTTTATCTGGATCTTCTTCATGGGAGCCAGCCGTTTCCAATAGGTATGGCGCACCGTTCCATACACTTCCCCATCTGCCCGGACATAGGTCTTACGGAGCAGTTCTCCATTGTCATTCATCAGTTCCAGGGTTCCTTCCGCCAATACCTGCCCCTGTTCCACCTGATCCCCTTCTTTTACCATAGCCTTCCCCTGGCGGATCACCAGCCTGGTAATAACTGCGTCCGAAGAAGCCACCAGATCGCCGGGACTCGTATCTTTTTCCGGGACAGAAAACACTGCGTCATTTTCCCGCAATTTTATGGAAAGCTGTGTACCGGAGATCTGGGCCGACACCCACAGAATCTCTGGATAGTCCAGACGGATCTGTTCCTCCAGCTGGCTGAGGGAAACCTGGCGTTTCAGAATCCCGGGATGGATACCCGCTTTCTCCAGATATGTCATCAGGGCATCGTCTGTATAACGGTTATTGCCTTCAAAGGTCACTTTCCATAAAAACATGGATAATACCATCAAAATCATTACGATCAGTAAGGGGCCCGCAAATAAAATCCATCGTTTCCGGTTCCTGTGAAGGAAAAATGGCAGGCCCAGCCGCTTCTGTATCCGGATGTGGACTTTGGTTTTCCGGACAACCGGGCGGATCCTGTGGAAATCTTTCAGTTCCATGCAGCAAAAACATACGGGATCGCAAGAGGTTCTCTCTGCCCGGACGCCCCAGATATCAATCCCCGTTTTCCCGCACACATTCAAAAAACGTTCCACGCCATATCCCCAGATCTTCAGTTTCAGATATCCCCTCTTCCACTGCCCCGCCTCACGGATCACCCCTTTTTCCCTCCCCTGGCTTCCATATTCACGGAAATGATCTGACCTGTGATCATCATCTCGTCCCTGGTATAATATTCAATTCCAAGGCAGGTACCCAGAATCTGGATCCTGCAGGTCCGGGTCTGCAGCCGGATCTCATCCGGATCCAGACTGACAATCCGCTCATAATTTTCCAGATACACCCGCCTGCGCCCGGTGATGGTGATCACCGGCTCCCCAAGAGCCACATCTGCCGGTATATGAAGAGATTTGGCTGCCATCTCCTGAAACTGTCTGGGCATAGGATCACTTCCGACACTTTATCATTTTTATCCTATGTGGAAGAACACGAAAAAAGTCCTCAATCTTTCCGATTGAGGACTCTTGACATTCTCAGCAATTAGTTAAATTTACGCTTTCTAGCAGCTTCAGACTTTTTCTTACGTCTTACGCTTGGCTTCTCGTAATGCTCTCTTTTACGAATTTCCTGCTGAATGCCAGCCTTTGCGCAGTTTCTTTTAAATCTGCGTAAAGCACTGTCTAAGCTCTCGTTATCTTTAACAATTACGTTTGACATCGCTCACACCTAACCTCCCTCCAGTTGTGTAATTGTGCATAATACAACTGTTTGGG
>ERZ837380.4610-NODE-4610-length-11361-cov-3.014506_pt1 | contig 11361 bp, 10 predicted proteins | sample MGYA00519685_ERZ837380 | MGnify/ENA primary metagenome ERZ837380 (study PRJEB31850, sample SAMEA3708817) | human gut metagenome | biome: human gut; feature: human-associated habitat; material: faeces | place: China | collected 2014 ...
GCAGGCGGCAGAGTGGCAGACTATAATGGGAAAAATAAAGTATATGCTGCTTCGGAGAATGAACAGGAAACTTTTTCTTCACATTCCGCTGGAAATGATATAGTACCTACAGGAATTGCCGGTGTAGTGTCGGGAATGAAGGGTACAACTTTTCATAAGAAATCAGTAACTCGTATTGGAACCTCCTGTGAGCAGGTCATGGTTGGTCAGAGAATCAAAGTGATAGAAGATAATGTTGCAGAATTTGATGTCAGTTCATCAATGGAAAATAAGATAAATGATCTTGATGCGAAGACAATGACACTTTCTGAGAAAGCCCAAATGATGTCTGATGAAGATTATGATACTTTACTGCATATTGTAGAAGCAGAGGCTGGAACGGAAGATATCAAGGGACGTGTTCTGGTGGCTAATGTAATCATGAATCACCGTCACCGGCGTGTCGATGCCGATGAAGGGCCCGATGATGGATACCCCCACCGCGCACAGGTTCATGGTCAGCTGGAAAATGATGAATTTCCGGATACAGTTACCGAAGTGGTCTGGCAGCGTACCAATGGAGTTCCACAGTTTTCACCAACGTATGACGGTCGTATATATGAAGTGACAGTTACCGATGAAACAAAGGAGGCTGTCAGACAAGCTCTTGAGGGAGTTGATTATTCAGAGGGAGCTCTGTTTTTTATCCAGAAATCTGAGGCTGAGAAACATAATGTTTCATGGTTTGAAAAAGATTTGAAACGATTATTTAAATATGGTGTACATGAATTCTATACATATCCAGACACAGATGAGAATTCAAAGGAATCTTAGATGATGTATTCTGGAGATATGAGTGTATGTAGTAAGTAAAAGAGGTGCAGATAACCATGCCATGGAAAATCTGTACCTCTTTTTCAACCTAGTAATCAATGACAAAAAGAAGAAGCAAAAGAAAAATAATTTAGGATGGTATTTTGTTAAAGCATATGCTATAATGTGTTCAATTGGCAAAATGAATACTTTGGAAAGGCAGGAAATATCATGCAGGTATTATACAAAAGCACAAGAGGAAAAGAAGAAACCGTAACAGCTTCTATGGCTATTTTAAAGGGGCTTTCTGAGGATGGCGGCTTATTTGTGCCGACAGAGATTCCGAAGCTGGATGTCCCAATGGATGAGCTGGCAAAGATGAGCTATCAGGAGACAGCATATGAAGTAATGAAATGTTTCCTTACTGATTTTACAGAAGAAGAATTAAAGAACTGCATCAACAATGCCTATGATGAAAAATTTGATACAAAAGAGATTGCACCGCTTCATGAAGCAGACGGAGCTTATTTCCTTGAGCTGTATCATGGTGCGACCATTGCGTTTAAGGATATGGCATTATCAATTCTTCCACATCTTATGACTACAGCTGCTAAGAAGAATCAGGTAAAAAATGAGATTGTTATTCTTACCGCTACTTCCGGAGATACAGGTAAAGCGGCAATGGCCGGATTTGCAGATGTTCCGGGAACCAAGATCATCGTTTTCTATCCGAAACATGGTGTAAGTCCTATCCAGGAGAAACAGATGGTAACTCAGAAAGGCAACAATACATATGTTGTGGGAATTACCGGAAACTTTGACGATGCACAGACTGCCGTAAAGAAAATGTTCAATGATAAGGAACTGGAAGCAGAACTTGATGCTGCAGGATATCAGTTCTCATCTGCGAACTCTATCAATATCGGACGTCTGGTACCGCAGATCGTTTATTATGTATATGCATATGCATCACTTGTACGTCAGGGCAAGATCAAAGACGGTCAGGAGATCAATGTGGTAGTACCTACCGGAAACTTTGGAAATATCCTGGCTGCTTATTATGCAAAACAGATGGGACTTCCGGTTCACAAACTTATCTGTGCCTCCAATGATAACAAGGTTCTGTATGATTTCTTCCGCACAGGAACTTATGACAGAAAGCGTGACTTTATCCTTACAACCTCACCGTCCATGGATATTCTGATCTCCAGCAATCTGGAACGTCTGATCTACCGTATCGCAGGCGGTGATGCAAAAAAATGTGCAGAGCTGATGCAGTCTCTTACTGCAGGCGGCGAGTATACCATCACAGAAGACATGAAGGCACAGCTTGCAGACTTCTATGGCAATTACTGTACAGAAGACGAAACAGCAAAAACAATCGCAGAAATCTTCAAAGACAGTCATTATGTGATAGATACCCATACTGCAGTTGCAGCAGGTGTTTATGACAAATATGTAAAAGATACCAATGATACCACACCAACTGTCATTGCATCCACAGCAAGCCCATATAAATTTACAAGAAGTGTAATGGAAGCACTTGGAGCAGATACAGACGGTAAGGATGATTTTGCACTGGCTGATGAACTGAGTGTGCTTTCCGGAGTGAAACTTCCACAGGCAGTTGAGACGATCCGCACAGCACCGGTGCTTCATAACCGGGTGGTAGATGCGCCGGATATGCCAAAGGCAGTAAAAGATATCCTTGGAATCCGATAATCTCCATATTATAAAAAAATATAATTAATTCTACATTTTATGTTGAAAAAGAACATATACTGGAGTATAATAAAAATCAGTTAAAAACAGTGAATATCCTGAAATGTACGAGGCCCCTTCTTTTTTTGAACCTACATCGACTTTAACGGGAACCCAACATCGCAGGCCGGATGTCAGGCCGTCATTATGCAGCGGAAGACAGAAGGTCTGTTGAGGATACCCACCTAGCTACGGCTAGGCGTCAATGGGAAGGGAACGGCATTTCGGGAACTGTAAAAATGAGCCGTAGAGAGGCTCTTTTTTATTATCTTTTGGATTTAATATTATTTTATGATACGGGAGGTTGGAAACAATGAGTGTTTCTGAAAGAAAGTTCGGTGTATTACAGACTGGGGAAACAGTAAAAATTTTTCATCTGGAAAACAAATCCGGGGCATATGCGGAAGTGACAGATTTTGGAGCAATCCTGGTTAAGGTCTGCGTACCTGATAAAGATGGTACTTTAACAGACGTAGTACTTGGATATGATGATCTGGCATCTTATGAAGTAAATGGATGCTTTTTCGGTTCAACCATCGGCAGAAACGGAAACCGCATCGGCGGTGCGAAATTCTCTGTCAATGGCAAAGAAGTAGTTCTTGCTCAGAATGAGAATGACAATAATCTTCACAGCGGTCCTGACGGATTTGAAAAAAAGCTCTGGAAAGTGGCTGAGATTTCCGATGATAAAAACAGTGTTATATTTAACCGTATAAGTCCGGATGGCGAGAATGGTTTCCCGGGAGAATTTGATGTGTCTGTAAAATATGAGTTTACGGAAGACAACGAACTGAGGATCCATTATCAGGGAATCTGCGATGAGCCGACAGTTGCCAATATGACAAATCATTCTTATTTCAATCTGAATGGTGAGGGAAGCGGAACCGCCATGGATCAGTATCTTACAATCCATGCAAAATATTATACACCTGTAGCCGACAGTCATTCCATTCCTACAGGAGTGTATGAGGAAGTTGCAGGGACTCCCATGGATTTCAGAACTGCCAAACAGATCGGGCAGGATATTGAAGCAGAATTTGACCAGCTGAAATTCACAGGCGGATATGACCACAATTATGTGACAGACAATTATGCAAAAGGAAACAGAAGACTGATTGCAACCGCATACAGTGATAAAACCGGAATTGCCATGGATGTCACTTCCGACTGTCCATGTGTACAGTTTTACGCAGCAAATTTTGTCGAAAATGAACATGGTAAAAATGGTCATACTTACAATAAGCGGGATGCTTTCTGTCTGGAAACGCAGGTTGAACCGAATGCGGTCAATGTTGAAGATTTCCACTCCCCGATTCTTAATGCAGGTGAACAGTATGATTCTGTGACTGCTTATCATTTCTACATCAGAAAGTAAAAATCTGACCATAAAACTAATTACATATTGATCCGGTTTTTTTCATATCTACAGCGTTCCAGCATGAAAAGAACCGGATTTTATTATCCATAATTCATGTTTGTCATAACGGCAGTTTCATGGTATGATAGTAAACAGAGATATTCGAAACAGTTATCTTTATAATTACAGCAATCACCATAAATGCCTTATCAGAAATGACTGCTGTAAAATAACAGAATGGAGACATATATGAAAAAGAAAAATAAAACCCAGTCTGTTACAGGGCTTTTATTCGGGTTTATGGAACGTGTATCCGGAGATCACGTAGGAGCTTATGCGACACAGGCAGCGTATTTTCTGATCATGTCTTTTATTCCCTGTATTCTGTTTCTGACTACACTGGTACGGTATACACCTCTGACCTATAATGTAGTCAGGGATGCGATCGTTGCTTTTATTCCGGAGAATCTGCAGAGTTTTGTTCTGGGGATCGTGGTAGATGTATACAAAAGAAGTACTGCAATTGTCCCTTTGTCAGCAATTGTGGCACTGTGGTCTGCCGGAAAAGGAATGCAGTCTATCATCAATGGATTAAATACCATTTATCACGTAAAAGAAACCCGTAACTGGCTGTTAACCAGAATTTATGCAGTATTCTATACTTTATCACTGGTGATTGCGGTGATCGTGTCTCTGCTTATGCTTGTACTCGGAAACGAAATACAGAAAGTTGTATCAAAATATATTCCTTTTCTTGGAAAAGTTCTGGGAAAAATACTGGGGGCAAGAGCACTGTTGGTATTTGGTGTGTTGTTTCTGGTTTTTCTTATGTTGTATAAGGTTCTTCCGAACAGAAAAGCCACATTCAAAAGCCAGATTCCCGGAGCCTTGATCATAGCAGTTGCATGGTCGATATTTTCATACGGATTCTCTTTTTATTTTGAGATTTTTCCGGGGTTCAGTAATATGTACGGAAACCTTGCGACGATCATCATGGTCATGGTATGGTTGTATATCTGTATGAATCTTCTGTTATACGGTGCAGAGATCAATGCTTATTTTGAAAAAGAATTCCGGATTGCACATAAATCGGTACAGGAACTGCTGGCACATGAAAAAGAAAAAAAGCAGCAGGAAAATGAATGAATTTTGGCTACGTTGTGAATATGACAGTCAGGGGGCTTTTTATTGTAAAGCCTTTCTGAGTGTGCTATAATAAACCATAATTTTGGAGAAACAAAAAGGAATCAGTTCTATGATCGTTGTATATTTGATATTTTTGGCTGTCATTCAGGCTGTGACGGAATTTCTTCCTGTCAGCAGCCTGGGACATTTATGCATATTGGAACAATATATGGGAATCGGCCACGAAACCGGATTGCTGTCAGAAACGATGCTCCATCTTGGAAGTGCGGCAGCAATTATATTTTTGTTCCGCAAAGATTTAAAAAAAATCGGACTGGGACTTCTGGGGATGTTTATGGATATGATCGGTAATCTGAATCTATATATCCATAACAAGAAGACAGGGGAAAGTTTGGGCTATGCCAGAATAGTCACCGGAACATATCGGAAAACAGGTGCACTTCTTGTGATTTCCATGATTCCAACAGCACTTCTGGGACTTACAGGAAAACGGCTGGCTCTTCTGGCCGCGGACTCTCAGATTGTTCCGGGAATCGGATTTTTACTTACAGGCGTATTTCTTCTGGTAACAGATCTGAATAAATCCGGTGGAAAAAAGGGACCGAGAGAGGCTTCTTATGACAGCGCCATGTGGATTGGAATTTGTCAGGGGATTGCTGTCTTTCCGGGGATTTCCAGAATGGGATTTACGTTATGTGCTGCACTGTTATGCGGATATAACCGCAAATTTGCGGTTCGTTTTTCTGTTTTTATGAGTCTACCTGCTATCATAGGTGCTTTTTTTACGGAAATCGGAAATTTTGGTGCTTCTGAAATGACGGCAGGACTTGGGTTTACCTATGTATTTGCAATGATCATCGCCGGTTTTGCGGGATGTCTTGTTATCCGAAATACAATAGCCATGACTCAGAATATAAAATTACGCTATTTTGCATATTATTCATTTATAGTCGGTATTATTACACTGGCATTAAATTTTGCCCTGTAAAGGGAAGATATTTACGAGAAGATCAAGGAGGGGAGCCTTAGAATGGCAGCATCAAAGAGTAAGAATACCGGGCATTCGGGAAGAAATACAAAAAAGAAGACAGCAATGGAACAGGAAGTCGGCAGATTTCAGACAGAAATCATATTATTTGTGATTTTGGCCGCATGTGTGATCCTGATGGCAAGCAATTTTGGAGCAGGTGGTTTTGTGGGAGATGCGATCAGTAATTTCTGTTTCGGACTGATGGGACTGATGGCATATCTGTTTCCAATCGTATTTTTCCTTGAATCAGCATTTATTCTGATCAATAAAACAAACCGGCTGGCATATAAGAAACTTGCAGCGGCGTTTGTGATGTTTCTGTTTCTGTGTGGGGCAGCGCAGCTTCTCACAGACGGATATATGCAGAGTACAACTTTGCTGGATTATTATGCTTTAAGCGCAGATTATAAAACAGGCGGTGGTCTGATCGGAGGAGCGATCTGTATTTCTGTCACATCTGCTTTTGGAACTATCGGCGGATATGTGATCATTATACTGGCATTTGTTGTATGTATGATCATTATCACACAGCGCTCTCTGCTCGATTTTGTAACGCGGCTGGTTATAAAGGTGTGTGATTTTGTAAAAGACAGACATATGCGCTATATGCAGGGGCAGCCTGAACGTGAGCGATATAGAGAAGAACGTGCCAGAGAACGTCAGCTTATAAGAGAACAGCGGCGTGAAGAAAGAGTCCGCAGACTGGAGGAAGAAATTGGCGATGATGAATTTTCAGATGATGACTTTCTCATGGATCCTTCGGAAGCAAAAAAAATGAAAAAAGGCGGCTTTCTGGAAGGAACCAAGCTGACAGGCTATTCTGAACAGAAGCCAAAGAAAAAGGGGAAACTTCTGAAAAAAGCAGCAGATACAGATAAAGCAGCAGCAGAAACAGCCGAAGCTGCGGAGGATACCGAGAATACAGGGATTAAATCCTCTGATGATGCGGATAATAAACCATACATCGATGCTCCGATGAATTTTGAGATTCACAGAGCGGATACATCCCCGGATACATACGAGGCAGATAATGAATCACAACAGCAGGAAGACCTTCCATTTGAAGATGCTGTCACTGACCGGAAGAAATCTGTGGTTTCAGAACCGGAGGAAGATCTGCCCCCTTTTCAGGATGAGAAGGCAGTGCGGCCGCCTTCGAAAACCCCCAAATCTTCTGAAAAGGAGATACAGAGCGGAATTGTAAACATTCAGCATGAGATCACCCGACAGGAAGCAGCCGTAAAAAAAGAATATAAATTTCCAGCCTTAAATCTGCTGAAGAAAGGAAGCAGCAAAGCTCAGGGGGATTCTGATGCCTATCTGCGTAAGACTGCAAAAAAACTCCAGGAAGTACTTCACAATTTCGGCGTGAACGTGACTGTCACTAATGTGAGCTGCGGACCAACAGTTACCCGTTATGAACTTCAGCCCGAGATGGGAGTGAAGGTCAGCAAAATTGTAGGTCTTGCAGATGACATCAAACTGAATCTTGCCACTCCTGATATCCGTATTGAAGCACCGATCCCCGGCAAAGCAGCAGTGGGCATTGAGGTTCCCAATAAAGAGAACAGTACGGTTATGCTCAGAGATCTGCTCCAGTCAGAAGAATTTCAGAAGGCAAAATCCAAACTTTCTTTTGCAGTAGGAAAGGATATTGCAGGTAAGACTGTAGTTGCGGATATTGCCAAAATGCCACATCTTCTCATCGCAGGTGCAACCGGTTCAGGTAAATCAGTATGTATCAATACACTTATCATCAGTATCCTGTACAAGGCAAATCCGGATGAAGTAAAGCTTATCATGATCGATCCTAAAGTAGTAGAGCTCAGTGTGTATAACGGAATTCCACATTTGTTTATTCCGGTTGTGACAGATCCGAAGAAAGCAGCAGGCGCATTAAACTGGGCAGTACAGGAGATGACAAACCGTTACAATACATTTGCGGAGTACGGTGTCCGTAATCTGGATGAATATAATAGAAAAGCAGAGCAGATCAAGGCGGCAGGAGCTGAAGAAGAACCTGTGAAAATGCCGCAGATTGTGATCATCGTGGATGAGCTTGCAGACCTTATGATGGTTGCGCCCGGAGAGGTGGAGGATGCTATCTGTCGCCTGGCCCAGCTTGCACGTGCGGCAGGTATCCATCTGATCATTGCCACACAGAGGCCGTCTGTAAATGTTATCACCGGTCTGATCAAGGCGAATATGCCTTCCAGAATTGCTTTCTCTGTATCTTCCGGTGTGGATTCCAGGACAATTCTGGATATGAACGGAGCCGAGAAGCTTCTTGGAAAAGGTGATATGCTCTTTTATCCTCAGGGATATCAGAAGCCTGCAAGACTTCAGGGTGCATTTGTATCTGATGATGAGGTAAGTGCTGTGGTTGAATTTCTTGCAGATAAAAATCCGGGTGTCCAGTATAACCAACAGATCGAGCAGCAGGTAAATTCTCCTGTAACAACAGGTATGTCCGGAGATGAAAGGGACATCCATTTTGAAGAAGCAGGTAAGTTTATCATAGAGAAAGAGAAAGCTTCTATTGGTATGCTGCAGAGAATGTTTAAGATTGGTTTCAACAGAGCGGCAAGAATCATGGATCAGCTCTGCGACGCAGGTGTAGTGGGACCGGAAGAGGGAACAAAACCGAGAAAAGTTCTTATGTCTATGGAGGAGTTTCAGAATTATCTGGAAAATCAGTAAGTGAGGACTGTCTATGAAATGTCCTAAATGTCATAAAGAGGTGGAAAAAGGCTCTCTGTACTGCCCCTACTGCCTTGCGGAGATACCCTGGGTAAGAGAATTCAGCACAGTGGAAACTCTGATGAAAAAGGAGCAGCAGAACCGCCCATCCGAAAAAAAACAGAAAACAAAAATTATAAAATATTTCAAGCATCCAAAAAGAAGAAAGCTGAAATTCAGCAGAAAACAGCTTCTATGTCTGCTTCTGTGTGCGGCGACACTGCTGGGGTTCTTTTGTTATCGGCAGTTAAATACTTTTTCTGCCTTATATTCCAGGGCAAAAAAACAATATGCACAGCAAAACTATGAAGAAGCACAGCGGATTGCAGAAAATGCTCTGGATAAAAATCCCAAAAATGAAGCCGCCAATCTTCTTCTGGCCAAAAGTATGGAGAAATCAGGCGATAAACGATCTGCACTTCTTGTTTTGCGCCCGTTTATCCAGAACAAAACTGCGGGAACAGGAATATATAAAGAGTATGTGAAGCTTCTTACACAGGAGGGAAAGACCAACGAAGTCAGACTGATCCTGAAATCTGCTGACAGAGAGGTGCAGAATGCCTGCGCAGAATATATCTGCGAAACACCTGTATCAAATCCTGCCCCCGGAACCTATACTACAACGCAGACTCTGAAACTGGAAGGTAACTGCCAAAAGATTTATTACACATTAGATGGAAGCACACCTACCAGAAAGAGTAAAGTATATACAGAACCTATTATTCTGAGGGAAGGCACAACTGAATTAAAAGCCTTTGGTGTAAATGATAAAAACATCGAAAGTGATGTGATCAGCAGAAAGTATGTGATTGTTTTAAATGCACCGAAAGCCCCTAAAGTAACACCTAAATCAGGGGATTACAATAAAAAAACAGAGATTAAGATCACTGTTCCGGATGGATGTAAAGCATATTATGCATTTGATTCTGAACCGGATCTTAACAGTACTGTTTATGAACAGCCAATCTCCATGCCTGTGGGTTACCATAGGCTGAATGTTATTCTTGTTGCAGCAAATGGCAAGACCAGTAAAATGACTGCTATGGAATATTATCTGCAGTACTAAAAATACTGTGATTTTATCGCTGATTTTATTAAAATAGAAGGAAGAAAATCATGGAAATCCGTATTGTTACAGTTGGAAAGATCAAAGAAAAATATCTGTGTGACGGAATCGCAGAATATGCCAAACGGCTGAGCAGATACTGCAGGCTGACTTTCTGTCAGGTAGCAGATGAAAAAACACCGGATAAAGCGTCAGAAGCACTGAACACACAGATTAAAAATACAGAAGGCGAACGTCTGATGAAACATATACGCGAACAGGATTATGTTATCGCACTGGCAATTGACGGAAAAACGCCGGATTCTGTAGAACTCTCTCAAAAAATTGAGAAACTGGGAGTTTCCGGTATCAGTTCCATTGCATTTGTGATCGGAGGTTCCTTAGGACTGAGTGAGAGTGTTCTGAAACGTGCAGATTATAAGCTCAGCTTTTCCAGAATGACTTTTCCGCATCAGCTGATGCAGATGATCCTTTTGGAACAGATATACAGAAGCTACCGCATTATGAATCACGAACCCTACCATAAATGAACGAATGTACCAACAAGTCCAAAAGAAAGAAGAAAACTATGAACACAGAAAAATTTGAAGAATTTATTTCACAGTACCCGATTTTTGAATACCGCATACTGGACACAAAAGATATTACAATTCAGGAACGCGTGCGCACGATCTGCCAAGAAGAATGCGAACGTTATGATTCTACCTGGGCCTGTCCCCCCGCAGTAGGAACCCTGCAGGAATGTGAAAAAAAAATAAAAAGTTATCCTCAGGCTGTTTTCTTTTCCAGTGTAGCAGAAGTTTCGGATATCATGAACATGGAAGAAATGCTTTCTACAAGACGGGCACACGAGGACCTGACTACAGAGGTGGGAAAATATCTGAATAAAGAAGGGTATGAAACTTATATCCTGTCTACAGAATCCTGTGATATCTGTGAAAAATGTGCCTATAAAGAGGGAAAGCCATGCAGATATCCTGATCGGATGCATCCATGTCTGGAAAGTCATGGTGTAGTAGTAAATGAGATTGTAGAGCGTGAATCTATGGAATATAATCTGGGTGGAAATACAATTCTGTGGTTTTCTATGGTTTTGTTTCGATGATTGCTGCTGAAACGTGTTTTAAAGAAAGTTCTTCCGGCATAGACTGATAGTAAAAGCCGGGGGAGCTTTTTTTATGAAAAAAGCAGGACAATGGAAAAACCGGATGGTGCTGGCATTAGAACTTCCGCCTGATCTGGCATATAATGAAACGATCGTCACACTGACCGGTCAGACGGAAGCTGTTATCGAAAATTATAAATCTGTTTTTAAATATACACCTTCTGAAATTGTGATACAGTCTTTTTACGGAAAAGTGACCATATCCGGGAAAAATCTTGAAATCCGCTGGTACAATTCCAGTGCAATGAAAGTGACGGGAAGTATTTCTGATATAAAAGCGGGTGACAGCGAATGTTGAAATTTTT
>ERZ837380.4612-NODE-4612-length-11358-cov-3.388216_pt1 | contig 11358 bp, 10 predicted proteins | sample MGYA00519685_ERZ837380 | MGnify/ENA primary metagenome ERZ837380 (study PRJEB31850, sample SAMEA3708817) | human gut metagenome | biome: human gut; feature: human-associated habitat; material: faeces | place: China | collected 2014 ...
TGCCCACGCAAAAGCGCGCGAAGATGCGGTTCGTGATGTCCTCGCGGATGGAGGCGCCCGTCAGTTCGCCGATGGCGGCCATGGCCTCCTCGGCCTCCGTGAGCACGGCGTCGGGCGTCACGCCCAGCAGCATCGCCTCGCGCGCGGCGCGCAGCGACTCCAGCGCGCGGCCGATGGCCTCGGCATGGCGAGCGTTCGTGAGGATCTCGCCGGCCGGCGCGTCCGGGGCGGGGAAGCGCTCCGCGACTGCCTGCTCGAGTGCCTCCAGACCCGTGCGCTCTTTTGCCGAGAGCACGCACACGGCGTCAAACTGCGCCGCCAGCGCGTCCGGCTGCACGGCGGCGGGCAGATCGGCCTTGTTGAGCACCGCGATGCGCACCGGCGCTGCCTGCACGGCCGCGATGACCTGCCGGTCATCATCGTCGAGCGGCCGCGCCGCGTCAAACACCGCGATGGCGAGCGCCGCGTCCGCCGCTGCGTCCAGTGCCCGGTGCACGCCGATGGCCTCCACGGGGTCGGCCGTGTCGCGCAGCCCGGCGGTATCGGTCAGGCGCAGGAGCACGCCGCCGAGCGTGACGCGCGCGTCGATCGTGTCGCGGGTCGTGCCGGGTACGTCCGTCACGATGGCGCGCTCGTAGCCGAGCAGGGCGTTGAGCAGGGAGGACTTGCCCGCGTTTGGCCGGCCGAGGATCACGGCCGGAACGCCGCCGTGGAGCACATTTGCGCGGGAAAACGTGTCCAGCAGTCGCTGGAGCTGGTCGATGCAGTTGGTCAGTGTGGCCTCGTAGGCGCTGAGCTGAAAGTCCGGGATGTCCTCGTCCGGGTAGTCGATCACGGCGTGGTAGTGGCTGGCGATGTCCTGCAGCGCATCATATACGGCCTGCGCGCGCCGCAGCACCGCGCCGCCGAGCTGCCCGGCGGCATTTTTCGCGTCCAGCGCGGTCTCGGCGTGGATGAGATCGATGACGGCCTCCGCCTGTGTGAGATCCATGCGGCCGTTGAGGAAGGCACGCTTCGTGAATTCACCCGCCAGCGCCTGCCGTGCCCCGGCGGCGAACAGCGCCTGCAGTCCGGCGCGCAGCACGGCCGGGGAGCCGTGGCACTGCAGCTCGGCCGTGTCCTCGCCGGTGTAGCTGTGCGGCCCGCGGCTGACGGTGCACAGGCAGAGGTCAAGCGTCTGGCCGTCCGTGTCGCAGAAGGTGCCGTAGACGAGCTTGCGATCCGGCGCCTCTGACATGGGGCGGCCGTTTGCCGGGCGGAACACGCGGTCGATGACGGCGAGCGTCCCGTCGCCGGACAGGCGCAGGATGCCGATCGCGGACAGAACGTTGCCGGTCGCTACGGCGGCGATCGTATCAGACATGAGAAAAACTCCTTTGTGCAGATCGGCGGAGCCGCTGGCTCCGCCGATCTTGTCTTTTTCAAAAGTTACGTTTCCGCGTGCAGAAATGCCTCCCGCAGCTGCGTGAAAACGGTGGCGGCCTGTGCGCGCGTGGCAAGGCCAAGCGGGTTGAAGTAGGCCCGGTCGTCGCCGGAGATGATTCCGGTCATACGCATAAGCTCCACACCGTCAAGCGCCCAGCCGGAGACCGCGTCCATGTCCTTGAACATAACAGGATCGGCGATCGTTGGGAGCGTTTTTCCGGTGCTCTGCACATAGCGGGCAATGATGGAAGCCATCTGTTCGCGTGTGATCGGCGCGTCCGGATCGAAGCGCCCGTTTCCGGTGCCGCTGACGATGTCCTTCTGCGCGGCCCACGCGACAAACGGAGCATACCAGCTCCCGGGCACAACATCGGAGAAAGAGACGGCGGGATAGTCCGCCTCGTCGATCTGCGCGAGCTGGCCCAGCACCGTCACGAACATGGCGCGCGTTAGCACATCGTCGGGCGCGAAGCGCCGGTGGCCGACGCCGCTCATGAGTCCGTTGACGGCGGCATATTCCACGTAGTCGGCATACCATGCATCCGCAGGCACATCCACAAAGCGGGTGACGGAAGCGCCCGCCGACAAAAGCAGCGAAACGGTCTGCGTGCAGGTGATCGTGGCCTGCAGATCCTCACAGGCAATATAGCGGTGTGCCGTGTGCAGCATGCCGGAGACGGCCTCCGCGCCGTCAGTCACGTCAACGAGCGTGCCGGCCGCAATGGTCACGCCGGCGTCCCCGCTCAATACGGTGAAGCAATCGCCGGTCTTGAGCGCGACCGTGTTACCGGTATAGAGCGTGCAGATGCGGCTCCTGGCGGCAGCGCTGTGCAGCGCGTTATCATGTGTCTGCAGGGCTTTGTCCAGCGCGGCCTGCGCGGTGGAGCGCGCCGTGGCCTCGGCATGACTCAGTACGGCAGACGACCAGCTGTCGACATAGCTGCGCGACAGCAGCGGATCCTGCCGGCTGCCGGCATCGGCCGCCAGAGCGGGCACCGGACTGCCGAGCAGCACCAGTGTCAGCAGAAACGAGATCAGTCGCTTGATTTTCAAGGGGCGGACCTCCTTTGCGGCGTGTCAGGCCTTCTTGGCCTTTGCAGCGCGGGCCTCAGCCTCGTCCTGGCTTTCGGCAATGTAATAGCCGAGGGCCAGCAGACTGTCCGAGAAGTGGATGTTTTCGATGATCGGATCGGCGTCCTTGACCTGCAGCTCGGTATTCGTGAAGTTCCAGATGGCCTTCACACCGACGGAGCAGATCTCATTGGCGACGTCGTTGGCCATGGCCTTCGGCACGCAGAGAACGGCGACATCCGGCTGGATGTCGGCAAGAATGTCGTCGAGCGTGGAGAAGTCGTGCACCACGATACCGTGCATTTCCTTGCCGATGAGGTCGGGGTTAATGTCGAATGCGGCCTTGAGCGTGAAGCCGTACTGCTCGAAGCAGAAGTTCTCCACCAGCGCGCGGCCGATGTTGCCGACGCCGACCAGAACGGCCGAGTAGTTGCGATCCATGCCAAGGATCTTGGCGACCTCGCCGCGCAGCGCCACAACGTTGTAGCCATAGCCCTGCTGGCCGAACTCACCAAAGCAGCTGAAATCCTGACGGATCTGCGAGGGGGTCAGACCCATCTGACGGCCCAGCTCGCCGGAAGAGATACGCTCGATCCCGGCAGCGTTCAGATCGTCAAGCTTCCGGAGATAGCGGGGCATTCTTCTGATGACATTGTTCGATACTTTGATACGTTTCACGAGTCATTATCCTCCTAATGGTAAGGGACACCACATTGTTAAGAAATACATCTGCTTGTTACGAAAATGGCAAGGTACAAACAAACAGTATAAATTATATCACACGTTTTTGCATATTTCAAGTAAATGGTTGCCAGGGATGTTCAAAAATTGAGGTTTTTTGGTGCTGTTTTATAGAAAATCATTGAAAAATGGCGTGAAAAAGCCCGGCAGGCGTTCGCCTGTCGGGCCAAAAACTCCAATGTGTTCAGTTTGCCGGCAGACCTGTCAGCCGGCAAAACTCGGCAGCGGCGCCGGGCACGCGGTAGGACTGCGCATCCGCGCTGCTGGAGAAGATCACGTCTTTTCCGTCGCGCCAGACGGTCACGCGCGTGGTCGTGCCGTCGGCGTTGGTCTCTTCCAGCACGCACAGCGGCGTCTGCCCGGCGTCGACCGGTTGCGCTGGGTGCGTGCGCACCAGAAGCGCGGACAACTCTTCGATGGTCTTCCGGTCGGAGATGTGCAGCACCGTACTGTCGGCGCTGTCTTCTGCCGGAACGGAGAAGAGCAGACTGCTAACGCTGTCGTCAAGCACCGATTCGCTTTCCGCGGCGGGGAGGGCATCCTGCTTTTGGTTTCCCTTTGCCTCGTCATTGATGGACGGAGAGGCGGTCGCGGTCGGTATCCGGCTGCTGTCGAGCGCGGTGCCGGCGCTGCTTGACGGGTTTCTGCGCGGTGTGAACCAGAGCGTTGCGCCGAGGATGAGCGCGAGACACGCCGCCATCACTGAGATTGGTAGCAGGGGAGATGTGCGGCCGGAGACCGGGTGCTTTCGTGCGGCCGGTTTGGCCGGCGCTTTCCGGATGGATGCGGGCTGCGTATGCCGCACCGGACGTGTCGGGGTGGCAGTGCGCGGCGCCATCGGTACAGGCTCCCGGCGCACCTGCTGCATGATGCGTGCGGCCAGGTCGGCGGGAGGCTCTGCGGCCGCGTCCCGCACGGCAGTCTGCAGGGACAGAAAGTCGTCATAAACATGCCGGCAGTCAGGGCAGGTGCGCAGATGTGCGCGCAGTGTCTGCACCTGCTCGGCCGGCAGCTCGCCGTCGAGCATCTGACTGATCTGCTGCTGGTAACGCATGCAGCTGCTCATTCGTCTGCACCTCCCTTCGTCTGCTTTGACGCATACTGGTCGGGAAGGTTCCCGTCGGCGAGCAGAAAATCACAAAGCTTTCTCCGCGCGCGGAACAGGCGCGATTTTACTGTGCCGGCCTCGAGATGCAGCACCTTGCCGATCTCGGCATAGGACAGGCCGTTGAGCTCGCGCAGGATGAGGATCTTGCGCGCATCGTCCGGCAGGCTGTCGAGCCCGCGCGCGACGGCGCGGCGCATCTCGCTGCGCGTCAGCTGCTGCTCGGGACTCGTACGCTCGTCGGCAGGGAGGTCGAACTGCGGCTGCTCGTCGTCGTCCTCGGATGCAGTGAGCGACACGGTCGGGTGCCGCCGGCGGCTGCGCAGGAAGTCGATGCACACGTTCGTCGTCAGCCGGTAGAGCCAGACGGAGAACTTGCTCTCGCCGCGGAACGTGCCCAGCGCCCGATAGGCGCGCAGGAACACCTCCTGCGTCATGTCAGCGGCGTCCTCCTCGTTGCCGACGGTGCGCAGGGCGAGGTTATACACTTGTTTCTGGTAGGCGACGACCAGCGCCTCAAAGGCGTTGGTGTCCCCGGCGCACACCTGAGCGATGATGCGCCGTTCCTCGTCCCGGTCCATGGTTTCCTTGCCTTTCTGCGGTCAGTCCCGCAAGTCACGCTGGACGGCGCGCGTGATGCGCCGCAGGTCGTCGAGTGTCTCCACATGCACGACCTCCTGCTTGTAGACATTGGCGTGTGGTACGCCGCGCAGATACCAACAAAACTGGCTGCGCGCCTCGAGACATGCCAGCCGCTCGCCCTTGATCTCGGCGGCAAATTCGATCTGATGCAGCGCCGCCTCGATCCGCTCACGCAGCGGCGGCAGGGGCGGCTCCGGCTCGCCCGCGATGGCGGCATTGCCGCGCGCGAACAGCCACGGATCGCCGAAGCTGCCGCGGCCGATCATGGCGAGATCGGCGCCGGTATAGCGCAGGATGTGCGCTGCGTCCGCGCCGGAAAAAATGTCGCCGTTGGCGATGACGGGTATGGTCACGGCGCGCTTGACGTCGCGGATGATGTCCCAATCGGCGCGGCCGGCATACATCTGCACGCGCGTGCGCCCATGCACGGCGATGGCTGCTGCACCCGCCTGCTGGCACATCTGCGCGAAGGCCACGGCGTTGACGTTTCCGCCGTCCCAGCCCTTGCGGAATTTCACGGTCACGGGCACATCGACGGCCTTGACGACCGTCTCGATGATGCGCCCGGCGAGCTCGGGATCGCGCATGAGCGCCGAACCGTCGCCGCTGCGGATGACCTTGCCCACCGGGCAGCCCATGTTGATGTCCAGAATGTCCGCGCCGGAGTATGCCAGCGCCATGGGCGCGGCCTCGGCCATGACCTCCGGCTCGTGGCCGAAGATCTGCACGGCGGCGGGGTGCTCGTCCGGCGGCGACCAGAGCAGCTGCTTCGTTTTTTCATCGTGATAGACCAGCGCCTTGGCGCTCACCATTTCCGTGCAGGTGAGGGCAGCACCCTGTGCGCGGCACAGCGCGCGAAATGGCGCGTCGGTCACGCCCGCCATGGGCGCGAGCGTGAGCGGGCCGCGGATCTCGACATTACCGATCTTCACCATGTGATCTCGAGCTCCACGGGGCAGTGGTCGCTGCCGTAAATGTCGGAAAGGATGCTGGCTGTCTCGATCTTTTCTGCCGCGCGGTCCGAGCACAGAAAGTAGTCGATGCGCCAGCCTGCGTTGTTCTCCCGCGCGTGGAAGCGGTAGCTCCACCACGAGTAGGCGTCCGTCTCGTCCGGGTGCAGGGCACGGAACGTGTCCGTGAAGCCGGCATGCAGCAGCTCCTGAAATTTCGCGCGCTCCTCGGGGCTGAAGCCGGGGTTGCCGACGTTGCGCTTCGGGTTTTTCAGATCGATCTCCGTTGCGGCGACGTTCATGTCCCCGCAGATGACGACTGGCTTGTGCCGGTCGAGCGAGCAGACGAACTCGCGGAACGCATCGTCCCAGTGCATCCGGTATTCCAGACGGCGCAGGCCGTCCTGGGCGTTCGGCGTGTAGACGCACACGAGGTAGAACTCCGGGTATTCGGCCGTGATCACGCGGCCCTCGAGATCGTGCTGCGGCAGACCGAGGTTATACTGCACGTCGAGCGGCTCGGCCTTCGTAAAGACGGCGGTGCCGGAGTAGCCCTTTTTCTCGGCGCTGCACCAGTACTGGTGGTAGCCCGGCAGGTCAAGCGTGATCTGCCCGGGCTGGAGCTTTGTCTCCTGCAGGCAGAAAATGTCCGCATCCAGCGCGCGGAACGTGTCCGCAAAGCCTTTGGTCACACAGGCGCGCAGCCCGTTGACGTTCCAGGATACAAGTCGCATTTCGTGTCCTCCGTTTTCACCGCCACGCAGCGGTTGATCGTGATGCCCTGATCGTAGAATTTCGCCTCATAGTCGGTCATGACGCCGACGGGGCCGTTGACGTGCAGGTCGTGCGTGACCTCGCGCAGCTCCCACCCCTCCTGCTCAAACTGCTCGAGTGAGAAAGCGAACAGCGGGTCGTTGTCGGTCTTGAACCAGATCTCGCCGTCGAGCGGCAGCACGTTTGCGTACAGCGCCAGAAAGCCGGCATAGGTCAGGCGGCGCTTGTGCTGGCGGGATTTTTTCCACGGGTCTGGGAAGTTGATGTAGATGCGTGAAACCTCGCCGGGGGCGAATATGTCGAGCAGGTTTATAGCGTCCCGGTCGAGAAAGCGCACGTTTTCGAGCCCGCGCTCGGTCACACGCTCCATGCCGACGACCATGGCGTCCGGCACTTTTTCGATTGCGGCGAGGAAGATGTCCGGGCTTTGCGCTGCGGTGTCTGCCGTGAAGCGACCCTTGCCGCAGCCGAGCTCCAGATGCAGCGCCTGATGGCCAGGGAAGTGCTCCAGCCAGTGACCGCGCAGCGCTTCGGGGTTGGTGATCAATGTAGCCGCGCAGCGCTCCATGCGCGGGACGAGGTTGGGCTTTTTTCGCATTCTCATAAGTGGATACTCCTGTCATAACGGATCATGATTTTGCGTTTAGAGCATACCACACACGCCCCAAAACTGCAACGTAGAAAACCATTGCGCATTTCTAAAGAATGTGTTAAACTTTATTTTACGCGAATTGTGAAATTTCATATCCGGGTGTAGCGCAGTTGGTAGCGCGGGTGGTTTGGGACCATCAGGCCGCAGGTTCGAACCCTGTCACTCGGACCATAAGTCCACCGTAATTTCGATAGAATTACGGTGGCGTTTTTCTATGCCCGAAAACCGCTTGATACAAGGCTTTTCAGGCATTTCAACACATAAATCGATCCCGCTGCGGAGAAATTCCGCAGCGGGATTTTCATTTTATGTAGGCTTTTTTTGTCACAAGTGTAGCAGTAATCGTTAGATTTACGTATATTCGTTGAATTCGTGTTGCCTCTTTCTGGATGAGTAATTCATTTCAGTCTTGAAATATGGAATTAATTTCTTTATAATGGAAATGCGTGGATAACGCAGACGAAACATATCATTAGAACGAAATGCGCTGATGATTTTTGGTGAAGAAAGCAAATGGGCTTCTAATGTACTCCATTTTACGGACTGAGCCGAAGTTGTATTTTCGTGGAGTTTGCCACTCCACGTGTAACGCAAAACATAGTTATTCTTCCGTATTATAGCACATTACATATTCAAATGCAATTGAATCGACAAAGAAATGGAAGAAAAAAAGTATGTTTTTGTCAACTTGCGTTAATTTTTCGCAGAGAATTCCGTTGACTTAAAGTTCAGCGCAGTCATCCCAGCAGTCTGGATGAAATTAAAATAAGATCCACACCCAACATAATCACTGCACAAGGAGGAATTACAAAATGGCAAAGGGTGAGAATATCTTCAGACGGCGGGACGGTCGCTGGGAGGCTCGGTATATCAAGGGTCGTGAGCTATCCGGAAAAATCAAGTATGGATACTGTTATGGGAAAACATATCGGGAAGCCAAAGAGAAAGCCGCAAAGCGCAAAGCAGCTTTGGCAAATGGAGCTCCCTTACCGACAGCCAGAACGCAAAAACCGTTCTCCAGTTATTGCCTGGGATGGCTACATACAAAGAAATGCACGGTGAAAGAATCGACGTATATTAAATACAGCACCGCGGTCAATAAGCACATCATGCCAAAGCTGGGCGAGTGCTGCCCGTTGGGATTTACCACAGAGCTGATGGATGACTTTATCAAAGAGTTACAGTTTGAAGATGAGCTGGCGCCGAAGACGGTGCATGATATTCTAGTCGTGCTGCATGGCATTTTGAAGTTCGCTTCCTCGAAGTTTGCAGGCTCATTTCCCGCGGTGGAGATCAACTATCCGAAGATCGGCAAGAAGGAGATGCGCGTTTTGTCCAGAGAAGAACAGGCGCGCCTCGTTGCCTATCTACATGAGGATCTGGATTCGTGCCGATTTGGTATCTTGCTGGCGCTATGTACAGGCATACGAATTGGTGAACTCTGTGCACTGCAGTGGGAAGGTGTTTCTACAAACGATAAAGCTATCCGAATTGCAAAGACCCTGCAAAGGCTGCATGATATCAGCGTATCGCAAGGTGCTCGAACAAGGATTGTGATTGGTCCGCCCAAAAGCGATACCTCCGTGCGAACGATCCCTATGACGGAATACGCAACCGGGCTTTGCAGGCGCATGAAACCGCAAAGTTCAGCTGCGTATGTTCTGACCGGAACGGAAGCATTCATGGAGCCGCGGACATTGCAGTATCGATTAGAAAAGTACACGCAGGCATGCGGTCTGGAGGGCGTGCATTTTCATACGCTGCGCCACACATTTGCGACGCGAGCTGTTGAGGTCGGATTTGAAGTTAAATCATTGTCAGAAATATTAGGACATGCCTCTGTGACGATCACGTTGGACCGGTATGTGCACGCTTCGCTGGAACTGAAACGGGATAATATGCAGAAATTGAAGGTAGTGGGTCTATGATCTACGCAGTCAAAACTAGTGTAAGTGAATATCATAAAAACGGGAAAAGCCTTGCATAGCAAGGCTTTTTCTTCGCTTTTGTAGTGGAGTGGCAAACTCCACGAAAGCTCCGCTGACACATCTGCATTAACAAAAGATGTTCGTTTTTGTGCAGCTATGGCGGAGGCGGTACTTACTTGAATTGCGCACCTTGAATGGATATTTTTGTACAGCAATTTGCAAATTCAATATCTGTGTAGAGCCTTTGCCCCTGGACGGCTTCGTGCTGAACCGATGGGGGGCAGAGATACAGATATCAATGTAGGGATGTGAGATATGTGACAACAACAGCGAGCAGCTGTTTGACAGAGGAGAGCTCCGCCGATGTGATCATTCAAATAGCAAAACCTGTATTGGAACAAAAGAAGCTGTACCTGATAACGAAGCGTGCTTTTGACATAGTATGTTCTTCCTTGGGACTACTGATTCTGGCAATTCCAATGCTGATCATTGCATTGCTCGTTACGTTGGACTCGCCGGGTTCCCCGATTTTTAAGCAGGAGCGGCTCGGCCTCCACGGGAAGCCGTTTATGATCTATAAATTCAGGTCAATGCGACTTGATGCGGAGGTGAACGGCCCGCAGTGGGCAGATGAACAGGATCCAAGATGCACACACTTCGGCCAAATTCTCAGACGCACCCGGCTGGACGAGCTTCCTCAGTTCTATAACATCCTGCGCGGCGACATGAGTTTCGTCGGCCCGCGGCCGGAGCGTGCTTATTTCTACGGAGAATTTGAAAAATACATTCCCGGTTTCTCCAACCGGTTAATAGTTGTTCCTGGCCTGACTGGACATGCTCAGGTGAATGGCGGATATTCTCTGAAGCCGGAAGAAAAAATTATCTACGATATGGAGTATATAGAGCACCGGTCTGTGCTTATGGATGTCAAGTGCATTATAAAAACGGTGTCATTGATTTTTACACACGAAGGAGCGCGTTGATGGAAACACTACAGAACGCCCCTGCTCGTCACGGGCAGGCAGCGACAAAGCATCCATTAGTTTCTGTTGTGATGCCGGCGTATAACGCAGAAAAATACATAGGCGAAGCGATACGCTCGGTACAATCTCAGACATATGCCAACTGGATCCTGTTAGTTATTGACGATTGCTCCACGGATCATACCGCAGACGTTGTCCGAGCCTTTGTAAACACAGATGACAGAATTCGGCTTTTTCAGAACACACACAATTTGGGCGCGGCTAAAACCAGAAATCGTGGTTTTGAATTGGCCAAAGGTGAATGGGTCGCGCTGTTAGATAGCGATGATGTATGGCATAGCGACAAGCTTGAGAGACAGCTTGCGGCGGCGCTGAATTCTGGTTCGGAAATTATTTATTGCTCGTACTCGCTAATAAGTCATGATGGACAAAAAATATCCGACTATATCGTGCCGGAACAGACTTCCTATGATGACATGCTGAGAGAAAGCGCCTTAGCTGCTCTACGATTCTTTTAGCAAAAAGCGTAGTCGATAACAACCGCTTTTTCTCCGACTATTATCATGAGGATCTAGTGTATTGGCTTCAATTGCTCAAAAAAGGATATTCCGCGTCGGCGTGTTGTGAGCCATTGGCAGATTATCGGATCGTGGAAGGATCAAGGTCACACAGCAAGGTCCAATCGGCAAAAAACAGATGGGAGGTCTACCGTAAGGTTGAAAAACTATCTTTGATAAAGTCACTCTCCGTGTTTCTATCCTATACGGTGCGAGGTCTCAGTAAGTATAAGAGGTGTTGATATGGATGTGCTGTTCCTTTGCGGTGTTTTTGCAAAAGAGAATGAAGTCGAAGTGATTGCTCAGGCAAAGAAAAGTGTAGAATTCTCAGCAAATCACATGCAGCTGAAGCTGATTCGCGGCTTGAAAGAGGCAGCAAACACCCAAGTAATCTCCGCACCTTTTATCGGATATTATCCGAATCAGAGCCGCAGTTTGTATTTTTTTGGATTCGCTGTCCCACAGTATTTATGCAAGTATGTCCTGTTTAACAATATTTGGGGCATTCGCAATCTGTCCAGGGCACGCGC
>ERZ837380.4616-NODE-4616-length-11354-cov-2.388618_pt1 | contig 11354 bp, 9 predicted proteins | sample MGYA00519685_ERZ837380 | MGnify/ENA primary metagenome ERZ837380 (study PRJEB31850, sample SAMEA3708817) | human gut metagenome | biome: human gut; feature: human-associated habitat; material: faeces | place: China | collected 2014 ...
TACGCGCTAAAAGCAGGGAAAAGAACCGGAGGGAAAGGGGAGAGCCCATTCGGGAAATGAGGCATATGGGGATGTGATGGGGGAAGTACGGAATGAAAAAAAGCAGTTGGAAAATAAGGGCACTGGCACTGACTCTGATGGCAGTCTGCTGGCTGTCAGGCTGTTCGGCTCACAAAGAAATATCGGTAACGGCAGCAGAGACACAGGAGGAGACACGTGAGCTGTCCTTAAATACAGAGACGGAGGCCGAAACGCAGCCGGAAGCAGAGTCGGAGGAACGCTGCGAAAAAGACGGGAAGATACAGAGTTATCTGACCGGGGAATGGACGGATGTCGCAAAGGCGAACCGCCGTCCGCTCGCAATCATGATGAGCAATGACAAGGCGGCGCTTCCGCAGTATGGCATCAACCATGCCGGAGTGGTCTATGAGGCACCAGTGGAAGGCAGCATGAACCGCTATATGGCACTGATAGAGGACTATGACGATCTGGACCGGATCGGTTCCGTCCGGAGCTGCCGCCCATACTATACTTTTTTTGCAAGGGAATTTGAGGCGGTCTATGCACATTATGGGCAGAATACGTTTGCACTTCCGTATCTGGAGCAGATGGAACATTTAGATGGAATCAAAGGCAATGGGGCATCTGCGTATTTCCGGACCAAGGATCGGAAGACCCCGCACAATGCCTATGCATCGGGACCAAAGCTGCGCCAGGCGATCGAGGCGAGCGGTTATGCGGATGCGTACCCGGAGAGCTATGAGGGGCATTATACTTTTGCGCCGGAGAGTGCGCCGGTGTGCTTTGAGGATGGTATCGCAGCGGCCAAAGTAGTGCCAGGTTATCAGTTAAGCAATCCCTGGTTTGAGTATCACCCGGAGGACGGGCTGTACTACCGGTATCAGTATGGCGGTCCGCATATGGGAGATGAAGGACAGATAGCGGTTAAAAATATTATTTTCCAATACTGTTTGTGGAAATATTATAAACCGACGGAATATCTGGATATCGATGTCCATACACCGGCGATGGGGTATTATTTTACAAATGGACACGGCATTCTGATTCGTTGGGAAAAAGACGGCGCTTACGGCGTCACAAAGTATTACGATATGGACGGTCAGGAAATCAAGCTGAATCCGGGCAAGACCTGGGTCTGCATCCTTCCGAATGACCGTATGGATAAGGCGGAATTCTATGGAGAACAGACGGAGTAGAAGAAAACCCGGAATGCGGGAAGAGACAGAAAGAGAGATAATCAGCCGGCAGCGCACGGCAGGACGTAGAGAAGAAGCAACCGGAGGCAGCCGGGAAAGTGCGGGTAGAAGCCGTAACCGGTCAGGAAGCAGCCGGAAGCCGGAAGCGGTTCCGGTGAGAAAAGAAAATTTTGTCATTCAGGGTACGATCCTGGCAGTTGCCGGTATCATTGTGCGTCTGATCGGTATTCTGTACCGCGTCCCGATGACGAATATCATCGGCGATGAGGGCATGGGATATTATTCGACGGCATTCAACGTATATAATATCATGCTGATCCTTTCATCGTACAGTCTGCCTCTGGCGGTGTCGAAGATGGTAGCGGCCCGCCTTGCGAAAGGGCAGTACCGCAATATGAACCGTGTTCTGCGGGCGGCGCTTGTCTATGCGACGGTCGTAGGTGGTCTGGCATGCTTTATTACCTGGAATTTTGCAGGCTTTTTTGCAACGACCTTGTTTAACACGCCGTTCTGCGTGTATGCACTCCGCACACTTGCGCCAACGATCTGGATCATGGCGTATCTGGGCGTGCTGCGCGGTTACTTCCAGGGACATGGAACGATGATTCCGACGGCGATCTCCCAGATCCTGGAGCAGGTGGTCAACGCGATTATCAGTGTGGTGGCCGCCAGCGTCCTTTTCAAGGTGGGACTGGATACAGCGAAAGTATATGGAAAAGATGGATATGCACAGGCATTTGGCGCGGCAGGCGGTACGATCGGCACAGGAAGCGGCGCGTTTGCAGCCCTGTTATTTGTGCTGGTATTGTTTTTACTCTACCGTCCGACGGCAAAACGGCGGATTGCCAAGGATCGGAGCGGTAGTGTGGATTCCTACCGTCAGATTTCGAGAACCTTTTTCTTTACTGTTGTTCCGGTTATCGTAAGCTCGGGTGTCTACAATATTAACTCGGTTATTGATAACGGTATCATGGCGCACGGCATGGAGTCGCTGGGACGCGGCAAAGAGTTTTTAGCCCTCTGGGGTATCTACAACAACAAATATATGCTGCTGGTACATGTCCCGCTTGCGATGGCGAACTCACTGTCTTCGTCCCTGATTCCTTCGCTGTCCGGTGCGATAGCGCGCAAGGACCGAAAGGCGGCGATTGAGAAGACAGCCCTTGCGATCCGGTTTGCTATGCTGATTGCGATTCCGTCGGCGGTGGGGCTGACGGTACTTTCAGCGCCGGTCAATAACCTGTTATTCCGGGGCGGCAACAATGCGGAAGCGATCCGTATGATGATGATTGGCGCTTCAGCCGTTATCTTCCTGTCGCTTTCGACGGTTACCAATGCAATCTTACAGGGACTGAACCGGATGAATGTTCCGGTGCGGAACGCCCTGATTTCGTTGGCATTACACGTGATTGCGCTGTATATTATGCTGATGATCTTCAATATGGGTATCTACAGTATGGTATTTGCAAGTATTTTATTTGCGCTCTTTATGTGCATTTTAAATGCGATCGCGATCCGCAACACACTCGGTTACCGCCAGGAGATGGTCAAGACCTTCCTGCTGCCGGCAATCAGCGCAGCATTTATGGGCGCGGCGGCATATGGCGTGTACCGTGGGGTTACGCTGGTGATCCACAGCAATGTGCTGGGAACGCTGCTGGCGGTGCTTGTGGCGGTCGCGGTATATGGCGTGCTTCTTATCAAGCTGCACTGTATCGAGGAAGATGAGATGTATTCGATGCCGATGGGACGGAAACTCACACGCATCTGCCGGAAGCTGCATCTGATGTAGGGTTAGAAATTTAGTTATGATTAAAATTTAGAAAAAAGTGAATAATAAGGATACACAACAGGAGGTATCCTTATTATGAGAAAATATCAGGGAATACTGTTTGCGGCGCTTTTTTGTTTTGCAATGCTTCTGCTTCTGGCGGCAGGGCTCTGGTGGTACCGTCCACGGCGGGCGGAACCGGTACCGGGGCGCGTGTATGAGTCAGAGCGGATGCCGGAGAATAATGCGGTTCTGAACCCGGAACCGGAAGTGGCGGAGAAACAATCCGGCTATTGTCTGACGGCGGAGGATGGGATGCTGCTTATCTTTGACGGAACAAGCGGAGAAGTCTGTTTCCAGACCCATATGCCGCTCTCAGAATTTTCCGTGCAAGAAGAGGAAAAACTGCTGGAAGGAGTCTGGTTCGACACAATGACGGATGTGTTTCACTATCTGGAGTCTTTCAGCAGTTAGATGTGATTATAATACAGTCAAAAAACAAAGAAGAAAGTCCGCGTATGAACGGTACGAAGCAAACGGTCAGGAAGGGAAATAGGGATGAGTCAGAATAAAGTAATCATAGTGGGAGCGGGAGCAGCCGGAATGACGGCTGCCATTTTTGCTGCCAGGGAGGGCGCTCAGGTGGTTCTGCTGGAACATAAAGACCGGGTCGGCAAGAAGATCCTGTCTACCGGCAATGGACGCTGTAACCTTTCAAACCGTTTGCAGGAGCCGTTCTGCTACCGCAGTGGTCAGCCGGATTTTCCATGGAAGGCGCTTGGGGCGTTTACGCTTCCGATGACACTGGAATATTTTGAGGATCTCGGCGTTTTGACGCGGGAGCGGGACGGATATCTGTACCCATATTCCGGGCAGGCAAGCGCTGTTTTAGATGCACTCCGTCTGGGACTTGCGCGGGAGTCGGTTCAGGTGGTGACGGAATGTGAAGTTTTCTCGATCACGCCGCGCGAAGATGCGAAACACCGGTTTGAAGTGAAGACGTCCCAGGGGAGCTTTTCGGGCGAGGCGCTGATTCTGGCGTGCGGCAGCAAGGCGGCACCGGGTACAGGTTCGGATGGAAGCGGATACAAACTGGCGAAACGGCTGGGACACCATATCATCAAGCCGCTTCCGGCACTGGTTCAGCTTCGTTGCCCGGAAAAGTTCTTTAAACAGCTCGCCGGAGTACGCGCGGATGCCTCTGTGATACTCTACAGCGATGGCAGAAAGCTGGCGGAGGACAAGGGCGAGGTGCAGCTTACGGATTATGGTATTTCGGGGATTCCGGTTTTCCAGGTCAGCCGCTTTGCGGCGCGCGCGCTCGATGAGGGACGGGATGTACGGGCGGTACTCAATTTTTATCCGGAATGCCCGGAAACGGAGACACGCCGGATATTAAAAGAGCGGAGTGAGCGCCTGAAAGAACGGCAGGTGGAGGACTTTTTTTCCGGCTGGATACATAAAAAACTGGCAGCTCTGTTTTTAAAACAGGCAGGAATCCGGCCAGATCGGACGGTTGGCAGCCTGACAGAGGCACAGATTCAGACGCTGGGGGATCTGCTCTGCCGGTTTGAGGTCAGCGTGAACGGTACAAATTCCTTTGAACAGGCACAGATCTGCTGCGGCGGCGTCGATGTGCGGGAGGTTGACGCACAGACGATGGAATCGAAGAAGGTAAAAGGGTTATATTTTGCCGGGGAGATTCTGGATGTCGATGGCATCTGCGGCGGTTATAATCTCCAGTGGGCGTGGAGCAGCGGCGCAGCAGCTGGAAAATGTGCTGGAAGGGAGTCAGATAAATGATACGAGTAAATCAGGTAAAACTGCCGGTCAGCCACAGTGAGGCAGATCTTCGCAAGAAAACTGCCAAAATGATGGGAGTATCGGCAGATCAGATACAGTCGGTGGAGCTGGTGCGCCAGTCTCTGGATGCGCGCAAAAAGCCAGATCTGTACTATTTATATGCATTAGATGTTGCAGTGGCAGGGAAAGAGGCGGCGATTGTCAAACGTGCGCGTAGTGTAAATGTGCAGATCCGAAAGGAAGAGGCGTACCGCCTGCCCGATCCGGGAATAGAGCCGCTTCGGGAACGACCGGTAATCGTGGGCTTTGGTCCGGCAGGTATGTTTTGTGGTCTGATGTTGGCGCGTGCCGGATATCGCCCGCTTATTCTGGAACGGGGGCTGGATGCGGACAGCCGTGCAAAGGCGGTTGCACGCTATTGGACAGATGGAACGCTGGATCCGGAGTGCAATGTGCAGTTCGGCGAGGGCGGTGCCGGTACGTTTTCAGATGGAAAGCTGAATACGCTGGTCAAGGATCCGTCTGGGCGGAATAAGGAAGTGCTGAAAATCTTGGCGCAGGCGGGCGCGGATCCGGCGATTACCTATGTGAACAAGCCGCACGTTGGAACGGATGTTCTGCGGACGGTGGTAAAGAATATTCGAAGTGAGATAGAGAGTCTGGGCGGTGAGGTACGGTTTGGCTGCCGTCTGGAGGACTTTGAGACACAGAATGGTCATTTGTGTTCCATCCGCGTCAGTGCCCGTAAAGGCACGTCGGAGGCAGGACGGACGGTGGAGGAGATTCCGGCATCGGCACTGGTGCTGGCGATCGGGCATAGCGCCCGCGATACGTTTGCGATGCTGGCAGAGAAACCGCTCGACATGCAGGCAAAGGCATTTGCGGTGGGACTGCGGATCCAGCACCCACAGACGCAGATCAACTTAAGCCAGTACGGACGGGAAGAAGCCGGGAATCTGGGGGCTGCCAGCTATAAGCTGACGGCACAGACCTCCGGAGGCAGGGGCGTGTATTCTTTCTGTATGTGTCCGGGCGGCTTTGTTGTGGATGCATCCTCAGAGCCGGGACGGCTGGCAATCAACGGCATGAGCAACCATGATCGTGCCGGTGCAAACGCAAACAGCGCCCTGATTGTGACCGTTACACCGGAGGATTTTCCACAGCCGGGCACACTTGGCGGCGTGACGTTCCAGCGTCAGCTGGAGGAAGCGGCATACCGCTGCGGCGGCGGAAAAATCCCGGTACAGCTTTATGGAGATTTCCGGGAAAACCGGATTTCAACGGGATTTGGAGCAGTGACACCACAGTTTGAAGGGCAGTTTGCATTTGGAAATCTGCGGGAGGTGCTGCCGGAAGCGCTTTCGGCAGCGATGTTAGAGGGAATGGAACATTTTGGACATGTGATTCATGGCTTTGACCGCGAGGATGCGGTTTTTGCCGGAGTAGAGAGCCGGACCTCCTCGCCGCTGCGGATTCCGCGTGACCACGCGACGATGGAGAGCAGCACGATCGCGGGTATCTACCCATGCGGCGAAGGCGCTGGATATGCGGGCGGCATTACCTCGGCGGCGATGGATGGGATGAAGACGGCAGAGGCAATTATCGCGAAGTATGCTATCCCCAAAATTAAATTGTGAGAGAGAATGGTTCAGCGGCTTTAGGCTTTATAGTAAGGATGTCTGCCTGTAGCTGCGAAGAAACAAGCATTATAAGAGGAGAAATGATAGATGAAACAGGAAAGAATTGACCGTATTAATACGTTATATCATAAGAGCCAGGCAGTTGGATTGACCGAAGAAGAGAAAAAAGAGCAGGCAGCGCTTCGGAAGGAGTACATTGAGTCAATCCGTGGAAATATGCGAGGACAGTTAAATTCGATACTGATTAAAGAGAAAGACGGTTCTATCACGGATCTGGGTAAGAAATACGGCGGCGTTACGGATACGAAGAATTAATTGAAGGGTAGAAGAGATGGTTATTCATTCATCTGGATCGCAGATATCAAAACAGGAGATTCGCGCATATGTCCTTCAAAAACGCGGGACTCTGCTGCCAGAAGAAAAACAACGATGGGATGAGGCGTTGTTAGAACGTCTCCACCCCCTCTTTCCATCAGCCGGGACGGCAGTGTATGCCTATACGAGTGTGCGCGGTGAGGCAAGTACGGAATATTTGATTGACGAGCTGTTAAAGCGCGGCTGCCGGGTAGCGCTGCCGCGGGTGTTTGGGCGTGAGATGCGTTTTTTCTATGTCACAGATCGGTGTCAGCTTGTGACGGGGGCATATGGCATCCCGGAACCGGCGGACGGATGTCAGGAGGCAGATGCGCCGAAAGCGCTGGTGATCACGCCTGGCGTAGGGTTTTCCAAGGACGGAAACCGCATCGGTTATGGGGCGGGGTATTATGACCGCTTTTTTGCGGCAGAACCGGACCATATGGCGGTGGGACTCTGCTATGGATTCCAGTTGTTTCCGGCATTTGAAACCGAAAAGCACGATAAAAAAATGGCATATATTGTGACACCGGAGCAGACAATTAAAGTTTTGTAATGTCTGGCGCACTCGCGCGAAGCAGAAACATATCAAAGGCATACAGGAACAGAGCAGCCGTGTGGTAAACTCTGTTTTTGCTTCCAGATACATGAACCGGAATATTTTGTAAGAAACTGGAAAGGATTCTGGCAGGAATGGGACTTGCGAAAATGAGCGCCATATAGTAATATTATCTAATGTATGAAATATTAGGATTATTAGGATAATGAAAGAATAGTAAGGAGCAATACAATTTATGGATTTACATACAAACGATTCGTCCGAATCCGCAGCAGGCGTGTTTGTGTCTGACAAATGTCAGATTCCGGTGGGCGGTATACCGCAGCAGGAACCGGATCGCCAGCAGTATTATATGGCACTCTGCCGCCAGAAAGTACAGGAGATTTCGGACAAACTGGGGCGTCCGCTGACCTGCTTTATCTCGACGTTCGGGTGTCAGATGAATGCACACGATTCAGAAAAGCTTCTCGGTATTCTGCTGGAAGCAGGATTTGTGGAAGGAACCAGTGAGGAATCGGATTTCGTCCTCTACAATACATGTACAGTCCGTGAAAATGCGAACCTGCGCGTGTATGGACGTTTAGGGTATCTTCACAGCCTCAAGAAAAAGAATCCGCACATGATGATTGCACTCTGCGGCTGCATGATGCAGGAGCCGGAGGTTGTAGAGAAATTAAAGAAGAGCTACCGCTTTGTGGACTTGATTTTCGGCACGCACAATGTATATAAACTGGCAGAGCTGCTGGAACAGCGCTTTGAGACGGGGAAGATGGTCATCGATATCTGGAAAGGAACTGATAAGATCGTTGAGGATCTGCCGTCGGAGCGCAAATATACATTTAAGTCTGGCGTTAATATCATGTTTGGCTGCAACAATTTCTGCAGCTATTGCATCGTCCCGTATGTGCGCGGACGCGAGCGCAGCCGTGCGCCGGAGGACATCATCCGTGAGATTGAAGAGCTGGTTAAGAACGGCGTCGTGGAGATCATGCTGTTAGGGCAGAATGTCAATTCCTACGGAAAGAACCTGGAATCTCCAATTACCTTTGCAGAACTTCTGCGCCGGGTAGAGCGGATTGAGGGGCTTAAACGGATCCGTTTCATGACCTCCCATCCGAAGGATCTGTCGGATGAGCTGATCGAAGTGATGGCATCTTCCAAGAAGATCTGCCGCCATCTGCATCTGCCGCTTCAGTCGGGCAGCAGCGAGATCCTAAAGAAGATGAACCGCCATTACACGAAAGAGCAGTATCTGGAACTGGCAGAGCGCATCCGCAAGGCGGTACCGGATATTTCCCTGACGACGGATATCATCGTTGGATTTCCGGGAGAGACGGAGGAAGATTTCGAGGAGACACTGGAGGTTGTGCGGAAAGTCCGCTACGACAGCGCATTTACCTTTATTTATTCGAAGCGCACCGGAACTCCGGCGGCAGCGATGGAAAATCAGGTTCCAGAAGAAGTTGTCAAAGAACGTTTCGACCGTCTGCTCGCAGAGGTACAGGCGATTTCTGCACAGGTCTGTGGACGAGATGTCCATACGGTGCAGGAGGTTCTGGTGGAGGAACCGGACAGTCACGTGGAGGGACTGGTAACCGGACGTATGTCCAATAACACAATCGTTCATTTCCCAGGTGGAAAAGAGCTGATTGGTAAAATTGTTAAAGTATATCTGAAGGAATCCAAGGGATTTTACTATATGGGATCCCTGGTAGATTAAGGAGGATAAATTTATGAAAAAGCATTATAAAGGATTGACGGTTCTGCTGTCAGCCTGTATGCTGGCAGGAAGCGCTTCTGTCGCATACGCAGGACCGGCAGATGACATTGCAAATGGTACAGTCGGTATGCCAAACACCGGTTCGTCAACATCGGCAGAGCAGTTCAACCAGGAAGCAGGACAGCAGGATGAGAATACGGCGCTTCATGTCGGCGTCAATTATCTGTATAATGCGGAAGGCGATATTTCTGCATTTGCGATGAATTTGAAAAACTTTGAGGGGATCGGCGGCGTGTCCTATCGTGCATATACCAACACAGGCGGTTATCTGTGGTGGTACCATGACGGCATCCAGACCGGTGTGGTTGGTTCTGGAAGCTGGGTAGAGGCGATCCAGATTCAGCTTTCCGGTCAGGCTGAGAAGATGTACGATGTTTACTATAGCGTTACATCCAGCGGTCAGGGCAAGATGGGATATGCGAAGAACGGCGAAGTGGCTGGTACCGTGGATATCGGCGAGAAGATCCTTTCGATTGAAGTCGTATTAGTTCCGAAGGGAAGCGCAGGTCCGCAGAGTGCAGCACCGCGCTACAAATCAGCTGCTTCCAGCAGACTGAACGTAGCAGAAAATGCAACGGTTATGTTCAATGAGGACGGAAGCGTATATAACGGCTGGCTTTCCGATGACTTTGTACGTTATTATTTTGAAAATGGCTACGCAAAGACCGGCTGGCAGTATATTGATGGTTACAAGTTCTACTTTGACTCCTGCGGTCTGGTTCAGGACGTAGACAGCCTGATTGGCAAGCAGTCCGATTATCTCCTGAAGGTAAATAAGACGCTGAACTGCCTGACGGTTTATGCAAAAGACGGCAATAACGGATATATTATTCCGGTGAAAGCGATGCTGACCTCCGTCGGTGATGATACGCCGATTGGAACTTTCAAGACACCGGAGAAATATCGCTGGAGACTGATGGTAAATGATACTTACACCCAGTATGCAACCCGTATCACACAGGGATTCCTGTTCCATTCGATTACATACGCAACCCCGAATGAGAATAACCTTCTGACCGTCGGCTATAATGGTCTGGGTGTTTCCCGTTCTTTAGGCTGTGTACGCCTGACCTGTGGAAACTCCAAGTGGGTATATGATAACTGCCATCTGGGAACGACTGTACAGGTATACGAGGATGCCAATGTAGCATCTCCATTTGATAAGCCGGAGCTGGTACCGATCTCCGATCAGCAGACCTGGGATCCGACGGATCCGAAATTCAACTAAAATAAAACGACAGCGGTCTGTCCGGTCTGGCATACAGATGAGTGAAGTGCCGGAAAACGGGCAGATCGCGATGAAGAGAGGTAAATTGTGGCACTTTCACCAATGATGACTCATTATCTGGAGACGAAAAAACAGTATCCGGACTGTATTCTGTTTTATCGTCTTGGCGATTTCTATGAGATGTTTTTTGAGGATGCCCAGACTGTTTCGAAAGAACTGGAACTTACCCTGACTGGAAAAGACTGCGGACTGGAGGAGCGCGCGCCTATGTGCGGCGTTCCTTATCATGCCGTAGAGGGTTATTTGAGCCGTCTCGTCCAGAAGGGCTATAAGGTCGCCATCGCAGAGCAGATGGAGGATCCGAAACAGGCAAAGGGACTTGTGAAGCGGGAGGTAATCCGGGTGGTGACGCCGGGAACCCTGACAAATTCACAGGTTCTGGAGGAATCAAAAAACAATTACCTGATGGGAATTGTATACATAGACGGTGTATTCGGCGTTTCGACGGTTGATGTCAGCACGGGCGACTATCTTGTGACGGAGGTTCGCAACGAGCGCAGTCTGTTAGATGAAATTTATAAATTTTCGCCGTCGGAGCTTATCTGCAACGAGGCTTTTTACATGTCAGGAATCGATTTAGAGGACTTGAAAGTACGGTTAAACGCCGTGATCTCAGCACTTGAAAATCGGTTCTTTTCTGATGATTCCTGCCGGAGAATCCTGCGGGAACATTTTCATGTAGAGCACCTGGAAGCGTTGGGACTGGCGGACTATGAGACGGGCGCGATTGCGGCGGGCGCTGTCCTGCAGTATCTGTATGAGACGCAGAAAAATACACTGGAACACCTGACGCGCCTGACTGTCTATACGACCGGACAGTTTATGATGCTGGATACGTCCACGCGCCGGAACCTGGAGCTTACTGAGACGCTCCGGGAAAAGCAGAAGCGAGGCCCACTTCTCTGGGTGCTTGATAAGACGAAAACGGCGATGGGCGCCCGT
>ERZ837380.4624-NODE-4624-length-11340-cov-27.137882_pt1 | contig 11340 bp, 8 predicted proteins | sample MGYA00519685_ERZ837380 | MGnify/ENA primary metagenome ERZ837380 (study PRJEB31850, sample SAMEA3708817) | human gut metagenome | biome: human gut; feature: human-associated habitat; material: faeces | place: China | collected 2014 ...
GCAGCTGCCGTGCCTCGCTCGCCGTATCGGCACTTAGAATTGTGCGGTATTGCCCTTGTAATCTACCGGCAGGCTGGTCCAGCGTGCGCGGAAGTGGAAAGCGGCATCCTTGGGCTGGCGCTGGCGGGTGAAAATACCCTTTTTGTTGCCGTTGGCACGCATAATGCCCTCGGTGGTCTGGAAGTCGGCAAAGTTCCACACCAGTTCGCCCTGCACAAAGTCGTAACTGTCAAACACATTGTGGTTCATATCCAGGTACTCGTTCTGGTACTCCTGGCTCCACATCACGCTGGGCAGTTTGTGCTCGCTGGGCATGGTGTCAGCGCCGTACTCGGTAAAGATCATCGGGCGACCGTTCAAAACCTGTGCCCAGCCGTCCATCTCTTTGCGGAACGCCGTCTCGGCGTCCACAATGCACATGCCGCCCATCACATACCAGCCGTAATAGCGGTTCAGGCTGATGAAATCCGCAAACTGCTGGCCCTTGCTGTTGTTGGGCAGGCTCATCATCACGATGGCATAGGTGCGGGGGCGTTTCTGGGGGTCAAGCTCGTGGGCCAGGTCAAACAGCGGCTTAAAGTATGCTTCGGTACCCTCGCTGGTGCACTGGGGTTCGTTTAGGATGCTCCATGCGATGACCGATGCGTGGTTCTTGTCGCGGGTGATCATATCGGTCAGGGCAGCCTTGTGGTTTTCCAGCAGCTTGGGGGTGGTTTCCTTTTCAAAGTAGCCCACCTTTTTGCCGTTGCCCTGGTTGGCAGCCAGGAAATTCATCGTGCTCTGCATAAAGCCGACGGCAGGCACTTCGTCAATGATCAAAAAGCCCTCTTCGTCTGCCATCTGGTACAGTTCTTCGGCATAGGGGTAGTGGCTGGTGCGGAAGCAGTTTGCGCCGATCCACTTCATCAGCTCGTAATCGCGCTTGACGGTAGCCAGGTCCAGGCCGCGGCCGCGGATGTCGGAATCTTCGTGCTTGCCAAAACCGCGCAGATACACCGGTTTGCCGTTGAGCAGGAAGTGGCCATCCTTAACTTCAAAGGTACGGATGCCGATCTTGTCAAAATATTCATCGATCACGGCGTGGCCATCGGTAATGCGGATAACGAAGTTGTACAGGTAAGCGGCGTGCACATTCCACAGCTTAGCATTGGTGATTTTCAAAGTGCCGGTTTTGCCGCTGGCTTCGGCCACCTTGGTGGTGCCATCCAGCACTTCCACCGTCACATCATGGCTGCCATTCGTGGTTACGGTATAGTCTACCTCGGCACCGCCGTCCACCAGGCGGTGGGTCACCTCAAAATCCAGAACACGCTCTTTGGGCAAGGCCAGCAGCTTGACCGGGCGGTGGATACCCGCGTAATTGTAGAAATCAAAGTACGGTGCCGCAACCTTTTTTCCGTTAGAAAGGGTGTTGGTCTGGCCTGCGGGCAACATGTACTCGTTCAGTTCGTTGTTGGCCAACACAGTCAGCTTGTTGTACTGGTTGTACCGCACAATCTCGGTCACGTTGGCATCAAAGGGTAAAAAGCCGCCCTCATGGTTGGCAACTTCCACGCCGTTCACAAACACGCGGGCGCGGTGGGTGACAGAACCGAAGCGGATGGCAACATCCTTGCCGCTCCATTCACCCGGAACAAAGAAATCGGTTTCGTACCAGAAATCGCCGCAGTATTCGCGGGACTCCTTATCGGTAAAGAAATCGCAGAACGAAGCCGGGACCGGCATCGAGATGGGTTTGGGCAGTCCGACGCCCCAGCCGGCATCCATACCGTTGCTTTCGGGGTCGAACTCAAAGCGCCACATGCCATCCAGGCTGATAACGCGGCGTGCAGCGGAAGCGCAGGGGTACAGCAAAGATTTATTTTCCATAGCGTTGTTTCTCCTTGTTTCAATAAAATGAATGTTTTGCTCCAACAATTTTTCCGGGAATGTGGGGCCATTCGTTCAGTTTGGGTGGGGTTGGATACCAGACTGGGTGAAGTGTTTCCCTGAAATACGTTGGGCTTGCGTCATGTTGGTTCCGTGTTTTACAAAGGGCAATACCGCATAATTCTAAGTGCCGATACGGCGAGCGAGGTGCGGCAGATGCTAAGCCAAAAGCGCAGATAATACTGGATGTCTTATCGAGCATTTTGGCAACGCAGATGCCGTGCCGTAGCCGCCGGAGCGGTGTTTAAGCCGCAAGGCGGGAATTGTGCGGTGTTGCCAAAGGTTTTTGCGGTTCGGAAGTTGTTCGATGATTCTATTATCACATAAAACCGCCGGTATCGTTAGTAGATTTTTTGGGAAAACCCGCAAAATCTGCGAATAATTGTGGTGCCTGGCATTCGGCCCGGCCTGGGGACCGCACCACCATCGTAGAGTACGGCATGATACAATTTTGAAAGCTGCAATGCAGATAGGCCTACGGGACGATGGCAAGCATCGTCCCCTCACAAATCAGCTTCATGTTCCATCACATACTTTCCGATACGCAACAAGCTTACTATTTTTGAGCGGTTCACCGCGCCGCGTTCCACCACCATGACTCATTATTATTTATTCTTTGTAAGTAAAGCGCCGGTTCTTACCTTATAATTGCTAATTTCTCATTGAAAATTCTCCCTGCTCATCGCTTCCCCCTGCATAATTTATGCTCCGATTTTCCTGTTTTACCTGTAAAATTTACTAACGCCATTCTTCCTGAACGTTCATAATATAGACACAAAGTTGTGGAACTGCGGTGAACAGTGTGGGGCTGGGTGCCGGAACGTTCCAGACAAGCGGAGGAAGAAATTCCATAAAGTGTACCTGAACAGGCCGCATTTTCAGCCTTTCAGATACACCCCAAGTAAGGAGAAAAGAAATGGCTAAGACAAGAACCCTGCCTGACAAGTATTATGACAAGGATTACGAAACAAACGGCATCCACCGTGTACCCCTGTGGCGCATTGCAGGCTTTGCGCTCAACAACACCGCAACCAACCTTTACCTGATGTTCATGAACTATGTCAGTTTTTATCTACTGGGCTTTGTTGGCGTTGGCATGGTCATGGCATCCAGCTTTACCATGGCTATGCGTATCTGGGACGGCGTAACTGACCCGTTCATTGGCTACATGGTGGATAAAACCAACGGCAAGTTCGGCAAAAACCGCCCGTTCATGGTCATTGGCAACATCATTCTGGCGGCTTCCAGCTTTATCATGTTCCACTTTACCCACAAACTGCCGGAAGGCCCCGCCCGCTTTATTTTCTTTGTTGTGTTCTGCTGCATTTATTACCTGGGCTACACCTGCCAGTGCGTTGTTACCAAGAGCGCCCAGAGCTGCATGACCAACGATCCCAAACAGCGCCCCATGTTCGCTTCTTTCGATGGCGTGTTCAATACCATCCTGTTTACGGTGCTGGCTATTGTCGTTGCCAACATTGCCAACAAGTATGCTGATGTTGGCAACTATACCTCTACCCAGTTCTTCCATGAATTCTGGATGATGACCGCCATTATGTCCGCCATCTTTACCGTGATCGCCGTCATCTCCATTGCACCCAAAGACCGCCCGGAATTCTTTGGCACTGGCAAACCCATCAAGGTCGGCCTGAAAGACTACTGGGATACCCTGAAAAACAACCGCGCCATCCAGATGCTGGTGCTGTCCGCCTCCACGGATAAGCTCGGCTCCACTGCCAAAACCAGCGCTGTTGCCGTTGCTATGTTTGCCTGCATTGCCGGTTCCATCAAACTGCAGGGCAGCGTGACCGCCGTTACCACCATCCCCAGCGTCATCCTCACCTTCCTGGCTATCTCCATCGTTGCCACCCGCTTTGGCCAGAAAAAAGCCATGGTCATTGGCTCCATCGGCGGCATTATCTGCAACATTATCCTGTCCGCCCTGTGGATTGTTGGCGACCCCACAACAATGACCAGCAACCCCGAAACCGGTGCATTGAACTGGGGCCCCTTCCTGATCATCTATGTTGTGTTCAGCATCCTGTATGCCGGCTGCCAGGGTATTTCCGGCAATATCGTAATTCCCATGACCGCCGACTGTGCCGACTATGAAGTATACCGCTCCGGCAAGTATGTTCCCGGTCTGATGGGCACCCTGTTCAGCTTTGTGGACAAGATGATTTCCTCTTTCGCTCCCATGATCGCCGGTCTGGTGTTTGCTGCCTGCGGCTTTACCGACCACAACCCCAGCGTGGGCGATATCGTTACCCCGCAGCTGCGTGTTGGCGTTGTGTTCCTGGCATACGGCCTGATCACCATCGGTTTGATCTGCAACCTGATTGCCATGAAGTTCTATCCGCTGAGCAAAGAAAAGATGGCCGAGATCCAGGACGAGATTGTCAAGATCAAGGCAAAGGCTATGGCCGAAGCATAACCCCAAACCGAACCACATTCCCCGCGGGGCCGCCCGTCCATCGGGCGCACCCGTTGTTACAGTGAGGTACCTGCATTGGAAAAGCAAATGGAAATGGCTTCCGAAACCACCCAGAACTCTGCACTGCGCACCGATGAAGCTGCTAGCCACGGCCCCCTGTGGCGGCTGATTGACTGCGCTGTGACCGCCCACGCTAACCGGGCCAAAGTGCCGGTGAACCGCAAGGCCTACCTGCGGTGGTGCCTTCTTGGGGTATTTGGCGCCCAGCGCTTTTATGCAAAACAGTGGAAGATGGGCTTGCTCTACCTGGTCACCTGCTGGAGCGGATTTTCCATTGCCATGACAATGATCGACGCAATGATCGCCGTGCCGATGAAACCGGACGAAAACGGCATCATTTACCTGTAAAAACCTCCTCCCTCCGCCGCCCCGCAGGCTGCTGTTTGCCTGCGGGGCTTGCTGTGGATTCAGGGAAACAGCGCATGTTGGCAAAATTTCAGGGTAGCACCTGCACAATATACCGAAAAGCAGCTATTGCTTTTGGTTACTATTTCCGGCAAAATTGCTTTCCATTTCCGCGCAGACATGTTAAACTAGAAGCAGTAAAGTCACACTTTTTAACGCCGATACGGCACACAAGAAAGGCGACCCGCCATGGACCAGATCGTTCAGCTGTTGTTCAACCCTAACCACCAGGCCCCCAGCCCGCTTGTGTTGGCGGTGTTGGTAGCGCTTGCCGTGGGCATGCCGCCCATCATGCGTTACCTGGCCGGGAAAAGCAACAACGATAACACGCGGGGCAAAAAATAACCCCTTTACCCGGTGGGCACGCGGCAGCGCCGCCCACCGCTGAGAAAACGAGGTGCCTGATGCAAGCAGATTTACTGGACGTTCTGACCCGGCTGGCCTCCGCCAGCAACATCCGCTGCATGCGGGTAACGCCGCCCTTTGATGGGCTGGACCAGTTTGATTACGGCCTGCGCAAAGCGCTGGACCCCTATTTTGACTGGCAGGAATTCGGCAGCCTGTTGCTGCAAAGCACCCCGCCCAACACGCTGCTGTTTGCCGAAGGCACCTTTGAATTGCAGTTTGCGCTGTTCCGCATTCCAAACGAAGAAAACGCTGTGTTCATGATCGGCCCGTGGGCCACCGCCGAGCGCAGCGAAAAATCCCGCAGCTGGGCACGCCGTCACATTGGTGAGAAAGGCGATGACGCTGTACAGAGCTACTATAACGGGGTGCGGATTCTGTCGGGCAGCGGTTTCCAGGCTTCCATCGTGGCAGTTGTTTCCATGATGTTCCCCAAAGAGGAATTCCACCTGGACCAGCAGAAAGAGTTTCTGCCGTTCCATTTTACCACTGACCTGCGCTATTTTACCGAACCGGAGTTCCAGCGGGAGATCCCGATCCAGATGCTTGAACAGCGCTATGCCAACGAAAATGCCATCTGGGACGCGGTGGCTTGCGGCAACACCGAAGCTGCGCTGAAATCCTGCCAGCAAATGGCACGCTTTACCTATGGCGGGCGTTTTTTCGGCTCACTGTACCAGACCAAGATCATGCTGACCGTAATGAACACTCTGCTGCGCAAAGCCATTGAGCGCAGCAACATCCACCCGTATTACATTGACGAGATTTCCTCCCGTTATGCCCTGATGATCGAAAACATGGTGGACGAGGAAAGCTGGCCGCTGGTGCAGACAATGGTAAAAGAGTACTGCGCATATGTGCGGCGGTATTCTTTGCAGCAATATTCACCGCTGGTGCAAAAGGTTATCAATACGATCAACCTGAACTTGTCGGATCAGCTTTCGCCCAAAAGCCTGGCCGCTATGTACTATATCAGCCCATCGTACCTCTCCAGCCTGTTCAAGCAGGATACCGGAACCACCCTGACAGATTTTATCAACACGCAGCGCATCCAGCGCGCGGCCAATCTGTTGAGCTCCACCGAGCAGAATATCTCGGTGGTGGCGGAGCAGGTGGGCATCCTGGATGTGAACTATTTTACCAAGATGTTCAAAAAGTCGATGGGCAGCACCCCCACCCAGTACCGCCGCCAGAGCCGCGCACGGTAACCCCAGAAAATAAAAGAACTACAAAAAGCCCATACCGAAAAGCAGAGACAGGGAAATCCCGCTTTTCCGGTATGGGCTTTGCCATAGGGAAAGGTGCAAATAGGAGGTTATTGTGCAGAGAAGAAAAGCTTGAACAAGTAGAAAATGAGGAAAAGAGAAAATACAATGACAAAAATCAGTCCAGCACCAGCGCGCAGGAAGCACCAGGCAGCGCAAGGCTGGCGGTTTCGGTAGGGGCGCGGTGGGGCAAGGGTGAACAATAGTAACAATGCACCGCGCCCTCTCGTTGGCAGGCAGCCAACAGATACAGGGTGCCCGGCACCGCGCACAGCGCCCGCGGCCAATCGCCGGTGGGCCATTCGCAAAGGAAATGGCGGGTCGGGCCGCTGCGCTGCCACGCCGAGATGGTGTTGGGCCCGCGGTTGCTGACAAACAGGGTGCCATCCGCCGTGGCGCAGGCACCACCCGGCCAGCTGCGCGGCTTAGGCACAGTGCTGGCCTGCACTGTGGAAACAGTGCAGCCGTCATGGTTCAGCACCCGCATGTGGCCGTCCAGCTCATACACACAGTCCAGCATGCCGTCCCCGGCATCCAACACCTGGCGCGGGCCGCTGCCGGTGGGCTGGGGCAGAGTCTTTACGCTGCCGGTGGGCAGATTATTTTCCAACGCAAGGCGGTACAGGCGGCTGTTGCCCAAATCCGCCAGGAATAACGCGTGCCCCACAGACTGCACCCAGTGGGCGTTGGCCCCTGCGGGCTGGAATTGCCACAAAATGCGAGTCAGGGCACTATCCACAGCAAAATACAGGCCGTTTTCAAAGCAGCTGCCATAAATCACATCGCCGCAGGCATACAGATGGCACAAGCCGCGGCCGGTAGGAATTTCAATGCGGGCGATCTCGCGCAGGGCCGTGCCGTCCAGCACATAGGCGGTCACATCCGCGCCATCCGCGCGTTCCGATGCGGCATAAATCCAACCATTTTGCCCCCGGCAGCAAAAGCTGGGGGCACGGCCATGCCGCAGGGTAGATAAAGTTTCCAGCGTTCCGTCCGCCGTTAAGCGGCACACCGCCAGATCATCGCACCCCGGCGCACCATAGCCGGAAAATAAAAGAGTGTGGGCCATTGGGAACCTCCGGGAAAAGTTAGGAGTCAGGAAGCAGGGGGAGAAGTTAGAACAATTTAACTCCTAACTCCTCCTTCCTACCTCTTACCTGGTTTCAGCAGTCCATATCATGTGCCTTAATGCTTGTTCCGCCGTCGGAAAGCAGGGTCTGGCCGGTAATGTTGGCGCTCATATTGCTGGCAAAAAACAGGGCTGTGTTGGCAATATCCTGCATGCGGCCAGGCTCCAAAGGCTGGCAGCGGTGCAGGGCAGCGTCCAACTGCTTTTTGCCGGCATCGTCCAGCTTGTCCATGTCATCATACATCACATCGCTGATGACCACGCCGGGGCAGATAGTGTTCACCCGGATGTTATCCTTGGCGTAATCCAGTGCCATCACGCGGGCTGCTGCATTCATTGCGCCCTTGGTACCGGCGTACAGCATGTTGGTGGGCTGGCTCATCAGGCTGTGAATGGACGAAATGTTGATGATGCTGCCGCCCCCGCGCGCCTGCATGGTGGGGATAACTTTGCGCGCGCAGCGCACGCCGCTGAGATAGTTCGTTTCCAACAGGCGGAACATATCCTCATCTTTGTATTCCGCTGCGGGACAGTGGCAGTTGACGCCAACGGTAGAAACCAGAATGTCAAAGCCGCCGCTGTCCTTTACGGCAGCATCCACAAAGGCTTCGGTCTGGTCGGCTTTGGCCAGGTCTACCACATAGCCGCGGCAACCGGGGCGGATGGACTGCAATTCTTTTTCTGTGGTGCGCACATATTCTTCGTTGCGGCCGCCGAAATAGACGTCCGCCCCCTGGCACGCAAACAGCAGGGCAATGCTTTTGCCAATGCCGCGGGCAGCGGTGGTGATGAGCACATTTTTTTCCGCCAACATCTGGTTATAATCGGGGATCGTGCTCAGGTAGAGCGAAATATCTCTCATATCAGTACCTCTTTTTTCTGGCCGGGCGCGCCATATGGGTCAGTTTTGCCAGGGCATCGCCGGTTTTGGCCTGAACTTCGGCCAGTTCCACACAGCTGGATGCAATCTCCCGCATGGCCCGCAGGCTGGCCGCAGGCATGCAGCTGGCACCATAGGTGGTAAACGTATCCTGCGCGTTGATATAGCGGTGCAGGCTAAGTTCTTCAAAAATATCCATGGTTTTATCCTCGTGGCAGGGGGATCATTCCTCCGCGGGCTTGTTTTCGTCTGCAAACGGGTTTTCGCTCACCCAGGAGCGTTCTTCATCCGGGTCGGCGGTTTCAGAGAAGCTGGCGAACACATCAATGACTTCCTTCACGATCTCTTCGCTTTCCACCAGGCCATCTTTCAGCGGCAGAATGTGCAGGATCTTCCAAGCGTTCTGGGCGGCCTGCCACAGCGGCAGGTGGATGGCTTCGCATTCATCGGTCACAGGGTAGCCAACTTCGATCCAATGCTGTTCCACCACTTTGTAGGCGGCTTCCAGCAGGTCGTCCACTTCCTTGGGGGAGGTAGCGCCGCCGTCATCCAGCAGACCGCGCAGGGTATCCACACAGGCATTGATGCGCGGATGGTAATAATAGCAGATCAGTTCGTGGAAATCCTGGCTGTTGTAGTCCGGCAGGTTGGGAATACTCTTGACAAACGTGGTGCCAAGGTCACGCATCCAGGCGCGGAACTCTTCTTTAGGGATGTAGGTGTCCTCGCTGGCAATGTTAGGGTCACAGGGGCGGCCCTGCAGCCAGCGCACAATGTGTTCTACATACATCTTGGTGTTGGCGCTAGTCATCACTTCCAGCTGGGTCAACAGCTGTTCCATCATCGTGGCGTGCAGCTCAAAGGTCTCGTGCAGATTTTTCGCAGTTTTGCGGCGCAGGAACAGCTCCAACAGGCAGCGCAGGTGCATGTTAAAGTTTTCGGTAATGTACTGGCGCATCACATCGTACATATCCTGGCCGATGGCGTCGGTCTTTTTGTCATCGGGCAGGGCGGTCATGGTGGCCATATAATCGTTTAGCAGATCCACGACCTGCTGGGTCTCACTCAGCGGAACCTGGCGGCGCTGGGGGCGCACCAGGTAGCAGCGCTTCTGGTAACGTGCGTGGGAACTGTCGCGGTCATCACAATAGACAGCCTGTTCCAGCGTTTTCATGGCTTTTACGCCAATTTCGGGTGCCAGACCGCCGTAACGGCGCTTGGCGGAATCTTCCAAAAAACTCTGGACGGTAATATCTTTGGGGTTCCATGCCAGCTGGAAGATTAAATCAAAGAAGTGCAGGCTGACACCGCACAGCTCGGTGCAGTTGCCAAAGCCGTCGCCGTGTTCCACAATGCTGGGGTCGGTCATCTCCTTAGCGGCTTCAATGTGGCGGGCAAAATCACCGTGCATGTGGTCATCGCCGCCAAATTCGTTCAGCGCCTCCAGCACATAGTGGGCCTTGCGCAGCGGGCTGTAGTTGGCATCGCGGTACATCGGGTCACGGAAGGTGGCATCGGTTTCTTTGCGGTTGGGCCACAGATCCAGCATGTACACTTCGTCAGGCATGGAATCCACAAAGCGCTGCATCACGCCGGGCATCGTCCAAATGCAGGGCGGGGTGTTGGCGCGCACGCCCCATCCGTCAAAGAAAACACGGGCTTCGGGCACCAGCTCATGCACGGCTTCATAGGTATACTTGGAATAGTTGACGCTGATGTTGATGTAATCATCTATGGTGGTGGAAATATGGCTTTCGCACGGGGGAGAGGCCACAAAGTTGTGCACCGGGCCGTATTCTTCGATCCAGACTTTGACGAAGGTCTGGAAGAAAGTCTTGAACATGGGATCTTCAGGGTACAGGCAGGGCTTGGTCTGGGGGGCGGCGTTGTCGTCCTTGACCCACTCGCTGCCAAAGTAGCGGGCATTGGGATAAAGCTTGTGGAAGTCCTGCGTCATCTCATCCGGCGGCAGGGTGACCATAATGTCAATGCCCAGGGCCTGTGCATATTCAATGGTATCGCGGATTATATCGCGGCGGGCGATATCTTCGGGTTTGATCTCGATGCCCGGCACGCCCAGCTTAATGAAAGTCATCTTGCGGGCATAGCTGTTCCAGCTGTACAGCCGGTAAGAGTTGATCTTGTTGCGGGCGTATTTGTCCAGTTCTTCGCGGCGCTCGGCTTCGTTCAGGAAAGCGCCGTGGTTATATACCCACTGGCCAATAGTGTGGCGGAACTTGAATGCGGAGCGCTCCACGATGGTCAGGTTATCAGGCACGGTCATATCGGGGTTTGCTTCATACACATCGCGGTCCCAGTAAAAACCGACATGGAAGACGGTCTGCAGCAGGTGGCAGACGCTGTAATAGACCGAGCGGTCATTGGAACCGCTGAGCACCAGAACCTCACCACGCTGGACAATGGCCAGGCAGTCGTTTTCGGTATCACTCTCTGCGGGCAGGATACCGGGGTTTTGGTCAGCAAAGTTCTTGACCAAGTCGCTGGTAGAGGGGCGGCCAATGAGAATGCGGTTGCCGGTCACAGCCATGGTCAGTGTTTCGTCCGCAATATTCAGAATCGTTCCGCTGATTTTTTTGACATAATCACGCAGCTCTTCTGCCGCATGGCGGTCCAGCCAGGTAGCACGGCGGCCCACGATGATGGTGCTGGCAGGAACAGCGTTGATGGTAAGGTTAAACATAGGGGGAACCTCCGATTAAGTTAGTAAGTAGGAAGTAGGCGTTAGGAGTTGATGGAAATTAGGAATTAGAAATTAGCAGTTAGGGCAATACCGCATAATTCTAAGTGCCGATACGGCGAGCGAGGTGCGGCA
>ERZ837380.4629-NODE-4629-length-11331-cov-3.617950_pt1 | contig 11331 bp, 15 predicted proteins | sample MGYA00519685_ERZ837380 | MGnify/ENA primary metagenome ERZ837380 (study PRJEB31850, sample SAMEA3708817) | human gut metagenome | biome: human gut; feature: human-associated habitat; material: faeces | place: China | collected 2014 ...
AAGACAGAGGCCTCTCACGCCTTTAACATCGGTTCGAATCCGGTACGGGTCACCACTTCTTTTCTTCAAGAGAAAAATTCTCTTGACATTATGGTGCGAAAGCGCTATAATCCAGAGGTCACAGGCGAAAGCCTTTGACATAAAAGTGGCTTAAAGGCCACCACATAAGTTGGTTTTGATTGCAGCGAGGGTCCACCTGTTCCCATCCCGAACACAGAAGTTAAGCTCGCTTGCGCCGACAATACTTGCAGGGTGACTTGCCGGGAAGATAGGTAAAGCCAACACGATTAGACCGCTTCGATTTTCGAAGCGGTTTTTTCTGTTTCTTTGTAACCCTGAGCTTTCGCTTCCTGTCTACCAAGGTGTAGGGACCTACAGAAAGGACGTGATACTTTGACGGATACACAGATCATAGAACTCTATTGGAATCGACAGGAAGATGCGATTTCTGCGACGGCCGCTGCCTATGGAAGCCGACTGCTTGGGCTCTCAAAGTCTATTCTCACCGATCCCGGGGACGCCCAGGAGTGTGTGAACGATACCTATCTTCGAGCATGGAACGCGATTCCACCGGAGAAACCGAAAAGACTCTTCTCGTTTCTGGCCTGTATTTGCCGAAATCTCTCGTTTAATCGATTGGATTGGCAGAAGGCGGCAAAACGGAAGGCAGAGGTTGTGTCTCTTTCGGAGGAACTGGAGCAGTGCATTCCGGATGCCATGGCGGAGACACACTTTCAGAGCCAATATCTGAGAAACCTTCTTAATACGTTTCTTGCTTCTTTGCCGGAAGTGGACCGTTTGATTTTTCTGCGGCGATACTGGTATGGAGAGCCTGTTTCTCAGATCGCCAAGCAAATGCATATGGGAGAAAGTAAGGCAAAAGTTCGGCTTTTCCGCATCAGAGGAAAGCTGCGGGACGTTTTGACGAAGGAGGGAATTGCTGTATGAACGGAAGAGATATTTTGAAGGATCTTTCTTTTATTGACCCAGGATATATCGAAGCGGCTGCGCCGCTGCCTGTCGAAAAAGGAAATGATGGTTTTAAGCATAAGTTTCTTCTGATTTCTGCCATTGCTGCCACACTGCTGCTTCTGACGGGGGCGGCTGCCTATACCAAATGGTCTTCCAGCCTCGAGGCCCAGTATCGGCTCAGTGAAGATACCAAAAAGCAGGCTGAGCAAAGCGGCCTGTCTGTGACGTATCCTCTGGAAACGGCTCAAGCTGACAGCGGTCTTTCCGTGACAGACCAGGGCATCACTGTTTCCGTGAAGCAGACCCTGATTGACGCCTGGAGCGCACAAATCGTTCTCAGCATTCAAGGATTTGAACTTCCCGATGGGGCGTATCCCTATGCCGAAATTGACCAAACAACCTTCGATGGCGGCGAGTTCCACGGTTACGGAATGAACCACGAATTTTATGACGGGATCTTGGTCAAAGATGATGGAACCTATGCCTATGTAGACGGCGCTTCACCGGAGAAAGGACATTACACGGACAGTGACGTAGAAGAGGACCATTTCTACAAGGGCCGTTTTAACCTGCCGGATGGGAGCATGGAGCTCACTCTGACTTATCGCTTTGCAGAAACAGACGGCTCCATGCTTGGCAGAAATCTGGAGCTGCACATTACCGGCTTTGGCCAGACCACGCCCCGGGGCAGAGCCTGGTTAGATAATAATGTGCTGGTTTCCGGAAACTGGAATTTGTCCATTCCTCTGAACGGAACGATGGAGACAATTACCAAAACGCCAAACTATAGCCTTCCGTCCGGAGATATCACACTGGTGACGGCTACCATAGGCCCTATGTCAGGCGGCTTGGATTTTCGGCTGGACAGCCCTCTGAAGGGGGTGGATACGCCTGAGAACCTTGCGGCAACGGAAGAAATGGAATCCCGGGTGCCGCGGATCGCTGCGGTGCGATTGAAAGACGGCACAGATATTCCGGTATGGGATACCGATCTGGGCTACCGGGAAGAGGAGAATTGCTTCCATATGAATTTCCAGATCAGCGAGAATTTTATTGACCTGTCTCAGGTTTCCGCTTTGGTGTTTCATGATCGAATGATGTGGTCGGGAAAACCGGAAGATTCCATAATTGTCCCTATTGACTGACGAAAAACAGCGCCCGTCTCGCACGAGTCGGGCGCTGTCGACTGCCTCTTTTTTTATTTTTTGTTCCTGAGTAAACCGATACTCCGTCCAATGCTGATTTCCATTTTCAGTTGCATTATATCAACTCTAATCTCCTTTTTGCATTTAGGACAGCAAAGTGGAAAGTTAAACATTTCCGTATCTGCATATACCTTAGTTCTGGTTTTGCCATTGCAGATCGGGCAACGAATCCATCGAGATTCATTTTGAACGATGTTCACATTTTTCTCCAATTTAAACTATGGCTCTGCATCGTATCTCTGCCCATTTTGTGATTGGTTTTGCGTAAGTTAACTCCACAATAGACGTGGTACAGAATACGGCAATCCGTATTCCGTCTGATAAGTTATGCGGTTCCCTACATATTGGAAATTCCCATTTTCCAGTGGCCTGACGGTCACTTTATGTGCAAACAGGCAATCCATTTTTAAATCTGTGGAAAGCATTTGGACGGCCAGCGTCATTGTTCCGTCCGGATTCATGACATAAGCAGTAACTTCTGGCACGATATTGTAGTACCATATTTTAACAAAATCGTTTGTGTTCAATGGCCTCCAAGGGTAGTAGTCACCTTCAGTATGATATTGTGCAAGCGATTGGAAGGTTTCTATATCAATATCATAGTACGGTAAGACGATTCCTTCAAATTCGCTGGCCGGTATGGCATAGCTGCTTTTGTCTTCGAGAATGGTATAATGATCGGCAAGGAACTGCTTTCCATGATGCGCATAGTATAGATATTCAAACTGATCGTTAAAGCTTAGATTTCCCCAATTTCCTTCCTGCCAATCAATGAGGAAAATATTGGTGGCAATGTAGCCAACAGGATAGATATAGCGAAAAGCAAGATCAAATAGTTCCGTATTCGGAGCAACAAGTCGAATCAGGCAAAAATCTGGATAGTGTTTATCGTTTGCAGGATAGATCCTGTAATAGAAATTGCCTTTCTCTGTTAGTGCCCAATCCTTGATTTCATGACATTCATAATATGACTCTTTTATCTCATCCGGGTAATACGTCATACTGTAAACAAAAGCGCCGGATTCGTCATATGTGAATAGTCTATATGATAAGCCCCCCGATTTCAAAATGGTGATAACCTCTTGTTCGGCATCTTTGTTCTGCTGTACAGCAGCCCAAAATACATAGAACCTTTCGGATGTGGTCAAATATTCCGGGTAAGGTTCGTTTGTATCCATTACATCATATCCTGCATCATAAAGCAGGTTCTCTATGGAATCGATACTGCTTTGGGACAAGCAGGAATCGTCCCATGGACTGTCTGGAACTGTTTTCTCGGCAGACTCATATAGTGCATGGTACAAAGATTCGATTTCTTTGCACCGGACTTCAAGACGGTCAAATATAGGGTCATCAATCGGAACGTTATTATGGCTTTCATTTGTGGTTGCCGGAGCAGTATCCGCTTCTGTGGCGGCAATCGTGTCTTTTGACTGAAAACTTGGCTTCGGGTTTTCAGTTCTGATCCCGCAAGCATATAGTCCGATAATCAGTGCAAAAAGACCAACAGTAATTTTAAGATATTTCATGAATTTGAACTCCTTTTTCTCCGAATTCAGTAACGGTTTCTTCTGTAACAGGGATGATGCAGAAGTGTTCCCAATCGCCGATGGCGAAGTAGGGATACACACCGATTCCTTCCCGATAGAATAAGGCGAAGGGGACAGCATTCTTGCTGAACCACTCGTCACTGGAAAAAACATTCTGGTTTCCCAGCGCAACGATCTCTGTGCATAGGTCCATAATACGCGCATCAGGCAAGTCCGGAAAGAATACTTTCATCGTGTAATAACACATCTCCTTGTATTGCTCGAACCCAGATTGCGTAAAGCTATGCTCGTCAAAATTAACGGTGATTTGTTGTATGTAGTCATCATTTGTCGGTACATACACCGTGATCGTAGGCAATGAGTATACATGCTCATCCTCGGTGAAGGAGTAACATTTTGTTTCGTATTCGGAATGGATTGCAGAATCGTAGGTAAAACACTGCCACTGGGATACCGGGGGTAACAAACTGCGACAATAGTCAATTTTATAATAGCTGTTATAGCTTTCCACGTAGTCGCTGGTGGAGATCGTAAAGACTAACTCATTTTTTCGCTTTTCCATGACCTGTATATCCAAAGCACCGGTTTCCACCTGTGATGCGGTTGACTCGGCTTCGTTATCCAAAGTCTGGCGTTGCGTGGAGCCATCAAAATACAATAGGATTTGCTCGTCAAACTGTTCGTCCCCGGATAAAACCACTTCCACATAATCTGTCATCCAGGCAACTGTCCAGCAGTTGCTGCTGATGCTGCATCCATCGTTTTTAAGTTCAAAATCCGCCTGGTTGATCTGGTTGTCCCCCTCTTTCAAAGTCAGCCGCCCGGATGCAGGCCCGAAGGGCCACACCGGTTCTCCAATTTCAATGAGCGTTAACTCATACTTTCCGTCTGGGGAAACGGATGTATCCCGTATTGTTTTCCTGTGGTCCACTGCATAGCGGAAGTATCCTATAAGCAGAAAATTCATTCCAATGACCACGCAGATAGCAAAAAGCGCAATCCGAATACGTTTTTTCATATGATTTCACTCCTTACATTTGTAAGAATTTAGGCTATAAAGTAAAGCCGCAAAAGCAGCCTTACTCTATAATGTTCATATCCTTAAGAATATTCGATGCTGTTTCATAAGCCAATGCGCCATCGGAACCATTCTGGCTGTGCAGATAAACTGCAACGAAATAGGTACCCTGATGTGTTTCTACGAACCCTATAAACCAACCCGCAATGTTGGTATCATTCAGCCGCCCGGTGCCGGTTTTTCCGTACAGCCCGTCCTCGTCCAGCAATATAGCATCCCGGACAGCGGCAATACTTTCATTCCTGAAACCGAAATCGTTGCGGTACAGTTTTACCAGCAGTTCTACTTGCTCCAAAGCGGAGATCTTCACACCGGAGCCATTCCAAAACCCATCAGAATCGTTGCCAAAGTTGCAGTCACCGTAGCCGATTTTTGTAAAGAAATCCTCCATCTGCGCTGATCCTGCTGATTGATCAAGGGCATTAAAATACCAGTTTACAGAATCCTGCATAGCGGAGCGCAGGGTTTGATCTCGGTTCCATGACGCAAAAGGATACGCCGCCCCATCCCAGGTAATGGTATTTGCTTCGGGAGTGATGATTCCTTGCTCCAATGCGTTGAGGGCACTGTAAATTTTATAAGTAGAGCACGGCGGGACACGGCGGGTTACCTCTGATTCGTTGGATACCGTATATTGGTCTGTGCTAAGATCATAAACAACAGCGCAGCCATCGGAATTGCCCAAAAATCTTTCCCAGTCGGATTCAACTACGGTCAATGTACCAGAGGGACTGTAATGGGTTTCAGTGTATTCGGTGCAATAGGCCAACACAGGAATTTGCCCGATTGCTGCCAAAGCCAGGAATCCCGCGAAACACTGTCCCAACAGGCGCTTCCATTTTGTCTCTCGTTGAAAGTCTACCACTTGTTGGAGACGATATTTCAGCTGATTTTTGCCCTGACAGAAACCTGCCGCTGTAGGTAGAGGGGAATTGGAGACGGCAGCAAAGCGCAAGATTGTTTGACCATAGGCAATTCGTTCTTTTTCACAGGTCATCTCATTCATAACATCCCAATCGCAGTAGGCTTCCCGATCCCTACGAATTTGCCGAAGGGCGAGCCATACAAGCGGGTTGCACCAAAAGAGGATCTGTATAACGCAAAGCAGGTAATTGGTCATAGTGTCTCCGTGCTTGATATGTGTCAGTTCATGGAGCAGTATATGATCCAACTCGGATTTCGGCAATCCATCAATGCCGCCTTTTGGAAGAACCACGAATGACGTTTTCCATCCGAAGCTGATTGGGGTGGTAATAAATCTGGACTGCAGCAGTTTGATATGCCGTTTCAGTCCCAGCTTGAGTTGGCACTCGTCGAACCGCTTACGGCACGCATAGGATGGTTCCACTGAAAGATGCTTTATCGTGTAGAGCCTCCAGATTCCAACCAGATATACGATGATGGATGCCAAAACGCCAGCCAGCCAAAGAAACGAAGCAATAAAAATAAAGCGGCTGTTTTCGGGACGGGCAATCAACTCTGTTGTATTCTGAAGCCATCCTGCCTCTGTAGCAACTACGGGGGTATTGATGGAGGTATTCGAAATGGCAAATGCCCGCTGCCCAACAGATTTTGCGGATTGAAACGCAGACCAAATCCCATTGGGGAGGAAAGACAGGAAAAGGGAACAGGCCAGAACAAACCAGCTGCGATATTGAAAACGCAGGGACAGCCGATTGCGAAGCAGCCGTTTCAGACCAAGCATCATGCAAATGAGACAAGCATTCCAGAGGTTTCCTATCAAGAATTGTTCCAAGAACATTATCATCGCCTCACTGTCGGCGCCGTTTGTCGAGAATACTCTGTAATTCATCCAAGTCTTCTGGGGTCAAATCCTTCTGATCCAGAAAACTTACAACCATCTGTTTCATGGCTCCGTCAAAAAAACGGGTTGCCAGAGTGCGGCTTTCAGCAGCCAGATAATCGTCTTTCTTTGCACAGGGAGTATAGACAAAAACACGGCTTTCCTTTTCGTGCACGATCACGCCCTTCTTTTCCAGGCGGGATAGCATTGTGTAGATTGTTTTCGGACTCCATTTTTTTGTCTTAGCCAATCGATCTGTGATTTCATTGGTGCTGATGGGGGCATATTTCCAAATAATATCCATCACTTCAAACTCGGCATCTGAAATCTGGGGTAACTTGTTCATACCGTTTCTCCTGAATCTTACGAATGTAAGATATTATACATGAAAAAAGTATTTATGTCAATACCGTGTGCCCTTGCGAAAAGATCATCTTATTTTTGGTTGCCAAAGCAGGGGAGTATACCCCCGGCGGCTTCTTGGACGCGCTGCTGACAAACCGCAACAGCGGCCCCACCAACGGGGATATTCTCTGGCAGATTCAATGCAATGTCATTGCGGATCTGGCAAAGAAGGGCCCCTGCGTCATTGTCGGCCGGTGTGCGGACTTTATCCTGAAGGACCGTCCCGATGTTCTGAAGGTCTTCATTCATGCAGACATGGCCTTCCGGGCAAAGCGCATTGTGGAAGAGTACGGCGAGCGGACCGAGACTCCGGAGCAGCGGCTGAAGGATAAGGATAAGCGCAGAAGCACCTATTATCGCTTCTACACCGGCCAGAAATGGGGGCAGGTTCAATCTTACGATATGACGCTGAACAGCGGAAAGCTGGGCATCGAAAAGTGCGCGGAGTTGATTTGCACGATTCTGCCATAACATTTTTGTGGAATATGCCTATTTGCATGATCTGAGCCCTCTGTGATATCCTTATAGAAAAAGGAAAAGGAGTTTTTTCTATGAAGGAATACGAGATCCTGGTGGAGACCATCAATCCCTGCGGCGGGGAAGCCCACGCCAAAAAGGAGATTCTTGAGGCGGAGTGCGAAAGCCCGGAAAGCTACGTGCAGGCCAACGCCCCCTACCCGGTCATGGACCGGGTGCAGACCAAAACCGGCGATTTGCTGATCATCACCGGCGACGGCAAGGGGAGCATGGTCCGCTACACGTTCACGGAGTGCTGAGCCGATACCTTAGAATTGGATAAAATAACAGCGCAAATATCCAAAGAAATTGCGAAAAAAGTGCTTGCATTTCCTATGATTCTATGCTAAAATAAGTCGGTCTGAAATCAAGGTGTGTCCTCTGCCGCGAAAAAGCGCAGGCATGAACGCCTAATATTTAAGGAGGACAATAAAATGGATTTGGTAAAAGCACTGAACAGCCAGTACATGAAGGAAGAGCTGCCCGAGATCCGGGTTGGCGACACCGTCCGTGTGCACGTTCGCATCAAGGAAGGCGCTCGTGAGCGTATCCAGGTTTTCGAAGGCACCATCATTGCCCGCAAGCATGGCGGCATTGGTGAGACCATCACCGTTCGCCGTGTTTCCTACGGCGTCGGCTGCGAGAAGGTCTTCCCCCTGCATTCTCCCAACGTGGCTATGATCGAGACCGTCCGTAAGGGCCAGGTTCGCCGCGCGAAGCTGTACTACCTGCGGGATCGTTTTGGCAAGGCTGCCAAGATCAAGGAGAAGGTTTAATTCTGCTTTTCATAAAGAAAGAGGGCTTTGCCCTCTTTTTTTATGCTCTGACGAAAAATTTGCTTTTTATTTCTGGAAAATACCTACAAGCTGTGGTACAATATCCCATATTATGCCGGGAGAGAAACAGGAGGGAACAAACGTGGCGCGATTCGAATCCAAAAAGCAGAAGGAAGAAAATCCAGGGTTTCAAAAGAGTCTTGTGCTGTATCTGCACGATTTGTGCTGGATGCTGTCTGTGGTTATGATCGTATTCCTGGTCTTTTTCCGCATCATCGTGGTGTCCGGGCCCTCCATGCGGCAGACGCTGCTGGATGGGGACTATTTGCTTTTGACCGGCAATCTCTTCTATCGGGAGCCGAAACAGGGGGACATTGTGGTCCTCAGTAAGCAGGCCTATGATCACGGGAAGCCCATTGTCAAGCGCGTCATCGCCACAGAAGGGCAGATCGTGGATATGGACTTTGAAAACGGTATTGTCTATGTAGATGGCCTCCCTCTGGAGGAGGATTACACCAACACCCTGACCAATCTGGACGAAGGGGCTGTGTTCCCACAGATCGTGGAGGAAAACTGTGTCTTTGTCATGGGCGATAACCGCAACAATTCCAAGGACAGCCGCTCCCTGGAGATTGGCCAGGTGGACAAGCGGGAGATTCTGGGCAAGGTGGCACTGATCCTCTTCCCGGGAACGGATGGCGGCTCTCAAAAGCGGGATTTTCAGCGAATCGGAAAGGTAAACTAAATGGAGAATATGAATATTCAGTGGTATCCGGGCCACATGACAAAAACCCGGCGGCAGATCGAGGCAGACCTGAAGCAGGTGGATGCGGTCTGCGAAATCGTAGACGCCCGGATTCCTCTGTCCAGCCGGAACCCGGATATTGATGCCATCTGCGGCAGCAAACCCAGAATGATCGTTCTGAACCGCATGGACTTGGCAGACCCTGCCGCCACAAGCCGGTGGAAAAGCTATTTTGAGAAGAAGGGCATGGCTGTCATTGCTACGGACTGCAAGACCAAGCGGGGCATTTCCGTCTTTACCCCTGCGGCCCGGAAGGCCTGCGCCGAAAAGCTCCAAAGGGATGCGGCGAAGGGCATGAATAGACCCCTGCGGGTTATGGTGGTGGGGATTCCCAATGTGGGCAAATCCACCCTCATCAATCAGATTTCCGGCAGAAAAGGCGCCAAGGCGGAAAACCGCCCGGGTGTGACCCGGGGCAAGCAGTGGGTGACGGTGGACGCGGATTGCAGCTGCTGGATACCCCGGGAATCCTCTGGCCTAAATTTGAAGACCCCGAGGTTGGCATGATGCTGGCCTTTACGGGGGCCGTTAAGGAGGGCGTCATCGATGTGGAGGAGCTGGCCTGCCGCCTGATGGAGCTGCTGCTGGAATACTATCCGGAAACACTGAAGGAGCGCTACAAGGTAGAAGCCCCCCAGGGGACCCGGGGCTACGAGCTGCTGGAAATGGCAGGAAAGAACAGAGGCTATCTGCTTGCCCGGGGGGAGATCCACACGGAGCGGATGGCAAAGGTACTGCTGGATGAATTCCGCAGCGGAAAACTGGGAAAATTTACCCTGGAGCAGCCCAAGGAGGCAGAGCTATGAGTGAAATCAATCTCTGGGAGATCGAGTCGGAGCTCCCGTTTGAGCTGATCTGCGGTGTGGACGAGGCGGGCAGAGGCCCCCTGGCCGGGCCGGTGTGTGCGGCAGCGGTCATCCTGCCCAAGGGACTGGTGATCCCGGGGCTGAACGACTCGAAAAAGCTCACGGCGAAAAAACGCGACGCGCTCTACGACATCATCTGCGAGAGCGCCGTGGCGTTCGGCATCGCATTTGCCACGGTCGAAGAGATCGAAGCGCTGAACATTAAAGGCGCAACGTATCTCGCCATGAACCGCGCCATTGCGGATATGGAGCCTGCGCCCGTACTCGCGCTCGTGGACGGAAATGATAAAAATGAGCTTGACATCCCGGCGATCAAGGTAGTCAAGGGCGACAGCCTGTGCGCTTCGATCGCGGCTGCCTCGGTGCTCGCCAAGGTCACGCGAGACCGGTATATGGATGATATGGACACACTCTATCCCCAGTACGGCTTTGCCAAGCATAAGGGCTACGGCACGGCGGCGCACTATGCCGCGCTTCGTGAATATGGCCCGTCGCCGATCCACCGCCCGACGTATCTGAGGAAGATGCATTGAGCGGCACGATGCTGCTCGGCCGCTACGGCGAGGCGCTCGCGGCGGAATACCTGCGGAAAAAGGGCTGCCGCATTCTTGCCATGAATTACCGTACCCGCCTCGGCGAGCTGGATGTGATCGCCGCCGACCGGCGATATGTGATCTTTGCGGAGGTGAAGCTGCGCAAAAACGCCGCATTTGCCGAGGCGCGCGAGTTTGTGACCTTTGCCAAGCGGCAGAAACTGGCCGCCGCCGCGGAGGAATGGCTGCAAAAGAATCCGCAGAAGCTGCAGCCGCGGTTCGATGTGATCGAAATATACGCCCCGGACGGGTTGGACACGAAACAGCCCGACATCCGCCACTGGGAGAACGCTTTCACGCTGGATTAAGAAAATATGTACGGGGCGAAAGCCCCGTCCGGTCAGCAACTGCAGCGGTTCTCAAACGTGGCGCAGAACGTCTCTGCCTTGCGCTGGGCGTCCTCGTTGGAAACGTTGATGTGAGAAGCGGTGCACTGGTCCGCCGCGGTGTGATACTTGCAGTCTTTTACGCAGCAGTCGATCTTGCAGTTCGTTTTTTCGTTCATGTTTTTATCCTCCCTTGTTGGATTACGGGGAGTAGTTTCTGCGCAAATTCCCGCTTTATTCGGAGAAGGGAGGGAATATGTCCCTTTTTGCCATTGGAGATCTGCATCTCGCCATCGGCGAACCGGACAAGACCATGGAAGCCTTCGGCGGACGCTGGATCGGCTATGTGGACAAGATCCGCCGCGGCTTTGATCTGCTGCATGAGGACGACACCTGCGTCATCTGCGGCGATTTCTGCTGGGCAATGAGTCTTGC
>ERZ837380.4641-NODE-4641-length-11311-cov-5.170931_pt1 | contig 11311 bp, 10 predicted proteins | sample MGYA00519685_ERZ837380 | MGnify/ENA primary metagenome ERZ837380 (study PRJEB31850, sample SAMEA3708817) | human gut metagenome | biome: human gut; feature: human-associated habitat; material: faeces | place: China | collected 2014 ...
ATATCGCTTTGCGAACCGCTCGCGCGCGGAGAATCTCGCAAGCGAGATTCTTTTTAATAAAGGAGGAATGTAAAAATGGAGAAAAACAGAATGGAGATTGTAGGAATGGAAAGAAACAGTGAATGGAAAATTGAGAGGAAAGAGGAAAACGGATGGAACATACAGGAAATAAGACAGAAAATACGAAAGCGACGGCACTGATCACAGCGGTACACAGAGAACGTTATGAGATTCTTGTGGAACAGGAAACGCCAGATACAAAGCTTAATGCCAGGTTAAAGACCGGTGTGTATTATCAGGACAAGGGCGGGGAGGCATTTCCGACAGTGGGTGACCGGGTGCGTATTCAGACAAACCGGTGCGGGGATGCACTGATCCTTGAGACGCTTCCCAGAACGAGCGTGTTTTACCGGGAAAATCCGACGCCCGGCATGGAGCGCCAGGCGGTGGCGGCAAACTTTGACTATGTGTTTCTGGTCATGTCGATGAATCATGATTTTAACCAGAACCGGCTGGATCGTTATCTGACAGCCGCGTGGGAGAGCGGGGCGACGCCGGTTGTCATACTGACGAAAAAAGATCTCTGCGAGGAACCGGAATATTATGTAAATCTTGTGGAGAGGCAGGCGCCGGGAGTTGCAGTGTGTGCGGTAAGTGCGGTAACGGGCGAAGGGATGGAACACGTGCAACGCTATCTGGGTGCGGGAAAAACGGTAGTGCTGCTGGGATCATCCGGTGTCGGCAAATCCACATTTGTGAATGCGCTGTGTGGGGAGACGGTTATGGATACCGGCGCGATCCGGGAGGATGATTCCAAAGGACGCCATACGACGACTTACCGGCAGATGATCCTTTTGCCGGATGGCTCCCGTGTCATAGATACACCGGGAATGCGCGTACTTGGCGTAGGGGATGCAAAATGCGGGATGGATACGACATTTTCGGATATTGAGGAATTGGCGCAGCATTGCAGATTCAGAGACTGCAGACATGAAAAAGAGACGGGGTGTGCGGTGCAGGAGGCAGTGCGGGACGGAAGACTGCCGGAACGCCGGCTGCTTAACTATAAGAAGCTTCTGGCGGAGGCGGCGCATGCGAAGCGACGGGAAGAGACCGCGCGGAAGAAGCAGCTGCGGAGCGTGGAGCGGAAAAAGAACCCCGTGAGAAAAAAGCAGTACAAAGCCGAATGAGAGAGGCGGAAGGGTGTACCGTGAAAAAAAACCGTGAGAAAAAAGCAGTACGATGCTGAATGAGAGAGACGGAAGGGTGTACCGTGAAAAAAAACCGTGAGGAAAAAGCAGTACGAAGCCGGGTGAGAGAGTAAGAAAGCCGCGCAGCGAAAAGCGGATGCGGCTTGACAGAACCGCCATCATTCGCTATATAAAAAAGTGCAAAAACGTGATTGAGTGCAACTGTGTGACCGGCGACTATTCCATGTTGCTGGAGGTTTTGTTTGAAAATACAATGGAACTCGACCGTTTTATCGGGGAATTACAGTATTTTGGACGGACAAAGACGCTGATTGTGTTCTCTACCTCTGTAGAACATCGCGGTGTGGAGCTCTAGGGCGTGTTTTTGGCGGAAAAACCGCAAAGAAATCAAAAAAAAGCTAGTATTTTCCGGTCTTGTATGTTATAATCCTTAAATGACTGTGATAGTCGTAGTACGCCCTTTTTTCCGAAAGACAGGCAGGAACCCTTAAAAAAGGGCTGCAGGCGACTGGCGTGACGAATGTCATGCGATGGACGGAAGATGTACATGATATTTCATATATATTAAGGAGGAAGATAGTTACAATGAGTGTACAGGTAGAAAACTTAGAAAAGAATATGGCAAAGCTTACCATTGAAGTGGCTGCCGAAGAAGTAGAGAAAGCAATCCAGGCTGCTTACCTGAAAGAAAAAGGCAAGATCAGCATGCCTGGTTTCCGTAAAGGTAAAGTTCCGAGAAAGATGATCGAGAAGATGTACGGCGAGGCAGTGTTCTATGAGGACGCAGCAAACACCCTGATCCAGGAGAACTATCCTGCAGCAGTAGAGGAGAGCGGTATTGACATCGTATCCAGACCGACCATCGACGTGGTACAGATCGAGTCCGGCAAGCCTTTCATCTTCACAGCAGAGGTTGCTGTAAGACCGGAAGTAAAGCTTGGCAAGTATCTTGGTGTTCAGGTAACCAAGATCGATACCTCCGTATCTGACGAAGAGGTAGAGGCAGCAGTAGAGAAAGAGAGAAATAACAACGCAAGAACTGTTACCGTTACAGACAGACCGATCGCAAACGGCGATACCGCAGTGATCGACTTCGAGGGATTTGTTGATGGCGTTGCATTTGAGGGCGGCAAGGGTGAGAATCATCCGCTTGAGATCGGTTCCCATTCCTTCATCGATACGTTCGAGGATCAGCTCGTAGGCAAGAATGCCGGCGACGAAGTAGAAGTAAACGTAACCTTCCCTGAGAAGTATCAGGCAGCAGATCTTGCCGGAAAGCCTGCAATGTTCAAGGTTAAGATCCACGAAGTAAAGTGCAAGGAGCTTCCGGAACTGAACGATGAGTTCGCACAGGATGTATCCGAGTTCGATACCTTAGAGGAGTACAAGGCTGACGTTAAGAAGCACCTTGAGGTAGAGAAGGAGAACGAGGCTAAGAAGACCAAGGAGGACGAGGCAATCCAGAAGATCATTGACAAGTCCACCATGGAGATCCCGGAGGCAATGATCGAGACACAGTGTGAGAACATGGTCAATGAATTTGCTCAGAGACTGGCACAGAGCGGTCTTTCCATGGAGCAGTACATGCAGTTCTCCGGTCTGACACTCGACAAGTTAAAAGAGCAGGTTCGCCCGGAAGCTGAGACACGCATCAAGAGCAGCCTGGTATTAGAGCAGATTGCAAAGGATGAGAAGATTGAGATTACCGATGAAGAGCTTGATGCTGAGATTGAGAAGATGGCAGCACAGTACGGTATGGAAGCTGACAAGCTCAAAGAGTACATCGGCGACAACGAGAAGGAATCCATGAAGAGAGACCTTGCAGTGACCAAGGCAGTAGACCTGATCATGGAGAACGTGAAGGAGAGAGCGAAAGCAAAATCCAAGAAAGAAAAAGAAGCAGAAGAGAAAGAGGGAACAGAGGAGTAATTCCCCTGTCAGTTCTTATTGCAAAACAGACAGACTGGCTCTATTGGGCCGGTCTGTTTAAGCTTATAAGTAATTATTAAAAAAGTATAAAATGGAGGATCGAATATGAGTTTAGTACCTTACGTCGTAGAGCAGACCAGCCGCGGAGAACGCAATTATGATATTTATTCCCGCCTGTTAAAAGATCGTATTATTTTCCTTGGGGAGGAAGTCAATGAGACAACGGCAAGCCTTGTTGTGGCACAGCTGCTGTTTTTGGAGTCCGAAGATCCGAACAAGGATATCCAGCTTTACATCAACTCCCCGGGCGGTATGGTGACAGCGGGTATGGCAATTTACGATACAATGCAGTACATCAAGTGTGATGTATCCACCATCTGCATCGGACTTGCAGCAAGCATGGGCGCATTCCTGCTCGCAGGAGGAACAAAGGGTAAGCGCTACGCGCTTCCGAATGCGGAGGTCATGATCCATCAGCCGTCCGGCGGAGCCAAAGGACAGGCGACAGAGATCCAGATCGCAGCGGAGAACATTTTAAAGACCAAGAAAAAGTTAAATGAGATTCTCGCTGCCAACACCGGCAAGCCGTACGATGTGATTGCTGCCGATACCGAGCGCGATTACTATATGTCTGCCGAGGAGGCAAAGGCGTACGGACTGATCGACGATGTCATCATCCGCAAGGACACCAAGAAGGAAGAAAGCAAATAAGACCTGATTTTGGCAGGAAGTAAGATAGAACATGGAGAATAGTTAAAAATGGCAGGAAGAAGTGACGATGAGATCCGCTGCTCCTTTTGCGGAAAATCTCAGGGACAGGTGCGCAAGCTGATCGCAGGACCAAAAGGGGCATATATCTGTGATGAGTGTGTGGACATCTGTGCAGAGATTATTGAGGAAGAGTTTGAGAACGAGGAAGAGACCGGCGCCGCAGAAGAGACGGAGCAGATCAACCTTTTAAAACCGGAAGAATTAAAAGCGTTTCTGGACGATTATGTGATCGGACAGGATCAGGCGAAAAAGGTTCTTTCCGTTGCAGTATATAACCATTACAAGAGAATTATGGCAGGGGACGATCTGGGCGTGGAACTGCAGAAGAGCAACATCCTGATGCTTGGTCCGACCGGTTCCGGTAAGACGCTGCTGGCGCAGACGCTGGCGCGTGTCTTAAATGTGCCGTTTGCGATTGCAGATGCCACGACGTTGACAGAGGCAGGTTATGTCGGCGAAGATGTAGAGAATATCCTCTTGAAGATTATTCAGGCGGCAGATTACAACATTGAGCGTGCCCAGCACGGTATCATCTATATCGATGAGATCGATAAGATCTCCAAGAAGTCCGAGAACGTGTCCATCACGAGAGATGTATCCGGTGAGGGCGTACAGCAGGCACTGCTTAAGATCCTCGAGGGAACGATTGCATCGGTACCGCCTCAGGGAGGCAGAAAGCATCCGCAGCAGGAATTGATCCAGATCGATACGACGAACATTCTGTTCATCTGCGGAGGAGCATTTGACGGACTTGAGAAGATCATTGAGACGCGTATGGATCAGAAGGCGATCGGTTTCAACGCGGACATCAAGTCAAAGAATGAGTACAATATCGGCGACGTGTTAAAGCATGCGCTGCCGCAGGATTTTGTGAAGTTCGGTCTGATCCCGGAGTTCATAGGCCGTGTGCCGGTGACGGTATCTTTGGATATGTTAGACCGCGACGCCTTGATCCGCATCTTAAAAGAGCCGAAGAATGCGCTGACCAGACAGTACGAGAAGCTGTTTGAGCTGGATGGCGTGAAGCTTGCGTTTGACGCGGACGCACTGGAGGCGATCGCTGACAAGGCGCTGGAGCGCAAGACGGGAGCGAGAGGACTGCGCGCGATTATGGAGGCTGTGACGCTGGATCTGATGTACCATATTCCGTCGGATGAGAGCATCACCGAGTGTGAGATCACCAAGGATCTGGTGGAGGAGAAGCTTTCCATTGAGGAGCAGAAATTAAAGACCATAGAAGAAAAATAGAGGATATGTTGGATACAGAAATCTTAAAAATACCTGCGGTTGCGCTTCGCGGGATGGTCATTCTTCCGGGAATGATTGCGCATTTTGACATCAGCCGTGACCGGTCCATCCGTGCGATCGAACAGTGCATGATGGATTCCCAGAAGATTTTCCTGTCGGCGCAGAAGGATGTCGAACAGGAAGAACCGGGAGCGGACGATGTATACCATATCGGTGTGATCGCGGAAGTAAAGCAGGTAATCAAATTACAAAACAATATCGTAAGAATTCTGGTTGAGGGTATCGAGCGAGCCGAACTTTCGGCTTTTGCACAGACGGATCCGTATCTTCTGGCAGAGGTGGCGCCGTGCGTGCTGCCGGAGGAGGGGCTTTCGGAAGAGGCCAAAGCTGCGATGGTGCGCAGTGTACAGGAGACATACAGCCGGTATCAGACAGTAAATCCGCGTGCCGGAAAAGAATTGCTGCGCCAGATCGGTACCATACAGGATCTGCCGAAGCTGATGGATCAGGTTGCGAACAATCTGCCGGTTTCTTACGAAGAAAAGCAGAAGATTCTGGAGGCAATGACACTTACGGAGCGCTATGAGGTATTGATGGCGCTCCTTTTAAAAGAGATTGAAATCACTGCCATCCAGAATGAATTCCAGAGCAAAGTCAAAGAGCGCGTGGATAAGAACCAGAAGGAATACATACTGCGCGAGCAGATGAAGCTCATCCGGGAGGAACTCGGCGAGGACAATACAGAATCGGATGCGGACGAGTACCAGAAAGCACTGGATGCGCTGGATGCCGACCAGGAAGTGAAAAACCGCATCAAGAAGGAGATTGACCGCTTCAAGAGCATCAGCGCGAATTCATCGGAGAGCGCGGTGACCCGCGGCTATATCGAGACGCTGCTGGAGCTTCCGTGGAATAAAGCGTCCGAGGACAACAAAGATCTTGCAAACGCAGAGCGGATTCTGGAGGAAGATCACTACGGTCTGGAAAAAGTCAAAGAACGTATGTTGGAGTTCCTCGCGGTGCGCAATCTGACGAGCAAGGGAGAAAGCCCGATCATCTGTCTGGTGGGACCGCCGGGAACCGGCAAGACAAGCATTGCGCGTTCTGTGGCGCGTGCGCTGGATAAGAAATACGTGCGGATCTGCCTCGGCGGTGTGCGCGATGAGGCGGAGATCCGGGGACATCGGAAGACTTACGTCGGAGCCATGCCGGGACGCCTTGTGAACGGTCTGCGCAGCGCCGGTGTGAAGAACCCGCTGATGCTTCTGGACGAGATCGACAAGATGAGCAGTGACTATAAGGGAGACACTGCCTCGGCGCTGCTTGAGGTGCTGGATTCGGAACAGAATCATAAGTTCCGGGATCACTATGTGGAGCTCCCGATCGACCTCTCGGAGGTGCTTTTTATTGCGACGGCGAACTCCGTGCAGGGGATTCCAAGACCGCTTCTGGACCGTATGGAACTCATTGAGGTAACAAGCTACACGGAGAACGAGAAGCTTCACATTGCGAGAGAACATCTGCTGGCAAAGCAGACGGAGCGCAACGGCTTGAAGGAAGATCAGTTCAAAGTCAGCGACGGAGCCCTCGCGAAGATCATAAGCGGTTATACCAGAGAGGCGGGAGTCCGCGGGTTAGAGCGCAGGATCGGGGAGATTGCGCGCAAGGCGGCGCGCGAGATCTACGAAGGAAAAAGCAGCACGGTCGATGTGACGGTGCGCAATCTTGAGAAGTATCTCGGCAAGGAAAAATACAGCCAGGATATGCGCGGTGAGACCGATGAGGTCGGGATCGTGCGCGGACTTGCATGGACGAGCGTGGGCGGAGATACGCTGGAGATCGAGGTCAACGTGATGCCGGGCAAGGGGGAATTCCAGCTGACCGGTCAGCTGGGCGATGTCATGAAAGAGTCGGCACAGACGGGAATCAGCTATATCCGGTCGGTCGGCGGACAGTATGACATTCCGGCGGAGTTTTTCCAGAAAAATGATATTCACATCCATATCCCGGAAGGTGCAGTTCCCAAGGACGGACCGTCTGCCGGCATTACGATGGCGACGGCAATGCTCTCGGCGATTACCGGGACACCGGTGCGGGCGGATGTTGCAATGACGGGAGAGATCACGCTCCGCGGCAGGGTGCTGCCGATCGGCGGATTGAAGGAGAAGCTGCTTGCGGCCAAAAACGCCGGAGTCCGTACGGTCTGTGTGCCGAAGAAGAACGAGAAGGATGTCGAGGAAATATCAGGTGAGATCAAAAAGGGACTGGAGATCGTCTATGTAGAGACGATGGAGCAGGTGCTTCGCGTCGCTTTTTGCGAAAAGAAGGAGTAGAACATGGTCATCAAAAATGTAAATCTTGAAATTGTCTGCGGAATTACGAGCAAGATACCGGATACGGCCTACAACGAAGTGGCATTTGCGGGAAAGTCAAACGTCGGGAAATCATCATTGATTAATGCGCTGATGAACCGGAAGGCGCTGGCGCGTACCTCCGCACAGCCGGGCAAGACACAGACGATCAATTTCTACAATATCAACGATGCCATGTATCTGGTGGATCTTCCAGGTTACGGTTACGCCAAGGCATCCGAGGAAGTGAAGGCAAAGTGGGGGAAAATGATCGAGAACTATCTTCACACCTCCAAACGTCTGAAGGCTGTTTTTCTCTTGACCGATATCCGGCATGATCCGTCTGCCAACGACCGGATGATGTACGAGTGGATGGTGTATCAGGGATTTGCCCCGATCATCATTGCGACGAAGCTGGACAAGATCAAGCGAAGCCAGATTCAGAAAAATGTCAAGGCAATCCGGGAGGGACTCGGCGTGCAGCCCGGAACGACGATCATACCGTTTTCAGCGGAGACCAAGCAGGGAAGAGAGGAGATCTGGGAACTGATCGATTCGCTTGTCCTGCCGCAGGACGAGTAGGAGCCGGGCAGAAGTTTGGGCAAGACGAAGCCGGTAAATTCCGGCCGGAAAAATGGGAGACTATAAAACACAGGGCGGGGATCGCACATACAAAAGAAAAACGTGCGTGCGGTTCCCGCTTTTTGCGTTCTGACACGGCAAACTTTAGCACTTCCGTGACAAGTTGACCATTGCGCATGACAGAGGGTTCGTGATAAAATAAAATTGGTAAAATTTTTTGGTGTATACAGGGAAAAGGGATTACAAATGCGCGCATAAAAGCGTTGGAGGATGATAAAAATGAAGAAAAAGAAGATCGTTATCGCACTGGGACATGACGCACTGGGAACGACACTGCCGGAGCAGAAGGAAGCTACGAAGCGCACGGCAAAAGCGGTCGCTGATTTTATCCGCGAGGACTATCAGGTGGTCATCACGCACAGCAACGGCCCGCAGGTCGGCATGATTCACACGGCGATGAATGAGTTCTGCCGTCTGTATCCGGAATATACGGCGACTCCGATGTCTGTCTGCTCGGCGATGAGCCAGGGATATATCGGATATGATCTGCAGAATGCGATTCGTGCAGAGCTTTTGAACAGAGGCATCTACAAGACGGTATCTACGATCCTGACACAGGTGGTGGTTGACCCGTACGATGAGGCATTTTACAAGCCGAGCAAGATCATCGGCCGTGTGATGACGGAGGAAGAGGCAGAGGCTGAGGAGAAAAAAGGCAACCATGTGACGAAGGTGGCAGACGGCTACCGCCGTATCGTGGCAGCACCGAAGCCGGTGGATATTGTGGAGATGGATGCGATCCGCGCGCTGACAGATGCGGATCAGATTGTTGTTGCCTGTGGAGGAGGCGGTATCCCGGTTCTTTCCCAGGACAATCATTTAAAGGGAGCAAGTGCGGTGATCGAGAAGGATCTGGCAGCCGGAAAGCTCGCAGAACTTCTGGAGGCAGATATGCTCGTGATACTGACAAGCGTAGACAATGTGTGCCTGGACTACGGCACAGAGAATGAGCGCCCGCTGAGTTCCATGACAGTGGCGGAAGCAAAGAAATATATGGAGCAGGGACAGTTCGGCGAGGGGGATATGCAGCCGAAGATTCAGGCTGCGATCGACTTTATCGGTGATTCGGCGATCCGCTCCGTATTGATTACAAAGCTTCACGTGGATGGAAGCCAGGTAACTCCGGGCATGGGCACCATGATTACAAAATAAAGTGACAGAATAATAAAGAGAGGAATATTATGTTAAGAAAGACAAAAATTGTATGTACGTTAGGACCGTCGACAGATGATGAGAATGTGATGCGCAGCCTGATCGAGGAAGGCATGAATGTGGCGCGCTTTAACTTTTCACATGGAGGACACGATGAGCAGTTTGGAAGACTTACGATGCTTCGCAAGCTGCGCGGGGAGATGAAGCGTCCGGTCGCGGCTCTGCTGGATACAAAGGGTCCGGAGATCCGTCTGAAAGAGTTCGCAAGCGGCAAGGTGGAGCTGAAGAACGGACAGACATTTACTCTGACGACGGAGGACATCGTGGGTGATGAGAGCCGTGTGGCGATCACATATAAGGAACTGCCGGACGATGTGAAGCCGGGAGATACCATTCTGATCGATGACGGACTGATCGGTCTGGAAGTCAAGAAGATCCAGAAAGTATCCGGCGCAAAGGCAGATGCAGAGGGCAAAATGCCGATGGATATTGTCTGTACCGTTATGAACGGCGGTATGGTTTCCAATAAAAAAGGTGTGAATGTTCCGAACGTGGAGCTTTCCATGCCGTACATCAGCGAGAAAGACTATGGCGACATCGTATTTGCGGTGGAGAACGACTATGATTTTATTGCAGCCTCTTTCGTGCGCTGCGCGGATGACGTGCTTGCAATCCGCAGGATTCTCGAAGAAAAAGGCGGCGAGGACATCCATATCATTGCAAAGATCGAGAACATGCAGGGCGTGCAGAACATTGACGAGATCATCCGCGTTTCCGATGGTATCATGGTTGCCCGCGGCGACATGGGTGTAGAGATTCCGCTTGAGGATGTTCCAGTCATCCAGAAGATGATTATCAAGAAAGTCAGCGGCGCCGGAAAAGTGGTTATCACGGCGACCCAGATGCTGGATTCCATGATGAAGCATCCGCGCCCGACCCGTGCGGAGGCGACAGACGTTGCCAACGCAATCTATGACGGAACAAGTGCGATCATGCTTTCCGGTGAGACGGCTGCCGGCCAGTATCCGATCGAGGCATTGAAGACGATGGTCCGCATCGCGGTTCGCACCGAGTGCGATATCAACTATCTGCAGCGTTTCAAGGATCGCAAGAATATGAGCAGCCCGGACGTGACGAACGCGATTTCCCATGCAACCTGTACGATGGCGGGAGACCTCAATGCGGCGGCGATTCTGGCAGTATCCAAGTCCGGACGCACGGCACGCATGATCTCCAAGTACCGCCCGTATTCTCCGATCATCGGCGCGTGCCTGACGGAGAAAGTATATCGTCAGCTCGGACTTTCCTGGGGCGTTGCACCGCTGCTTCTTGAGCAGAAAAATAAAGCGGAAGAACTGTTTGACTATGCGGTCGACACTGCAGAGGCAGCAGGACTGATCAGCAAGGGCGACGTGGTTGTTCTGACTGCCGGCGTACCGCTTGGCGTATCCGGAACGACCAACCTCATCAAGGTTCAGGTGGCGGGACATATCCTGGTAAAAGGAAAGGGAATCGCTGGCAAGAAGATTGCAGCAAACCTGTGCGTCTGCCACAGCGAGGAAGATCTTGCAAATTTCAAAGAGGGAGACATCATCGTTGCCGCAGATACCAACAACTGCATGATGAAGCAGATGCGTCAGGCGTCCGGACTCATCGTGGAGGCAGACAGCGACAGCTGCCATGCGGCGATTGCAGGACTCAGTCTGGATATACCGGTACTGATTGGTGCCAAGAACGCACTGGAGGTATTAAAGTCCAGCGCTTATGTAGAGCTTGACAGCGAAAACGGAGTTGTGACAGCGATCTAGGCGATAGCGAATATGTGAAAAAGCCTCACGCGGTTCTTCCCAGGGAAGAGCGCGTGAGGCTTTTTTAAAAGAAACTGTCACAATAAGCATAGTCACTTTTGGGTAATAAGTAATATTATAAGAAACACATTTGCGGATTTCATGTGGAAATGCAGATGGAATATTCGTTGGAGAAAAATGTGAGCATTTCTTCCGGCTG
>ERZ837380.4645-NODE-4645-length-11307-cov-2.487736_pt1 | contig 11307 bp, 9 predicted proteins | sample MGYA00519685_ERZ837380 | MGnify/ENA primary metagenome ERZ837380 (study PRJEB31850, sample SAMEA3708817) | human gut metagenome | biome: human gut; feature: human-associated habitat; material: faeces | place: China | collected 2014 ...
TTATGCCGCTTTTGGTAAAATTATTGAGGGCATGGATGTTGTAGATAAATTAGCCGAAGTTGCTACTGACTGGAGTGATATGCCGCTCACACCGGTTATTATGGAAAAAGTAACAGTAGAAACTTTTGGAGAAGATTATCCGGAGCCAAAAACAGTTTAACAAAAAAAGAAACTGCAGACTCATCCCCCTTTTTAGGAAATGAATTGCAGTTTCTTTTTTTATTTCACGATTTCTCCCATATAATAAAAGCCTTTGCTTTCTACTAATTTTACCGGTAAGATTTCTCCAATCAAGGAGACATCGCCCGGAAAATGAACCACCGCATTATTGGATAAGCGTCCGGTTAAAAGTTCTTCGTTCTGTGTATTTATCTCTTCTACCAGAACCGGAACCGTCTCTCCCTCGATACTCTTTGTAATCTCTGCGGAACTCCCCTGCACTTCATGCAGCAATCTGTCAAACCGCTCTTTTACTACTTCTTCCGGCACTTGATTTTCCATTGCAGCCGCCGGCGTGCCGGTGCGCTTTGAATAAATAAAGGTGTAGGCACTGTCATAGCGAACTTTTCTTACTACATCTAATGTATCTTTAAAATCTTCTTCTGTCTCTCCCGGAAATCCAACAATAATATCCGTCGTAAGCGATAGTTTTGGATTCTTTTCCCGAATCCGCTCCACCAAAGAAAGATAGGATTCTTTCGTGTACTTACGGTTCATTTTCTTTAAGATTTCCGTGCTTCCCGACTGCAATGGCAAATGCAGATGAGTGCATACTTTATCACATTCCGCCATCGCCTCAATCAGCTCATCCGACAAATCCTTCGGATGCGATGTCATAAACCGGATTCTCTTAAGTCCTTCAATTTCATTTACTTGACGCAATAGATTAGCAAACGTGACCGGATTTTCCAAAGTCTTTCCATAAGAATTTACATTTTGTCCAAGTAACATTACCTCTACCACGCCATCAGCCACAAGCCCCTTAATTTCAGAAATAATATCCTCCGGCTCTCTGCTTCTCTCTCGCCCGCGCACATATGGCACAATACAGTAACTGCAAAAGTTGTTACAGCCATACATAATATTGACACCGGTCTTAAATGGATATTTGCGTTTCCCCGGTAAATCTTCCACAATCTCTTTGGCTTCCTTCCACACATCCATCACCGGACGTGCTGACTGCACCTGTGTATACAATAACTCTGCCAGTTTATAAATGTTATGTGTACCAAATACCAAATCAACAAACGAATAGCTCTTGCGAATCCGCTCTACCTCATCCGCTTCCTGCATCATGCATCCACAAAGGGCAATCTTCATCGACGGATTTTTCTTTTTATGGTTTTTGAGATAACCAAGCCGTCCATAGATTTTTAAGTTGGCATTTTCGCGAACAGTACACGTATTGTATAAAACAAAATCCGCAACCGGTTCCTCTACTTCTTTGTATCCAATATATTCAAGAATTGCTGTCATCTTCTCCGAGTCCTTTGCATTCATCTGACAGCCTAGCGTCTGAATTGACATGGTAAGAGGATGTCCGATTCGCTCTTTCTCTTCCTCTGCCCACTGCCTGCACTTTTTCATAAAATAATACTGTCTCTCCGGTTCTGACTGTGGAGCCTCTCCTTCGATGGAAAGTGCCTCCAGACGTTCATAATCAAACATATTGTTCCTCCATTAGTTCTGTTTTTTACCAAACGTAACAGAAAATGTCTTTTCCTGATAGGATGAACCGGAAGCAATTTTTACAGTGACTTTACCCTGCGTTCCTGCCTCACACTTTGAAAGTTTTTCCTGCAACTGGGAAAGTGTTTTCACGGTCGTTCCATTTAGTTTGGTAATAATATATCCTTTCTGCAATCCTGCTTTCTCTGCCGGTGAACCAGCTGAAACTTCTGAAATGTAAATTCCCTGCGGAATTCCATATGCCTGCTCGTATTCGCTTGTCACATCACGGCCGGTAATACCTAGATAAGCCTGATTGTTTGCTGCCACTTCTTTTTGATTCATTAACTCTTCTAAGATTGGCTCTGCAGTTGCCATCGGAATTGCAAATCCCATTCCTTCTACTTCCTCAGAAGCAAATTTGGAAGAATTAATAGCAATCACTTCGCCTTTGCTGTTTACTAATGCGCCGCCGCTGTTTCCCGGATTAATTGCTGCATCCGTCTGAATCAGCTTTACACTGGCGCTGTCTTCGGCGTCAATCTCACGGTCTTTTGCACTAATATAACCGACCGTAACACTCGTTCCATAGCCAAGGGCATTGCCAATTGCAATTGCCTGTTCGCCGACTTTCGTCTTTTTACTGTCGCCAATCGTAGCAATTTTTATATTCTTCTTTGTCGAATCCGACAATTTACTCATATCCACTTCTACAACAGCTAAATCCGTTGATGAATCCGTTCCTTTTACAGTAGCACTCACTTTGCTCTCATCGTTAAAAATAATGGTAACTGAAGTGGCTCCTTCGACAACATGATTGTTTGTCGCAATGTACATTTTGTTATCTTTTTGAGCAATGATAATACCGGATGCACTTCCGGTTCCTTCACTCGTCTGTGCACCAAACGGCGTATTGGTTGTAGTCTGTGCCGTAACATCAATTGCCACAATCGACGGAAGCACCTGCTCCGAAATCGATGAAACATCGGATGTCGATGTACTCTGGTTTGTCGTCACCGTAGTCGTTGCCAGTTTCGCAGAGGCACTATCTTTCACCGTCTCATTCTGACTGACCAACACATTCTTTCCAATCATTTCCGCTCCCTGAAAAGCGGTTCCAGCGGCTGTTCCAAATAACACAGCAGCTGCTAATATTTTAGCAAATTTTTTCATATTCGCACACATCCTTTCGTCTTTGTTGCTCTTATCATAATATGAAAATGTGTGCGGTTTTTGTTCGCTTTTTGTATGAATTGTGTGTTCTTTTTGACGAAAGTGTGTCTTTTATGCCTCAAAGTTGCCAAGCACACGCATAAAGGCAGATTCCTCTTTCACACCACGAAGTGCATTTTGCACAGCAGCATCGTCTAAGTTTCCCTCCACATCCACAAAGAAGCGGTATTCCCAGTTTCGTCCCGGAATCGGACGCGACTCAATTTGTGTCATGTTCAAATCGTTATAAAGAAAATGGGACAAAATTCGGTACAGTGTACCACTCTGATGCGGTAGTTCAATGCACAGTGCGAGTTTATTGCTCTCTTTTGTGTAAACTTCTTTTGGTCCGATAATAATAAATCTCGTACAGTTGTTCTTCTCCTGCTGAATGGAATCGGCAACAATTTCAAGTCCATATTCTTTGGCTGCACGCCGGCTTGCAATCGCCGCCTGCGTCTTATCTTTATCCTGCGCCACCTTCTTGGCTGCTGCTGCCGTTGAACCATATTCCACACCTTCAAAGAGAGGATGTTCCTTCATAAATTTACGGCTCTGCAACAATCCCTGCGGATGGGAAAATACCGTCCGAATATCTTCTAACTTTGTACCGGGAAGTGCTAAAAGGCACTGGTCAATTTTCATCACGTATTCGCCGACAATGGCGTTTTTATAATTCAACAATAAATCATAATTCGTGCTGATACCGCCCGTCGAAGAATTTTCAATTGGCAGGACACCGTAATCTGCCTGTCCGTTTTCAACAGCTTCCATTACGCCCTGAAAACTCTGACAGCTGATCCCCTGTACCGCCTCACCAAACACGTCTTCCATCGCCTGCTGTGTATGGGTGCCCGGCACGCCAAAATAATATACTTTTGCCTGTTCTTTATCAAACGCTTTTTCTGTTTTTTCAAAATCCGTGATATCATCCGTATGCGGCAGAACACCATACTGGTATTTGCGGCTGATGGACATAATCTGACTGAACAGCTCACGAACCGCACGCTCATTGAATTTACCATGACATATTTTCGAAAGACTGTCTAACTTCTGTTCCTCGCGTTCTTTGTCAAATACCGCTTTTCCGGTCTCCATCTTATATTTGGCGACCTCATTGGCAACTTTCATGCGTTCTTCAAACAGTTTGACAATCTGGCTGTCAATCTCATCAATCTGCTTTCTTGAAACTTGTAAATCAATCATTTATGTTCCTCCAAATCCTCTAACAGCACACTCTTACCAAGCACCGGATGTTTTACATACGGAGCAATCTCAGAAAGCGGCTCTAAAACAAACTGTCTTTTATGCATTTCCGAATGTGGTATCGTAAGCGTCTCTGTGTGCATGACACAGTCTCCATACAAAAGAATATCCAAATCAATCGTTCTTGGTCCCCAGTGAATCTTTCTCTCACGTTTTCCCTTCTTCTCAATTTCATGACAGACAGAAAGTAATGCATCCGGCGTCAAAAGTGTCTCAAACCCAATTGCCGCATTTAAAAATTTATCCTGATCCGTATAACCATATGGCTCCGTTTCAATGATTTCTGAAACCTTTATCTCACGGATTGTCTCTACTTTTTTTAATTCTTCAATCGCCGCCTCTAAATAAGCTTTTCGATCTCCCATATTGGATCCAATCGACAAATATGCCGTTTCCCATCCGCGCGTAATGTTTACACTCACCGTATCCAGAGGAAGTAAAATCGGTGCCCATGGTTTCTTAATCTCTACTTCCACTTTTTTTACAAGGGAAAACTTTAGCAAAATCTTTTTTGCCAGCTGCTCCGCTGCTGCCTCAATCAGACGGTACGTTTCCTTTTCCATCTGCTCTTTAACAAGATAAGAAACTTCTGCATAATTTACCGAATCCGCCAAATTATCACTTTCCCCTGCTGCCCTCGTATCCGTATAAAGAGCAAGAGAAACCAAAAACTTCTGTCCAAGTACATTTTCCTCTTTCATGACACCATGGTGTCCATAGATTTCTAAATCGCGGATTTTAATTACATCCATGACTAGTTCTCCCTTCTGATGGCATCTGTCATGCGAAGGGCACGTACATTTTTCTGCACATCATGCACACGGAAGAACTCGCAGCCTTTCATCGCTCCGATTACACTTGTCGCAATCGTTCCCTCTTCGCGCTCATCAACCGGCAAATCCAATGTAAGTCCAATCACACTTTTTCTCGATGTACCAAGCAATACCGGATATCCCATCGCTCTAATTTCTTCCAAGCGGTTGATAATGGTCAAATTCTGCTCTCTTGTCTTTGCGAAACCAACCCCTGGGTCAAGCATGATTTTCTCTTTCTTTACTCCATACTTCTCAGCAAGAGAAAGAGAGATTTCCAAATCTTTTTTTACGTCATCCATAAAGTCGTTATATTCCATCGTCTCACGGTTGTGCATTAAGCAGACACAGACATCATACTCAGCTGCCAGTTTGGCACAGCGCTCATCATAACGAAATCCCCAGATATCATTTAACAAATCTGCCCCGGCAGAAAGTGCCGCCTTTGCAACTGCACTTTTATAGGTGTCAATTGAAACCGGCACATCAAACCTTTTTTTCAATGCTTCAATAACCGGCACAACACGGCGGATTTCTTCTTCATCGCCAATCTGAACATGACCGGGTCTTGTCGATTCACCGCCGACATCTAAGATATCCGCTCCTTCTTCTACCATTTTGTCCGCCTGCTTAAGTGCACGCTCTATATCGTTATATTTTCCACCATCTGAAAAAGAGTCCGGTGTCACATTTAAAATGCCCATCACATATGATTTCTCCCCCAAAGGGAACTCACGGTTTCCTATTTTCATCTTCTTTCATCCTCTCTCTATCCGGCAATCATCTGCATAAACATCTGTGCCAGGTTTTTATCTTTTTCAAATTCTCCTTTTAACGCATACGTCATTGTCTGTGTACCGGGCTTTTGCACCCCGCGCATCGTCATACACATATGCTCTGCCTCAATCATAACCATAACGCCTTTTGGCTGCAGCGACTGCATAACGGCATCTGCAATCTGCTCCGTCAGCTGTTCCTGTATTTGGGCACGTCTGGCAAATACTTCTACCGTTCTTGCTAACTTACTAAGTCCGACTACTTTACCATCCGGTATATACCCAATATGGACTTTGCCATAAAAAGGAAGAAAATGATGTTCACACACCGAATAAAATGTAATATCTTTTTCCACTACCATGTTTCCGGTATCCGCATGAAATGTACGTGACAAATGTTTTTCTGCATCCTGTTCATAGCCGCCAAATAACTGCTCACACATGTTTGCAATCCGCTTTGGTGTCTCTGCTAACCCCTCTCTCGTACAATCTTCGCCAATGCCTTCCAAAAATAACTGTACTGCCTTTTCTATTTTCTTATGATCCATAACCGGCACCTCTCAATCTCCTTGCCATTCACTCCATAACCTTTCCCATTGTACCACACGAAACCGTCTTTTAACAAGGGCAGCAGCCAATATTTTTACTTGTTCTCATGAAAAACAATATCTGCCATTTCACCGTCCACTGCCTTCACCAAATCATCCGGTGAAAGAAGAATCTGGTAACCAAGTCTTCCCCCACTGACAATTACTGTATCCCATTCTTTCGCAGATTCATGAATAACGGTACGATATTTCTTTTTCATGCCAATGGATGTACAGCCGCCCCTGATATAACCGGTAACTGCCTGAATGTCTTTAACGTGAACCATCGCAAGCGATTTTTCCCCGACAACATGTGCCGCCTTTTTTAAATCGACCTCTTTGTCTACCGGCAGAACAAAGACATAATATTCTTTGCTTTTTCCCTGCATAACAAGCGTCTTAAACGACTGTGCATACGGCTGACCTAATCGGTCCGCAATGTGCATGCCATCCACAAACTCATCGCACTCATATGTCTTTACCTCAAACGGTATTTTAAGTTTTTCCAAAATACGCATCGCATTCGTTTTTACTTCTTTTTCTTTTTTTGCCATAATTTCCATCTCTTTTCTAATTTACTGCTAGTTCTTCCAGCGGAGCTCTCCTAATAGGGATAATGAGCCAAACATCACAATAGCATCCCCGCTCTCACACTTTATAATTGCCTTTTTTAAGCCCTTTTCCACAGAGTCTGCGGATTCTGCCGGCACATCCTTTTCTCTCTCCCATACCGCCTTTAAATCGGCTGCAGGCAGACCCCTTGTCCCCGGTGCAGGCACCGCCACGATATCGGTTAAGAGCGGACTCATAATCGAAACAATTTTTTCATATTCCTTATCACGAAAGACACCCATCACGCCATGTATCTTTCTGCCCTTTAATAACTCTTTTAATGAATCAGCTAATGCTCTTGCTCCGCTTTCGTTGTGAGCACCATCCACATAAATCAACGGGTCTGTACATACCCGCTCCAGCCGTCCGCGCCAGTACGCCTCTTTTACACCTACCATAATCCGCTCCGGCTCGAGTGGAAATTCTTCTTTGAGACTCCTGCAGACGCCAATTGCCAAACTGGCATTTTTCATCTGATAAATACCGGTCATTCCGGTGCGGTAATTTTCTCCACAGTAGGAAAAGACACATCCATTTTCATCCATCGAAAGAAGGCTCATATCCTCTTCTGACACTTCCGTTAATTCTGCCTGCTTTTTCTGGCACACAGAAGTAATCACAGCCCTTGCTGCAGGTTCTGTCTGAAAACTGATGACCTTTCCTTTTGCTTTGATGATACCGGCTTTCTCTCCGGCAATTTCTGCAATCGTATCACCTAACCACGCCATATGGTCAAGACCAACCGGCGTAATAACCGAGGCAAGCACATGAGAAACCACATTTGTGGCATCCTCACGCCCCCCCATACCGGCCTCTAAAATAACCACCCGGCACTGCCATCTGCAAAACGCCAAAAAGGAGACTGCCGTCTCCAATTCAAATGTGGTCGGATGCTGCCACCCATCTTTCACCATCGCCTCTGCTGCCTCAGCCACTTCGCCAATCAGCTCCGTAAGCAAATCCTTATCAATGTAGTGGACACCATCCATATCTTCATACTGAATACATTCCTCATAACAAAATACCGTTGGCGATACATAACGTCCGGTCAGATAGCCGTTTACTCCAAAAATACTGCTTAAATACGCCGCCGTAGAACCTTTTCCATTGGTTCCTGCAATGTGGATAATCTTCAAGTCATCCTGCGGATTCCCCAAACGCCTGCATAATTCCCGCATGCAGGAAAGTCCCGGACGTATACCGGCTTTTGACGCCTCTTTAATATACTGTCTCGCCTCATCATAAGTCATCTTCATCGTGTTCTCATCCTTTATCTTATTTAAATCTCATCTGACCTTTCTGCTTGTCAATAGCACCGTCTGCCACCGCATTATAAACACCTTTTTCACCGGATGCTTTTCCTGCCATGCGGCTCTGGCAGAGATTACAGTATTTGCCACTTCGGATTGGCACACCACAGGATAAGCAGAAAGCAACCTTATTCGTTGGATCCTCCACGACTTCCACTCGCCCGTCCCGCAGAAATTCCTGTATTTTATGCCGGCTCACACCGGTCTCTCTCGAAATCGTAATTGCATTGCTCGGACCATATGTGTTAATAAAACGCTTCACCTTTCCAAAATCTGTGAGGTACTCTTCCCCACAGGACTCGCAGACATAACAGCCACCGCCCTTATACATCATATGTCCGGAACATTTATCGCAAACGGTGACTGTTTCTTTCGCAAAAACATTTTTTCTCTCTTTCATACCAATCATCCTCTCCTAACGCTATATTTCCCTTTTGTATTTGATTACTAATACTATATCACAACTAACCCTTTTCGGCAAAGAAAAACTGCGAATTGAAAACGTTCTCTTTTTCCAACTCGCAGTTTATAAAAATATCTATGCTTCTATTTTACGGTTCCTGTGGCTCTTCCTCTTTCGAGAACATCCAAGTATCCACTAAAATACCCTTTACACTAAACTTAAAGAAAACTTTATGCTTTCCTATTACGGTTTTAGTAAGTTTGGTCTTAAAATACTGATAATCCTTATTCGCATTTACTGTGATTTCACCAACTTTTTTGTTACTTGCAATTTTGTCAATATAAACAGAGATTGTTCCCTCTGCTGCATCATTTGTTGCACTGGCAATGCTCATCATTACTGATTTTGCACCATCACTGCCAAAATCAACACCTTCTAATCCAACATAATCACCTTTGTCAATGGAAGAAAGAACACGATTATTTCTTCCATCATTTTTCTCAGGTCCAACAATCGTTGATGTTCCATCTGACCATGCAAAAGTCTCTGCTTCCACTACATCATATGGGTTAAAACTTCCAACCTGAGACACTCCCTCATTTGTCATAGAAGAAGTCAAATCACCATTTTCATCCATGGTAACTAAATCCACACCAGTGGTACGATACCCCTGTGTAATTCCCAAATCGGCTGCCAGCTTCTGTGAATGATAGAACATATAAATTTTATCTCCTACTTGAAGCATGCAGTGGTGATTATTATTTTTATCATTACTTGGCAAACCGGTAAAATAAGATGTTGGGTTTTTCAAAACAACCTTTGCCTCGGACCATGGTCCCATCGGTGAATCCGAAACCATGTAAGCAATATTCGCTATACCAAGTTCATTTGTCGTCGGCCGTTTCTTGGCACCATCCCAGTTTGTACAATAGCTATAATAATATTTACCGTTAAATTTATTAATTCCGGAATCCTCAAATGGTGCCGGTGCATCGATAACAACCGGATCCTCTTTAAGACTTATCATGTCATCTCCAAGTTTTACGACACGAATACATTTTGGATGTTCACGGTCAGTTGCTTCACCAATTCCACCAAAATACAAATATCCCTGTCCATCATCATCGACAAATACAGCCGGGTCAAATAACCATGGCACTTCACTTCCGCCGCAGTTTGGAGTATTTCTACTGATTAACTGCTTGCCAATTGGGTCACGCCATGGACCAGTCGGGCTATCTCCCTCCAACACACCAATTCCGCTTCCGTTGTCAGCAAAGTAAATAAAGAACTTGTCTTTGCCGTCAATGTTTTTATAGCATACCGCAGGTGCCCAGCTGTTCTTTGACCAAGTTGCCGGACCTTTCTTTCCTGCTACCTGAATGATACCTTCATCACGCCAGTTTACCATATCCTCAGAAGAATAACAGTTTAACGTATTGATATTGGAATAATTGTTATTTGGAATCTTGCCATCTTCACCAATTCTCATGGACTGGCTGTCATTGGTACCATATACATAAACGCGTCCATTATATTCAATTGCATACGGATCTGCCATAAATCGCTGTGCCGCAATCGGGTTATTATTTCCTACTTCTTTTATCGCTTCAGTCAAGCCGTCTGTGTTTACATTTTCCAAGTTTTCTGCTCCTAATTTAAATGAAATAGATTTAATATTAAAAGTAACTTCGCCTTTATCTTCACCTTTTGTTCCAAGGAATAACCAGTCTGCTTTTCCGGACGGATTTTGCTCCGTTAAATCAATGGTAATCTTATCGCTGAATGCATTTGGATATACCCAGCTGTCCAGATTGTTATGGTCAATAAAGTATTCTCCCTCTTTATTACCAAAACTCAGACGGAATCCATTAGATGCACTTCCTTCAATTTCCACACTCTTAACCTTATTAAGATTTAATGGACTCTCAAAAGCTATTGCATAATATTTCCATCCTCCCTCTACTGTTACACTGCCATCACTGTTTAGTGTATAAGTAGCTCTTGTATCTGCATCCGTTGGTTTCACTTGGTCACCTTCCATTTTAAAAATATTCGGGTCCGGCGTTGGCGTTGGTACACTTGTTGGTGTAGCCGTCGGTTTTAAAGGTGTAGCCGTTGGCGCAGCATTTGTCGCCTGCGGTGTCGACGGTGCTGCCGTATTTGGTTTTGTCTGTGGCTTTGAAGGCGTAACTGCTTTCACTGCCTTAACCGTCACTTTCACCTTTCCAATTACTTTTGTCTTTTTCTTCTTTCTCTCTTTTACCGTAATTACCGCATTACCCTTTTTCTTTGCTGTTACAACACCTTTGGAGCTTACAGTTGCAACGCTCTTGTTGCTTGTTGCATATTTTACTGTTCCACCGATTGCAGATGTTGCTTTCAGTGTATAGGAAGCAGGTGTTCCTCCAACATAAACTGTGACAGCTGTTTTGTTGATGGACATTGCATTCTTGACAGTTACTTTGTAAGTTGCTGTTTTTCCATTCAGAGTAGCAGTGATGTTTGCTGTACCTGCTGCTTTGGCTGTTACAACACCCTTGGAGTCTACAGTTGCAACTTTTGTATTGCTGGATTTCCATGTGATTTTATCTGTAAGGTTTGTTGTAACTTTGAGAGTGGTTTTTGTGCTGCCTTTTGTATAAAGAGTCTTGGAAGAAG
>ERZ837380.4648-NODE-4648-length-11297-cov-2.040740_pt1 | contig 11297 bp, 9 predicted proteins | sample MGYA00519685_ERZ837380 | MGnify/ENA primary metagenome ERZ837380 (study PRJEB31850, sample SAMEA3708817) | human gut metagenome | biome: human gut; feature: human-associated habitat; material: faeces | place: China | collected 2014 ...
GCCGAGTGCCTCTATTTCAGCGCGCCTATCGCGCTCGCACTCCTTGAAATACATTATGTCAAATTTTATATCTTCCGGCATCGCGCGAAAATAGTTGAGTACAACGCTCATCACGCCGTTTGCGACGCCTATATCCGGCACAAAATGCAGTATTCTCATATTGCAGCCCCTATTCTCAGATGAGTCCGAGATTGCTGTAGATAGTCAGCATCTCGCGGTTGACATTCTCGGTCGAAAAATCCCTGACCATATCGAGACCGTTTTCGCCGAATGTGCGAAGCTTCTCGCGGTCGTTCATAAGCTCGAGTATTTTTTCCGCCATCATCCCGCTGTCGCCGACGGGAACGAGATATCCGTTGACCCCATCTTCGACTGCGTCGTTGTTACCGCGCACGTCGGTGGCGACTATCGGATTGCCCATGGCCATAGCCTCGATAAGGTTTATCGGCAGACCCTCCTGGAAGCTCGACGCGACCGACAGATCACTCAGACCCACGAGGTTATTTATATCGCGGCGATAGCCGAGAAAATCGACATTTTCGGCGATACCGCGCTCGGCGACCATCTGATTATACTCCTCGAGCCTTATCGGCTGACCGGGCAGGAGCAGCTTCACATTTTTGTTCTTCTGCACTATTTTTTGAAGCGCATCGAAGAGCATCGGCTGGTTCTTTCTGACCGAGAGATCGGCGGGATAGATCATAATAAAAGTATCGCCGTCATAGCCGTATTCGGATCTGAGCCGCGCCTTTTCTTTTTCATCAACTGCCTTGAAGCGGTCAAGTTCGACTCCAACACCGTGAACCCGATATATCTTTCCGGCTCTAAACTTCTTCTCATGCGCGAGCGCATAATCTTCGCTGTTTATGGTTATAAGGCAGTCGGTATATTTTGAAAGATACTTTTCAACAGGATAAAAGAACAGCCAATTCTTGAGCGGCGCGCCTTTGAAGAAATGAAAACCGTGCGCCGTATAAATTACTTTTGTTCCCTTTTTGCGAGCACCTTTTGCCGCCAGGCGGGCAATGACCGCGCCCATGGGAGTGTGGCAATGTATGGCATCGTAGTTATTGCTGTCGATAACTTTTTTGAGCGTTTTATATGCCTTTATGTTATCGGGTCTCAGAGGCTGACGTTCGAACGAAACTTCAAATGTTTTGTCGATTGCCGAAAGATCGAGTCCCGGCTTGTCCGCTGAATTGTCCCTAAACCTGCCATCATCTTCGACTCCGCTCACGGATAAACGGCATATGGAACTGTCCGATATGGCTGCGCACAGTGGCGACAAATAAAACTTTCATCGGTTATTCTCCAATCGTTTTAGCGTTGCGACCGATAGCTACAAATCCGGTGCGCATTACTGCATATTGCTGACTATTTCTTCAACGCGCTGTTTGAGAGCCGCAGAGTTTTCCGAAAGCTCCTGCTCGCTCATGGCGGCGCACTTCTTTTCGTAATCGCGTATTGCACTCACACCTTCGTCAAAGATACGGCGTATCTCTTTGGTATCGCCAACCTTTGAGACATCGCAGAACGCGCGGGAAAGTATCGCACAGTTCGAGCCGAGCCTGTAATGCTCGGGGATTATCAATTCTGCCGGCAGAAGTCCGCTTCCGAGGGAAGCTATTCCGCCGAAGCCGTAGTTTTTGATCCCACCGGCTTTAAAGCGTTCAACGAGCCTGTCCACAGTGCCGTCCGCCAGCTCCTCAAAAAGGAACTTCTTGCCGTAGGAATGGGAAAGATCATTGAGACCGATATGTATTTCATCAATGCCGCCGACTGAAATTATATCGTCTATCTGTTCCGCAGCTTCTCTGGTTTCGAGCAAAAGCGAAGTTGTTGCTCTGCCGTCGACCGCTTTTATAAAAGTCTCAACTTCACGGACGGTTTTGAAATACGGCAGCATGACAACATCGGGCTTGCAGGCGAGAACACCTTCGAGTTCATCCGAAAAGCCGTCAAAAATCGGGTCGGTTCGCACAAATATCTGCGCATTTCTGACCGCCGATTTCACTTTCAGGATATCCGAAATGCTGTGCTTTGATTTCACGGAATTCCAGTTTTTCTGGCGTTCCTCCTTGCCGTACCGTTCGAGGTCGATAAATATTCTGTCAACCCCCGCCCTGTCGGCTATCGAGGCTATCTCGGGTACATTCGTTATGTACATCAGCTTAAGCATCTTTATTCTCCTTCGACTCCGAGGTTTTTCCAACATTGTTGTTATCCTTCATCGTCAAAACGTTCCAAACTGTTTGGAACAGTATTTTGCAGTCAAGACCCAAAGAGAGCTTGTCGACATATTCGACGTCGTACTTTATTCTGTCGTTCCAGTCTATCGTCTTTCTGCCGTGAACCTGAGCGAGTCCGGTTATTCCCGGGCGCACTTCAAAGCGTCTGCGCTGAGCGTCACTGTACTCCTCAAGCCTCCACGGGTGATATGTCAGGGTCGGGCGCGGACCGATAAAGCTCATGTCGCCCTTGAGAATATTTATGAACTGCGGCAGCTCGTCGAGACTTGTCGCCCTTATCACCTTGCCGACGCGGGTCACGCGGCTGTCGCCCTGATATGAATACTGGCCCGTTCCCATATGCTCGGCGCCCACGCACATCGAGCGGAACTTGTACATCTCGAAAACCTTTCCGTCTTTTCCGAGGCGCTCCTGCTTAAATATCACGGGGCCTTTCGAATCAAGCTTCACGGCCACGGCAACAGCGAGAAGGAGCGGCGAGGACACCACAGTGCCTATGAGAGAAAATGTTACATCCAGAGCTCTTTTAACGCCTTTATACAAAAATATCCCTCCAAAGATATGCGCGCTTGCGAGCTCATTTACCTAGCTTTAATTATACCAATATATATGAAATTTTTCAACAGTCTTTTGTGCTTAAAATAGATTTATATCAGTCATATAAAAAATAGCGAAAAGCAAGCGTTTTTTTTGAATATTCAAGCAACTTTTGCGCATAAAAAATCAGCAATACGGCAAAAAGTCGTACTGCTGATAACATTTTTATTTCACGGGCACGGCGACGCGCTCGTTTTCAAACTCCGTCTCCTCCTCTTTCTTGAGGAAGGTCACGGCCGGAGTGCTTCTTCCGGGCTCTTTGTATGTCTTGACTATCTTTTTGATGACCCTGCGCACGTCGGCGTTGTCGTCGTACATTATTTCGCTGAGCTCTTCGAGATCGGCGAAGAATTCGTCCTCGTTTATATCTATGGGCTTGCCGATATGTATGAGATTGTTTTCCGTCGCCTCAAGCCCCTCCTCATCCATGAGCAGCTCCTCATAGAGCTTTTCGCCCGGACGAAGTCCCGTGAACTTTATGTCAATATCCTTATACGGCGTATACCCCGAAAGTCTGATGATATTTTCCGCGAGGTCGACTATCTTCACAGGCTCGCCCATATCGAGAACGAATATTTCGCCGCCCTTCGCGGAAGCGCCTGCCTGGAGGACAAGGGACACTGCCTCCGGAATGGTCATGAAATAACGGATAATATCCTTGTGTGTGACTGTTACGGGACCGCCGTTTGCTATCTGATCCTTAAAAAGCGGAATAACGGAACCGTTCGAGCCGAGGACATTGCCGAATCTGACCGCGACGAACTCGGTATCGGAATGTTTGTTATAGGTTTGGACTATCATCTCACAAATACGCTTTGTCGCGCCCATAATGTTCGTGGGATTGACCGCCTTATCCGTCGAAATAAGTACAAAACGTTCGACACCGAACTTGTCCGCCGCCCGAACCGTTTTGAGAGTGCCGAAAACATTGTTCTTGACTGCCTCGTTAGGGTTGTCCTCCATAAGAGGCACATGCTTATGAGCCGCGGCATGATAAACGATGTTCGGATGGTACCTTGCAAATACGGATTCAAGACGCTTGCTGTCTCTGACGGAGCCTATGAGGACTTTGACATCGACTTCCGGATGCGTGCGCAGAAGCTCGTTCTGAATATTATAAGCGTTGTTCTCGTAAATATCAAAGATAATAAGCTTGTGCGGCGAATGTTCCGCTATCTGACGGCAAAGCTCGCTGCCTATCGATCCGCCGCCGCCAGTGACGAGAACCGTCTTTCCGCTTACATAGTCCATAACGGAATCGAGCTTTATTTTTATCGGCGGACGGCCGAGAAGATCTTCTATATTGATGGAACGGATATTTGAAAGTCCCATCTTCTTATCTATCATCTGTCCGATGCTCGGGAGCGTCTTAACGACACAACCGGTCTTTGAGCAGCGCCGAAGTATCTCGCCCTTGCGTTCCGGAGTCGCGGACGGAATGGCAAAAATTATAGTCTTGATATTATATTTTTCGGCAACTTCCTCTATCTTATCACATTTGCCTATGACTTTAACACCGTATACAGTGCTGCGTTTTTTATCCGGCGAATCATCAAGAATACAAACCGGATAATATTCCATATTGGGACTTGTTTTTATCTCGTGGATCAATATATTTGCAGCGTCACCGGCACCGATTATCATGGTATTGTTGCGGTTTGACTTTGGTGTAATACCTCTCCACGGCTTGCGTCTGAGCGTTCTGAGCACCATTCTGACGGCCACTACGCCAGCACCGGCAAGCAGAACCGCCATAATATACACACTCGGCGCAAAATAAGGAAATTTCAGTGCAGTTCTGATGAGGGCAAAGGCTATCGATGAGCTCATAGCGCATACCGCGACTATACACGCATCGCGCATGGAAGCATACTCCCAAAGCACCTGATAAGTTCTCGACAAAGTGAACACGCAGGCATATATAACGGCGAGCACAACCATGCTCAGCCAAAAGCTGCCGCGGGTAATCTCTTTTACAAGTGCTTTAGCTTGGAATTCATTTCGCATCCATATGAAAAACATAAACGAAACCATCAGCACAGCCATATCGAGAAAGTATAAAAGCGTCACTATCAAATCGCGCTTTTTCAAAGTTGCCACTCCGTTTCCCATCTCTATTATTGGTTAAATTATATATTCATATTTTCACACTGTCAATACAGAACTTGAAATATAATTTATGTATAATTTTGGTATTTTTGTATACTCGCATTGTCAATTTGCCGGACAATAATTTTCACACAGGTCCAAGTTCATAGCAAAAAGCACAGATCGAAAAATATCGATCCGTGCTTTCAGGTTCGTTTTCATATCAGAAGTTCGAGCCGTTCCAGCCCCAGTGCTCAGCCTCTTCGTATTTGACATAGATATTGGCGGGAGCTATTCCTGTCTCTGCGGACACTGCGTCGCAGATAGCTGCGGTCAGCTTATCATAGACTGCATCCGACGCACCGCCGAAAAGGCTCAGTTCGATATAAGCCATGGGCTCATCACTTTTGCCGCCGAAATACATTGTCGCTTTATCGTCAAACGAAAGCATGAGCCAGCGCTCGGTCTTTCCCGGAACGAGAGAGATTATCTTGCCGTATTTTGCGGCGAGTGCATCTCGCTTTTCTTTTGCAAGTTCGATATTTGTTTTCGTGCTGATATATGGCATGGTTATACTCCTTTTCTGTTATCAGTTAATTCTGATGAAGTCCCCTGCCGGGACAGTTATACCGCTGACGGTCACATCGGATTCGGTATAGTTGACATAGATTTTTGCTCCTGTGTCGTACTCCGTGCAGAACACGCCGCCCATTATCTCGCTGTGCGAGGTCATGCGCGAAGCCTGAAGATCCTTGAGAGCCGCATCGGCACGCTCATAGAACTCTGACGCTGAAGCTATCCAATTTTCGTAATAGACTCCGGAAGCCTCTGTACTGTCTTCGCCGGACTTATTCTTTTTGTCCGCATAGGTGTCAGAATATGTCCACTCATAAGCGGGACTTGCACCGTATTCGACGCAGCGCAGGAACGAAGTTTTGGCGTTTTCACTGAAGTTGAGCGGCTCGCCGGAATAGCCGACTATTCCGTGGAGAACGAGCTGCAGGAACGGCACACTGACATATGCCGAGCGGCTCTGTGACGCAGAGGTCGGCAGATGCGAAATAAAGCTGACATTCTTTATGACGCGGAAATTGCCAGTGTCGGTCATTAGCTTCATATTCGCAGTCAGCGACGGGAGCTGTTCGGATATCATCTCCGCGCTCTCCTGGCGGTTAAAGCCGTTCTTATAATCGGAATAGAGCAGACTGCCGACATCGTTGAGACAGAAGCCGGTAAACTGTGAGAATCTCGTATCTCTGAGTATCTCGATTATCGATCTTTCAACATACTTCATGCCGAGTAGACGTTTTGCGTATTTGTCTTTTCCGAGCGGACTCTTGTTTATTGCATTGTACTCTGCCTTTTTGCTGAAGATGCTGCCGGCGGTCTTACCCGAAGAGAACGAGTCTCCCTTTGCCGCAGAGAGCAGATTGACATCGAGATACATTTCCATGTTCTGCGCGTTGACATATTCGACAAGATCTTTCAGGTCGGAGCGAGTGCCGAGACGGGCAAGCAGAGACGCCGTCATTATGCTCGACTGATCCGTTCCACCGGTCAGTGCGCCCTTGTAGCGCAGTTTTATTGAGTTTATGCCCTTCGACTTCATTCGCGTGAGCATGTCGAGAGCCTGTTCAAAGTCGGTAAAGGTCTTTTCTTTTTTGAGATTCAGTCGCTTGAACGAGAACAGGGTGTCGTCCGAAACGCCGATAACGGTCAGATCAAGAGGCAGATACTCCTGCTCTTCGGCCGTTCTTGTCGAGAGTATTCGCTCCCTTATCAGCTGTTCACGCGCCGCAGCTGCCATGCCTGTATAATCTGCATTCGAGCCGCCGAGGAAACGTATGCAAAGCCCGATATCGCCGTCATAGGACTCGGAGCTCATATAAAACTTTCCTTTTGATTCGGTGCATGGTGTGATATCAAACGACACGCCGGCTTCATAAAAATCGTTGCCGCCCCTGACTCTGTCCGCGCTGACGGTAGCTATCGCATCGCCACTGTTGATTATTGTGACAAAGGCATTGTTCCCCTGCTTCATACCATATGCGGGAATAAGAGCATTTGCGGTGCCGCTGTTTGCGTGGCCGGATGCCGCGTCGCCGCCATAAACCGGGAAGCTCAGTTCGCTGTCAAATGAATCGTCTCTCGTGTCGGTCTTTATGAGCGCGCCGCTGCCGTCGGGAACGAAGATATAATCGCCCTGCTGGGGCTCGGAATAAGCGCCGAAGAAGTTGAGAAGGCTGAGTTTCGTGAGCTTTGCGTCGGAATCCGCAACGAGATTTTCATATTTCGCGCTGACATAGACGCTGCCGTCTTTTATCTGATAATTGACGACAAGCTTGAAAGCTATATCGCCTTTTTCATATTTTTCTTTGTGTGCAGTTGCAGTGTCGGGAGTTAGAATATAAGTAACGCTCAGGGCGTCGTCGGCAAAGCTGCACTGGGCATTCTGGAACGACACGCTGTTATCCTGAGTATTGAGCTTATAGAGTATGTCTCCGCTGACGATTTCAAGAGTCGCCGTTGCGGCACCCGAATTTTCCTGAGTCGGGAGCGCAGACCAGAGCTTTTCGCTGTCGTCATGGGAAAGATCGGCGACACAGACGGAATATGTGCTCTCGTCAAAGAGCAGCTCGATAAGTCCGGATTTGCCGACCTGCTGAAGATTGGCTTTATCGCCGACGGAATGGAGCAGAGTCGATTCCGCCGCGCCCGCCTCGGTGGGCGTGCCTTTTATTTTCGTCACGGCAACAGGGTCGGAGCACGCGCTCAGGGAGCAGAGCATTGCCGCCGAAAGCAGCAGAGCCGATATCCTCGCCGTTATTCTTTTTTTCCTGTTTTTAATAGCCATAACAAGATCTCCCATATCTATAAAATCGCCGCTTTGCGTTGAACTCTTCATTTGATTATATCATCTTTGAGCCGTTTATTCAACCTCGCTCACTTATCCACATCGAACCAGAAGCGCACGCCGCCGTGTTCGTTGACAACGCCGCACTCCCTGCCGAGCCGCTTTTGAATGGCTTTGACTATCGGCAGACCGAGTCCGAAATGGAAATCCTCGTTCTTGCGCTTCTTTGAAGATTTGTAGAAGCTGTACCATATTTTGTCAAGCTCGTCCTCGTCTATCGGGTCGCCGGAGTTATAGACGCTGACTCTGTATGTGTTCAGATTATCTTCAACCGTCAACTGAACTATCTTCTTGCCGCCGATATTCGACACGGCGTTTGACAGAAAGTTCTGGAGCACGAGCAGAATAGTCCGCTCGTCGCTGTGGACGGTCAATCCGTCCGGAATGCGGTCGATGAGCTTTATCCCGTTTTCGTTGAACATCATCGAGAACGCCGCAAGCTGACCTTTTATCATCGCGCTCAGATCGAGCTTTTCACGCATCGGGACATATGAGCCACTCTCGAGCTTTTCAAGATTAAGCAGCTCCATGACTATGCGGTTCATCTTGCCGGTCTCTTCTAGGATTATGTCGCAGTATTCCTCGCTGCCCTCAGGGTTGCTGTTTATGCCGAGTTTGAGTCCCTCGGCGTAGCCTTGAATAATGGCTATCGGGGTTTTTAATTCATGCGAGACATTGGCGATGAAACTCTTTCGCGACTCATCAACAAGCGCGCTGTGTTCAAGTTCTTCGGTCAGTTTTTCGTTTTTGTCCTGCAATTCGTCGAGCGTTTCGCTCAGGGATTCGGAGAGTATATTGATATTCTGTCCGAGATTCTGAACATCCGTCTGCGGATAGCTGACGCATTTCTTGGAGAAATCGAGCTTCGCCATGGACTCCGTTATCTCCGCCATCGCCGCAACGGGACGGGAGAAACGCAGATTGGAATAGAGTATAATTGCGCACGCCACGGCGGCTGATATCAGCGCGAAAGCAGTCAGAAGAAATGACGCCGTATGGGCGTTTCGCTCGACCTGATAATAAGGCAACCACAGGCGCAGGGTATCACCGTTTTTGAGCTCGACGCGGTATCTGTAATATCCGCTCGCCTCGCTGTCCTGATATTCATATTCGTCAAAGCTCACGCTGTCATCGAAAAGATCGAACACGCGCACGCTGCGTCCGATAGCATACATGCTTTCGGCGGTTCTGTAATAGACGCTGTCCCCGTCGCCGGAATATAAAAACTTTTCGCGGTTTGAATAGACGGTGTTGCCGTCGGGGTCAAAGACCTCGATCATATAATAATTGTTGTCGGAGACATAGGCGAGCTGCTGATAGTATTCGTAAGACGCCGGATCCTCGTTGTCGAGCGATTCGCGGATGCTCTGCATATTCATTATCTCCGCAAAGGCATAGACGGAGTTGAGCAGCACGCCGGGGCGCAGTGCGACAAGTATTGCGGCAAGCACTATCAGGACGGTGATGAGCTCAAAAGCCATGCGCCGTCCCGATTTTCTGATTCTGTCATTTTTTCTTGCCGACCGACGGCTCAAACTCAGTTCACCTCTATCTTATATCCTGCGCCGTAGACCGTGCGCAGATGGCGGCTGCCCCAATCACCGAGCTTCGTGCGAAGGCGCGCGACATGGGAATCGACCGTTCTTGAATCGCCGAGGAAGTCAAAGCCCCAAATATCGTCGAGCAGCTGCTCGCGTGAAAACACCCGCTCGCGGTTCGAAGCGAGCTTATGAAGAATGCCGTATTCTTTATGAGTCAGCTCGATTTCGTGACCGTCGCAGACGACGGAATGAGCCACAACATCGATGACGAGACCGTCTATAACTATCTTATCGGTGGGGTTGTCCGCAGTGCGCTTTAAGCGCGCTTCAATGCGCTTGACAAGCACGGTGGGGCTGAACGGCTTTGTTATGAAATCGTCTGCGCCGCACTCAAAACATTCGAGCTCGTCGAACTCTTCGCCGCGCGCAGTCAGGAAAATGACCGGGACATCGGAGGTTTCGCGAATCTTGCGGCAGACCTCCCAGCCGTTCATCTCCGGCATCATTATATCGAGCACAGCCAGGGCTATATCGCTGTTTTCCGCAAAAACGTGCAGAGCCTGCGCACCGTCCTCCGCCTCGACCGTTTCAAAGCCCTTGGCGGTGAGGAAATCCCTGATAATGCGGCGTATCTTCGCCTCATCGTCCGCGATAAGTATCTTCTGCAAAAGTTACCCTCCTTCCGGGTCATGCATCTCTGCGCGCCCGGGACAAAAAATCAATTATTACTGATTTTATCACATATCGACAAATTTAACAAGGTGTCAGCACAGCGAGGGGGCGCTATTTTCCAAAATTATATCGACGCTATTGCAATTGGGCGGCAGAATAAGTATAATAGATAACATAAATTCAAAATCGGGGAGTTTGCAAACCGTGCAATTCTCGCCGAATATAGGGAGGGCATGACCTTTGTTAGGTAAATTTGTCAGAGTCAGAATAACAAACCCGGTCGGCTCCCTGAACCGTCAGTACGGATACAGATACTCTCTCAATTTCGGCTCTCTCGAAGGCAGGCGGCAGTTTGACAACCGCTTCGCAGGCGCCTATATCATGGGCGTTCATCATCCCGTCAGGCACTTTGACGGGCGCGCAATTGCCGTGTTATACAGAGAGGGAGAGCGCAAGGGCATACTTGTCGTTGCGCCGAAAAACATGCGTTTTATCGGCTATCAGATAGCCGATGCGCTCGCCTTTGCGGAGCCCGAGGGCACATACCGCCTCGAGTGTCTCTATGAGCGCTCTTGCGGAGCCGTCGTATGCCGCAGAATAAACGACGAGATTAGACTTCTTCTTATCAAGAACAGCCGCAGTGCCCACTGGGGATTTCCCAAAGGTCACATGGAGCGCGGCGAAACGCCCGAGCAGACTGCACGGCGCGAGGTTCTTGAAGAGACCGGGATACACATCGACATCATTCCGGACTTCACCGCAAAATCCGACTACACGATTCAGGGCAAGGTCGAAAAGAGCGTAACCATCTTTTTGGCAAAGACCGAAGACACAGAGACGATAATTCAGCGCGAAGAGATAGACGACTATATCTGGCTCGGCTTCGACAAAGCGCTCGAAACGCTGAAATTTGAAAACGACAAGGCAATTTTGAAGAGCGCGCGTCGTTTTATGGACAAGCACGGAATTTTTGAAACAGATGACTGACGGCGCAAAAACGCCGAAAAAGAAAGGAAAAGAACATGACTCAAGAATTCGCTCAGGGTCTCGTCGACTTTTTTCAGAACAAGATTCCTAACGAACTGATAATCTTTATCGTATCGCTGCTACCGGTTCTCGAGCTGCGCGGCGGCATGATAGCGGCGAAGCTGCTGCATGTTGATTTTTGGCGTGCGTTCGCCATATGCTATCTCGGCAACATCCTGCCGATCCCGTTCATCCTGCTTTTCATACGCA
>ERZ837380.4657-NODE-4657-length-11274-cov-19.588020_pt1 | contig 11274 bp, 9 predicted proteins | sample MGYA00519685_ERZ837380 | MGnify/ENA primary metagenome ERZ837380 (study PRJEB31850, sample SAMEA3708817) | human gut metagenome | biome: human gut; feature: human-associated habitat; material: faeces | place: China | collected 2014 ...
TGCTTGCATTTATCGGCATTTTGCTGTATATGTGTAAGAGTGAGAAGAAAAAAGGTGTGGGCACCATCCTCATCGGCTTTGCCGTGCTGATGACCGGCATGACCACCATATCCAACGCAGTGCTGCCGCTGCAGGGCGAAGAGTGGTTCACCAGCCTGTTCGTCCGCTTCTCCAACCCCATCCTTGGTGTGCTGGTGGGCGCACTGGTCACCGGCATCATCCAGAGTTCCAGCGCCAGTGTGGGCATTTTGCAGGCACTGAGTGCCACCGGCGTGATCACCTACGGCAGTGCCATCCCAATCATCATGGGCCAGAACATCGGCACCTGTGTCACGGCGCTGATCTCCTCGGTGGGTGCCACCAAGAATGCCCGCCGGGCCGCCATGGTGCACCTGTACTTCAACATCATCGGCGTGACCATCTTCCTGTTTGGTTTCTACGGTCTGAACACCGTGTTCCACTTTGCCTTTGTGGATTCCACCATTGAAGCCTGGGGCATCGCCGTGGTGCACTCCGCCTTCAACATCCTGGCCACCCTCATCCTGCTGCCTTTTGCCAACGGGCTGGAAAAGCTGGCCATCCTCACCATTCCGGACTCCCCGGAAAAAGAGAGCTTTGCCCTGCTGGATGAACGTCTGCTGAACACCCCGGCTGTGGCCGTGGAGCGCGCCCGCAGCGCCACCGCCGACATGGCAGAGCTGGCCCGCGTGGGCGTGGTGCAGGCCATGAGCCTGACCCACCAGTGGAACGACGAGCTGGCCCAGAAGGTGCGTGACGAGGAAAGCACCGTGGACCGTTATGAGGACGCTCTGGGCACCTACCTTGTCAAGCTGTCCGGCCGTGAGCTGAGCCACGCCGACAGCCAGAGCGTGAATACCCTGCTGCACACCATCAGCGATTTCGAGCGCATCAGTGACCACTCGGTCAACCTGCTGGAATCCGCGGAGGAAATGCACCAGAAGAACATTGAATTTTCCAAGGACGCACAAGAGGAGCTGCAGGTGCTGGAAGATGCCGTGCAGGATATCCTGAGCCGCACCACCGACGCCTTCCGCAAGGGAGACCTGCACCTGGCCAGCAAGGTAGAGCCGCTGGAAGCTGTGGTCAACGAGCTGGTGCGTGCCATCAAGGCACACCACATCGCCCGCCTGCAGACCGGCAGCTGCTCCATTGAGTACGGCTTTGTGCTGGACGATCTGCTGACCAACTACGAGCGTGTGTGCGACCACTGCAGCAATGTAGCTGTTGCCCAGATCGAGGTAGCACAGGACAGTTTTGACACCCACGCTTACCTCAACGATCTGCGTCATGGCAAAGATACCAAGGAGAGCGAAGAATTTCATCGTCGACTGGACAAATACCGGGAGCGGTATCTCTTCCCGGACAATCAATCTGCGGAGGAATTTGACAAATGATCTATATCGTAGAAGATGATGACGCCATCCGTGAGCTGGAGCAGTATGCCCTGCAGTCCAACGGTTATGAAGTGGCCAGCTTTGCCAGTTCCGAACCGTTCTGGCAGGCCATGCGCACCGAAGCCCCGGAGCTTGTGATCCTGGACGTGATGCTGCCCGGCGAGGATGGGTTCTCCATCCTGAAAAAGCTGCGCAACACCCCTTCCCTGCACCGGCTGCCCATCATCATGGCCACGGCCAAATCCAGCGAGCTGGACACCGTGCGCGGGCTGGACTGCGGTGCCGACGACTACATTTCCAAGCCGTTCGGCATCATGGAGTTCCTCAGCCGGGTGCGGGCTTCTCTGCGCCGGGCGGCTCCGGAGACACGGCCCAATGTGCTCAGCTTCCATGAGATCCTGCTGGACAATGCACGTCACAGCGTGACGGTGAACAACCAGCCTGTCGAACTGACCTACAAAGAATACAGCCTGCTGCGCCTTCTGCTGGAGAACACCAACCTTGTGGTGACCCGCGAGACGATTTTGCAGGTGGTGTGGGGCACCGACATTTCGGTGGAAAGCCGCACCGTGGACATGCACATCCGAACCCTGCGCAAAAAGCTGGGCGATGCCGGACGCTACATTGGCACCATCCGCAAGGTGGGCTACAAGCTGGCCGATGACGAGGAGGCTGGAGACGAATGAAGCCGCACAGCATGGAAGAAAAAATCAGCTACCGGCTGTTCCTCATGGGCTTTCTGGGGCTGCTGTTCACCGCAGCACTGTGCATCTTTGTCTTTCACCGGGCTTTTATCGCCCAGGCCTGGGATGACCTGGAAAAAGAGAGCGATCTCATCCGTGCCGGGTATGACCTGACCAGCGAGCCGCAGCAGCTTTCTTTCTTTGTGACCGGCGACCTGCGCATTACGCTGATCTCCCCGGACGGCGACGTGATCTTTGAGTCTGCCACCGATCAGCCCATGGAGAACCATCTTACCCGTCCGGAGATCGTGCAGGCGCTGCAGGGCAGCATCGGCAAGGACATCCGTGATTCCCAGACCATGGGATATGAGACCTATTATTATGCCGTGCAGCTGCCCGGCGGCAACATCCTGCGCGTGGCGCAGGACGCCGAAACGGTGTGGTCGGTCTACGACGGAGCCCTGCCGGCCATCGTGCTGAGCTGCGTTGCCCTGATGCTGGCTGCCGCTATCCTCTCCACCCTGCTCACCCGCGCCCTTGTGCAGCCGGTGCTGAACATGACCGAGGATCTGGACCACATTCAGGATAAGGTCCCGTACAAGGAACTGATCCCCTTTGCCGAGAGCATCCATGCCGACCGCATCCTGCGGGAAAACAACGAGAAGATGCGGCAGGATTTCACCGCCAATGTGAGCCACGAGCTCAAGACCCCGCTGACCAGCATTTCCGGGTATGCGGAACTGATCGAGACCGGCATCGCCAAGCCGGAGGATGTGCCCGGTTTTGCCCAGAAGATCCATGGCGAAGCCAGCCGGATGATCCAGCTGGTGAACGATATCCTGCAGCTGTCCAGCCTGGACAACGCCTCCGAGACCTCTTCCATGCCGGAAATGGAGGTCGTGGACCTGCTGGACGTGGTCAAGGAGTGTGTGGAGCGTCAGAAGCTGAACGCCCGCCACGCCTACATCACCCTGACCTATCTGGGCGAGAGCGCACCGGTGCAGGGCAACCGCAATCTGTTGGATGAATTGTGCCAGAACCTGTGTGACAACGCCATCCGCTACAACCGCCCCGGCGGCAAGGTGCAGATCGTGACAGCCTGCACCCGGGACGGCCATTGCAGCCTGACCGTGACCGACAACGGCATCGGCATCCCGCGCGAGTCGCAGAGCAGTGTGTTCGAGCGCTTCTACCGGGTGGACAAGAGCCGCAGCAAGGCCACCGGCGGCACCGGTCTGGGGCTGGCCATCGTCAAGCACATTGCCCTCATCCACGGGGCCCGCATCAAGCTGGAAAGTCAGGTGGACGTCGGCACGACCATCACGGTCACCTTCCCCACGGCATCCTGATTTTTCAAGCACCCAGAAATACAACGTCTGCCTGCAGCTGCGGGCAGGCGTTTTTTGTTGGGTCAAACCCGTCGGGAGAGCCTGTGCGCAGCAGACTGTGCTCCCGCAGATGCAGCAGGTCTGTCCCCTGCTGCCAGCAGGAACGTACCACCCCAAGGCAAAGCTCTTCCAACTGTTGACACTGTGCCGCATCCGGCTGCGGCGTGCCGTAGGCCGTCTGGCAGTCCAGACGCAGGGTGGCCGTCTGCTTCCGGAGAGCAACTGAGACGGTGCACCGCCGGATGGTTACACGCTTTCCTTGCAGCCAGAAGGTTCGTTTGCCCGGTGTGCCCGTCAGCAAAAGAAACGCCTCTGTCTCGTTTTCTGTCAGGCGCTGCACCGCACCGCTCCCGGTGCGGAAGGCCCCGCTGCCAGAAACCATCACGTTCCCTTCCTGTGCTTCGGGCAAGCAAAGCACAGGAAGCAGCATGCTTTCCTCGTGTGCATACAGCCGGGGCATTGCCGCCGAGTCCGCTTTGAGTTTGTCCAGCAGTTTGTCGGGCAGAGTCTCCGTTTTTCCGCACGACTGCAAGAGTATTTCCAGATCAAATTCCGTGCAGGAAAGTCGGGCCGCTGTGCGCCCGCAGCCGCGTTCCAGCACCAGATTCTCATAAGCTGCCAGCACGGCATCCTCCGTCTGCTCCGGGAACAGCACATAATCGCACAGGCGGTAATCGGCCGTCTGCGGCAGGGCTGCTTCGGCGGCGGCAAGAGCTGTTTCCGATGTCTGCCCTCGGCCATCGGCGATGCGCAGTGCGGCTGAGGCCTCGGCTGCGTCGGCTGCCGCCTCTGGCGACTGATACAAAAGCCCCACCGACCAGGTCTGTTCCTTCTGTTCCAGATAAACCACCCGTATCATACTTTTTTCAGTGGTCTCACAGCGCAGGAACAGCAGGCACCAGCCGACAAGCACCGCATAAAGCAGAATTCGGGCCCACCGCTGCTTCATTGCCGCACTTCCTTTCGCTTTTGTATGGCGTACTCCTGCCCCAGCATCCGGATGGCCGTGCACAGCACCCCGATGCGAAAAATTGCGCAGGTCAGCCAGACCAGCAGCAGCGCCGCGTCCAGCCGGGAAAATGTCCCGGTGCTCCATGCACGCAGCAATTCCCGCGCTGGGTATGTCCGACCGAACACCAGTGCCATGCCAAGCGTTGCCGCCGTTTGTACAAGGGCTGTGAGAATGGGCAGGCAGACACCACGCCGCTCCTCCCGGCCGCAGAGCAGCGGTACCGCAAAGTATTCCGCATAGACCGGAACGGTGAATGCCGTGCTCTGCGGCGCAGCCTGCGCAAACAGCCCGGCCCAGTGCATCTGCCGGGCCAGCCCCAGCAGACACACCGCGCTTCCCACCGCCACAAACCACCACAACACCTGCGCCGGGGCACCCCATGCGCGGGCAGCCATCTGCCAGCCCGCCCAGAGCAGCAGCGGCAAAAACCCCAGCAATGCCAGCGAAGAAAACTCTTCCCGGCAGACTTGCAGAGCCTTCCAGAATGTTCCGGCCAGTTCCACCGCCAGCCAGACCTGCAGGCAAAATGCAGCTGCCCAGGCGGCAGGCTTTGGCGGGCCGGACTGCCAAAACCGACTGGCCAAAGCAGAAAGTATCATCAGTAGTACTGCAGCCAGCACCTCCTGCCAGAGGAGTGCCCGGGGCGAACTGCATACCGGCAGACGCTCTGCCGCCGCCGCGGCAAAGATGCTGAGGGTCACTGCCGGCAATGAAAATTTGTCCTGCGTTTTATTCATGCGCGGGGCCTCCGTTTTTGCCAGATGTTAAACCCCTTGCGGGACAGGTGCCGATAGTTGCGCCGGATGACGCCGTCCTCGGCCAGCGGGCTTTGCGGGAACGGATGCTGTGCAAGATACGGCACCCCCAGCATCCCGGTGCCGGACAGGCTGAGCAGCAGCACAAAAAAAGCCCCGGCCAGTCCCACCGGCCCGGCAAGCCCCGCAGCCACCACTACGCCGATGCGCAGCAGGGTGGCCGGTTCGTACAAAGCGGGCGTGACGAACACCGCAATGGACGTAATGCTGGCCACAAAGATGACCGGGGTGCTCATCAAGCCGGTGGCAATGGCGGCATCGCCCAGAATGAGGGCGGCCACCAGACTGACCGAATGCCCCAGCGACTGCGGCATCCGCAGCCCGGCCTCCCGGATGACCTCCAGAAGCAGGATGACCAGCAGCATTTCTGCAAACAGGGGCAGCGGCGTAGCCTTTTCGGCGGCTTCGATCTTATACAGCAATTGGGGCGGGATCAGCTCCGGCAGATAGACCGCCAGACAAACGAACGCCCCCGGCAGAAAGACCGTGAGGTAAAAGGAAGCATAGTTCAGCACCCGCAAGAAGGAGGCGAACACAGCAGTGGACGCGTAGTCGTCCAAGCATTCAAAGTTTTCACAGAAGAGCGCCGGCAGCACCATGGCCGACGGGCTGCCGTTGACCAGCACTACAATGCGGCCCTCACATAGTTTGGCCGAAGCCGCCGCCGGGCGCTGGGTATAGCTGACCGGAGTGAACAGCCGTGCCCGGCTGGGCAGAAGCCACGGTACAAAATAACTGCTGTCCAGCAGCAGCTCCGGCTTTGCAGCGGCAAGGGTCTGCCGCACCTGGCGCACCATGGCAGGGTCTGCCCTGCTCCTGCAGTAGCAAATAGCGTACTCTGTCCCTGCGGCGGTGTCGGCCTGCGCCACCTCCAACACCAGATCATCGGTGCGGACCAGACGGCGCAGCAGGCTCAGGTTCACCCGCAGCAGGTCGGCAAAGCCCTCCCGCGAGCCGCGCAGGTTGCCCTCCCCTTCCGGCTCGTCCACCGAGCGGTACTTGAGGGCCTGCACCGAAAAAGCAATGCCTTTCGCGCAGCCATCCAGCAGCAGCACTGCCATGCCTGCCGTTAACCGCTTGACAAGATCCGGCAGATCCTCCACCGGGGTGCTCTCGGCCGGGGAAGCGGAACCATGCAGGATGCGCTCATACACTTCCTGCCCGGTGCATGGGCAGGGCTGCTGCAGCGCCTGCCGACTGGCTGCGTCCAACAGCAGCTCCCACAGTGAATCCAGACTGGCCATGCCGTCAAACAGCACAATGCAGCCCCGGCAATGATAAATCATGATTTCCTTGGCATAATAATCCGCAGAGGCACCGAACCGGGCGTCCAGCTCTGCCAGATTTTCGGCCAGATGCAACGACAACTGCTGCACACAACATCCACTCCTTTGCACAGCAGTATGCCCGCCCGGAGCCGGTTCCATACCGGCGGGTGCCGACAGGAGGTTTCCACGATGAAGTTGTTGATCTTCCGCACGATTTTGATCTACCTGTGCGTGCTGTTTGCCATGCGGCTGATGGGCAAGCGTCAGCTGGGGGAACTGCAGCCCGAAGAACTGGTGTCTACCATCCTGATCTCCAATCTGGCGTCCATCTCCATTGAATCGGAGGATGTTCCGGTGACGGCCAGCCTGATCCCGCTGTTTCTCATTGCTGCGCTGGAGCTGCTGGGCTCCGCGCTGAGCTTCCGCAGCCAGAAGTTTTTCAACCTGCTGTCCGGGCGGCCCAAAACCGTGATCCTGAACGGAGAGATCGACCAGACCGCTCTGCGCACCCTGCGCCTGACGGTGGCCGACCTGATGGAAGCGCTGCGCGGCAAGGACGTCTTTGATCCGCGGGATGTATCCTACGCGGTCATTGAGACAAACGGGACTCTTTCGGTGGCATTGCGGCCGGAAAAGGAACCTGCGCGGCTGGCTGACCTGCAGCTGCGGGTGGAGCACTGCCACGCAACCATCCCCTTTGTGCTGGATGGGCAGGTGCTGGAGGACAACCTGCACTGGTGCGGCAAAGACCGTGCCTGGCTGGAACGCACGGCGCAGGCCAATACCCTGCTGCCGCAGGAAATCCTGCTTCTTGTCGGCAATGAGACCGAGGACTATTTTCTTTTGAAAAAGGAACGCCGCGCTACGGTGCATGAGGGCCGGAAATGAAACGAATCTACGCCTGCTTTGCCATCGTGGCCGCTTTGCTGGCCACTGCCTTTTACAGCAGCTTTCAGGTACAGCGCTTTGCCGATGACATTTCCACCGACTTGGACTGTGCCATTGAGGCCATTCGCAACAGTGACCTACCCACCGCCCGGCAGGCACTGGCTCGCGGGGCCGACCGGTGTGACCGGATGCGGGAAAAGATGAACCACCTGCTGCGCACGGAGGATTTTACCGAGCTGGAAGCAGCCCTGCGCACCGCCGACGGGCACCTGGAGCAGAACGCCCCCGAAGAAGCCTTTGGGGAGCTGCGCCGGGCACAGGTACGGGTGGAAACACTGCAATGGCTGGCCCGGCGGTTTGTGTAAACACAAAAAGCACCGCTTCCCTGCTGCTGTACAGAGAAAGCGGTGCTTTGCAAATTACGGGTTACTGTGCGTCCTTCCGGTCGCCCATGAGCTTTTTCAGTTCATTGAAAAAGCTCTCCACGTCGGCAAACTGCCGGTAGACCGAGGCAAAGCGGACATAGGCCACCTCGTCGATCTTTTTCAGTTCCTGCATGGTCAGCTCCCCGATGCGCACACTGGGGATCTCGCGGTCGTAGGAACTGAGCAGGGTCTGCTCGATGCTGGTGACTGCGCGCTCAATGGCCTCGTAGCTCACGGGGCGCTTGGCGCAGGCCCGCAGCATGGCATTCAGCAGCTTCTGCCGGTCAAACGGCTCTCGGGAGTTGTCCTTTTTGATGACCACGAGCGGGACTGTTTCCACCACCTCGTAGGTCGTGAACCGCATATGGCAGCTCAGACATTCCCGGCGGCGGCGGATGCGCTCACTGTCTTCGGTAGGGCGCGAGTCGATCACCTTGGATTCCTCAGCACCGCAATAGGGACATTTCATGTTCTGTTCCTCCTGAACCTCTGCGGGAATTTTGCGTCAGGCCTTTTTGCCGGACTTGGGGCTGCGCTCGCTCCACAGCATCCATGCCGAGGTAGAGACGCACAGCGAAGTGTACACGCCGCTGATCATGCCCATCATCAGCGGGAAGGCAAAGGTAAAGATGCTGTCCAGACCGTAGAGCTTTGCCACGATGCACAGCACACCCAGTGCCATCACGGTGGTGATGGTGGTGATGAGGGTACGGCGGGCAGACTGGTTGACCGAACGGTTGACCAGCTCTTCAAAGCTGGCCTTCTTGCCCATCAGGGCGCGGTTCTCGCGGATGCGGTCGTACACCACGACGGTATCGTTGATGGAGTAACCCAGAATGGTCAGCATGGCCGCAATGAAGTTACCGTCCAGCGGGGTGCGCAGCAGTACAAAGGTGCCAAACACCACCATCAGGTCGTTCACCAGTGCCAGCACAGCCATCATGCCGCCGGTCAGGCCGCCGATGTTCTTGAAGCGCAGGGCAATGTACAGCAGGATGAGCACCAGCGCAAACGCCACGGCTACCAGGCTCTTCTGCAGGAACTTGGTGCCCATGGCAGCGCTGACGTTGCTCAGGGACAGCTGCGCGAAGTTGTTGTCCGGGTAAGTCTCGTTCAAAGAGTCCAGCAGAGCCTCCACCTGATCGGTGGTCACGGTCTCGGTGCCGGGCATGGAGATCTTCAGGGTCTGGTCACCGGTGGCCACGTTCTCGCCGGTCTGCAGGGTCAGGCCGGTGTTCTCCAGTGCATCGGAGGCGGTCTGCTGCACCTGTGCCATCTCAAAGCTGCCGTCGTAGCTCAGGGTGATCATGGCACCGCCGGTGAACTCGGTGTCCAGATGGACACCGAACACCACAGCACACAGCACGATGGCTGCCATCAGGCAGGAGGAAAAGACCAGGAACTTTTTGCGCAGACCCACAAAATTGATCTGCTTTTTCTCGGTCTCATCCTTGCCCAGCTTGGCAGCACCGTACAGCCAGGGGTTGCGCAGAGCCTTGATGGATGCCGCACCGCGGATCATGACGCGGGTGGCAAACACGCCAAACACGAAGTTGAGCAGCACGCCGGTCAGCAGCGTATAGCCAAAAGCGTAAATGGTACCGGCGGTGGAGGGGCCAAAGGCAAAGAACACAAAGTGCAGTGCCTTGGCAAACAGGCCGTCCGAGGGGCCGAAGGCACCCATCAGCACGATGGCCACAATGACAATGGTCACGTTGCCGTCGATGATGGGGGTCAGGCCGCGGGCAAAGCCGCTCTTCAGTGCGCCGTCCAGGGACTTGCCATTCTTCAGCTCTTCCTTGATGCGCTCGGCCGTAATGACGTTGGCGTCCACGCCCATGCCAATGGCCAGAATGATACCGGCGATGCCGGGCAGCGTCAGGGTAAAGCTCTCAAACACCGGGAAGTAGCCGGAAACAAAGGCCAGCGTGGCGGCCACCTGACCGGCCAGTGCAATGCAGGCCAGAAAGCCCGGCAGACGGTACAGCACCGTCATGAACACCACGATCAGTGCAAAGGCGATGACACCGGCCAGCACCATGGCGCTCAGGCTGTTCTCGCCCAGGCTGGGGCTGACGGTGGAGTAGCTGTCCACCTTGAGGGCAAAGGGCAGTGCGCCGGAGTTGATCTGGCGGGCCATCTTGACCACGGCATCCTGCGTGAAGGGGTTGGAAGCCGAACTGGTGATGATGGCCTCGCCATCGGTGATGGCCGCGTTGACGGTGGCCGTGCTCACATTCTCGTCATCCAGCCAGATGCTGATGGTGCCGTTGGAAGCAGCCAGACGGGTGGTGGCCTCACCAAAGGCCTTGGCACCCTCGTCGGTGAACTTCAGGGACACATAGTACTCCGAAGCACCGCCGCTGGTCACCGGACCGTACTGGGCTGCAGCGCTTTCGATCATGGAGCCGTCCAGGATCAGGTCACCGTCGGCGCTGCTGCCCTCGCGGAAGGTCAGATAGGCCGTGGTGCCGATCTCCTGAATGGCAGATTCCGGGTCGAAGTCTGTTTCGCCGGACTGCCACGGGAACTCCAGGATCAGGCTGTCAGAGCTGGGGTCCACATACAGCTCGTAGTCGGTCACATTCAGGGCAACCAGACGGTTCTCGATGACGAGCTGCGCCGCTTCCAGCTGCTCTTCGGTGGCATCGTAGTCCTCCGAGGGCACAAAGGTGACGTTGACGCCGCCTTTGATGTCCACACCGAACCGGATGTCCTTTGCACCCTTGATGTAGGTGGTGGTCACATCGCCGTACTTTGCCGACACGCCGAAAAACGCCGTGTACACAAACGCAAGGATCAGAAGCACTGTGACGACCAGGTGCCATGCTTTGCCTTTTGTCTTCATATGTTTCAGGAATACCTCCAAACGTCCCGTTTGCTGCGGGACCCGTTATTGAAACCTCCCCCGGCAGGCCCGGCGGACCGCACGGAGGAGGTTTTTACAAAGAAATGTTATGCCTGCTCTGCCAGCAGCTTTTCCACAACGGCCAGACGCACACAGACGCACAGCAACTCAGAGGCGGTCTCCACCTCGTCCAGGCTGGGGTAGGTGGGTGCAATGCGCAGATGAGAATCCTGCGGGTCCTTGTGGTAGGGGTATGCCGAACCGGCACCGGTCAGGGTCAGACCGGCTTCCTTGCACAGGTTTGCCACACGCTTGGCACAGCCGGGCATGACGTACAGGCTGATGAAGTAGCCGCCCTTGGGATCGGTCCAGTGGGCAATGTCGCCGCAGGGGGTCAGGTTGTTGCGGAATGCCGTCTTGACGGCATCGAAGCAGGGCACCAGACGACGGCGATGCTTTGCCATGTGGGCCAGGACGCCTTCCTTGTTCTTCAGGAAGCGGACGTGGCGCAGCTGGTTCATCTTGTCGTAGC
>ERZ837380.4668-NODE-4668-length-11242-cov-4.174220_pt1 | contig 11242 bp, 15 predicted proteins | sample MGYA00519685_ERZ837380 | MGnify/ENA primary metagenome ERZ837380 (study PRJEB31850, sample SAMEA3708817) | human gut metagenome | biome: human gut; feature: human-associated habitat; material: faeces | place: China | collected 2014 ...
AAATAAGCTTAATTAGTCTTGGAAAGGAAACAAAAGAGTATGGATATTAATTTATTATTTAAAATAGCAGCAATTGGAATATTAGTTGCTGTGCTATATCAAGTTTTAGTAAGAGCGGGAAGAGAAGATCAAGCAATGATGACAACCTTGGCTGGTTTAATAATAGTTCTTACAATGGTTATAAAAGAAATAAGCACATTATTTGACACAGTAAGAACAATTTTTAATTTATAAAAAATTAGCCAAAAGGTGGTTAAAAATGGATATTATAAAAATAATTGGAATTGGATTAATTTCATTAATAATAATAGTAATTTTAAGACAATATAAGCCTGAATATGCAATGTATGTTTCACTTACTGCAGGAGTATTAATATTTTCTATAATAGCTGCAAAAATGTCTGGAATAATAGAAATATTAAAGAATTTGTCTAGTAAAGCATCTATAAATAATGGATTTATTACGCTTTTAATAAAAATAACAGGAATAGCAATACTTACGGAATTTGCAGTAAGTGTTTGCAAAGATTCGGGCGAAAATTCCATTGCAAGCAAAGTAGATTTAGGACGGAAAAGTAATAATAATGTCTATGTCAATTCCAATACTTTCAAGCCTAATGGAAACAATTATAAAAATATTACCTTGAACATTGTAGAAAGGAATATTGCAAAAGATGAAAAAAATATTAAAAATAATTGTAATTTTGTTTTTTATAAGTTTGCTGCTAAAAAGCGTGGTAATAGCAGAGGAAACAGATGAGTTAATAAGTAATCAATCAAGTGCCCTGGGGATTTCTAGCTTTATAAAAGAAGCAGAAAGCTATAAAAACGACGATTTTTCAATAGATTTGAACGAACTTTTAACATCTGCAATAAAAGGAAATATAAACAATGCTTCAATAGGCAAAAAAATATTAAACATATTATTTAACCAAGTAGGACAATCTATAAGGTCAATAGGAATTATTCTTGTAATTGTAGTAATTTCCAGCATATTAAAAAGTTTTACAGATGACTTAGAAAATAAAGGAATTGCTCAAATTACACACTATGTTACCTATATTTTGATAGTTACAATAATAATGAAAAATTTTTCAGACATAATTGTAATGGTAAAAAGTTCTATAGAAAATTTAATAGGCTTTATGAACTGTCTGGTACCGCTTTTAGTAACATTAATGGTAACAACGGGAAATATATCATCTGCAAGTATGTTACAACCAATAATTCTGTTTATTATAACTTTTGTAGGAAATTTTATAAATGCAATACTAATTCCAGTAACATTAATAACAGTTGCTTTAAATGTAATTTCCAATATATCAGATAAAGTTCAAATAGATAAAATTGCTCAATTTATAAACAGCACAGTAGTTTGGATACTTGGAATTGTACTTACAGTATTTGTGGGAGTATCTTCATTAGAAGGAAGTATTACAAATGGTGTAGATGGATTGACATTAAAAACAACAAAAGCAGTAGTATCTAATTGTGTGCCAATAGTTGGAAAAATTTTAGGAGATGCAGTAGAAACAGTAATGAGTTGTAGCAACATTTTAAAAAATGCAGTTGGAATTGTTGGAATTGTAGTTATTTTAACAATATGCATAACACCAATAATAAAACTTACAGCTCTAATGTGGGTATATAACTTAGGCTCAGCAATTTGCCAACCAATAGCAGATCCTAAAATAGTAAAACTTCTGCGGACAAATAGGATCTACATTCAAATTGCTCCTTGCAATAATGTGCAGTATTTCGGTAATGCTAATTATAGGTGTTACTTTAGTAATAAAAATTTCTAATAGTGGATTAATGATGGGAAGTTAAAGAAAAATATAAGAAATACCCTAACTTTTAAATTACGAATATAATTACCAAGCAATAAAGAGCCATACTTCAGCTTAGTTACCGTAATAATAGAGCAATAGGTTTATAGGTAAATCCTTTATTAAAAACCTAAATATAGTATACAAGGAATTGAATAGATTTTAGTAATTCTATTTAATTATATGAAAAAATGATAGCATTTTTTAGTTCGTGGGCGCAAAACATAATAGTTGCCGTAATAATTGCTACAATTATAGAACTAATTTTGCCAAGTGGAACTAGCAAAAAATACGTAAAAGTAATAATTGGAGTATATATATTATTTGCAATGATATCACCTGCAATAGAAAAATTTGCAGGAAATAAATTTAATATAAACGAGATATTTAACACAGATGAATACGATAAAAAAATTAATGAAGCAGGAAAGGATTTATCAAAACAGATAGAAGAAAATAACAATAGAAGCATAAAAGACGTATATATATCTAATATGAAATCAGACATAACAACAAAGCTAAAACAAAGAGGCTATAATGTAACAAACACATATATAAAAATTCAAAATAATGAAGACTATGAAATAGAGCAAATAAGTTTAACAGTAAAAAAAGATAATAAACTTAAAGAAAGTAATTTAAATGAAGAAAATAATACTATCAATGAAATAAAAATAAATTCAGTTAATAAAATTGAAATTGGTAATAATCAAAAAAATTCAGAAGATTCAATAGAAAAAAATACATTAAGTAATGAAGATATAAACAACATAAAAGACTTTGTAAGCGAAGAATATGGCTTAGAAAAAGAAAAAATTGAAGTATTATCATAAAAGATTAAAAGAAAAAGTTAGTTGTGTTTCTTTTAATAAATTTGTGAACATAAATTATTTTTCGAAAAAAGTGACTGTTTTCAGAATAATAAATTATATATAAGCTTAAACAAAGATTAAATATTTAGAATAAATTAAAAAATTTCGATTCTTAGGCTTTAATTTATCATTAATGCTTTTTATAAAATTATTAGAATAAAAGGGGGAATGTTATAAAAATGAAAGAAAAAATAAAAAAATTAAAGGAAAAGCTTGAACCGAAAGAAGGAGAAAACGGAAAAAGAAAAACAGAAAACTTAGTAGTGTTTGCAATAGTATTAATAATAACAGTAGTAGCAATGAATTACATATTATCTGGCAAAAAAGATAAAACAAATAAAACTATACAATCAGAAGACAAAGTACTGGCACAAAAAAATGGAGATAGTCAAGTTGAAAATAAAGACAATAAACAAGACATAGAAACAAGATTAGAAAATATACTATCTAATATAAAAGGAGTTGGAAATGTAAAAGTATTAATAACATATTCACAGGAAAGTACAGTAATTCCAATGTATGACGAAGATACATCAACAAGCATAACAGAAGAACAAGACTCTGGTGGAGGTAGCAGAACTGTGAATGAATCAACTTCTAAAAAAGACATAATATATGAAGAAAACAATGGGGTAAAAACGCCCATAACACAAAGCATTATAAATCCAAAAATAGAAGGAGCAATAGTAACCGCAAAAGGAGCAAATGATGCCAATGTAAAAACTAATATAATTGAGGCAGTAGAAGCAGTAACGGGCCTTGCAACATATAAAATACAAGTATTTGAAATGAATTAAAGCAATTAATTTTAAGAGAGTATAAAAATAATTAGGCAAATAAAAAAACAAAAGAACGAATTTTATCAAATAAGAGAATACTATTAAATAAATGATAAATTTTAAATGGATAAAAAATTTAAAAGGAGGATTTTACTAAATATGAGAACAATTCTAAAGAAAAACCAGGTGATATTATCTGTAATTGCAGTAATGCTAATTGCAGCAGGATACATGAATTATACAGCAAACAGTAAAGATACATTACAAACATCAGGTTTAATGGATTCTGAAAAATATGGAAAACTGGGAGACGCAACATTTGTTAGTGCAAATGTAGTAGAAGAAACAAACAAAGAATCAGAAGAAAACAGCAAAAATCAAGAAGTAGAAAATACAGAAAATGCAGAAATAAAAGGAGAAAAAGAGGCAACAGCAGAAAAAAATTCAATAGAAAATACAGAAAACATAACAAAAGAAGCAACAGTTCAAACATCAGCTAAAGAAAGTGATCAATACTTCACAGAATCAAAACTTTCGAGAGAAAAAATGTACTCACAAATGTTAGAAAGCTATCAAAAAATACTTCAAAACAATAATATAACAGACACACAAAAAGAAATATCTCAAAACGAAATAAAGAAAATAAATGACACAAAAAATGCAATAATGATAACAGAAAATCTAATAAAAAACAAAGGATTTGAAGACGTATTAATATTTGTAAACGGAGATAGCATAAGCGTGGTAATAAAAGCAGAGGACCTAAACAAAGAACAAATTGCACAAATACAAAACATAGTATCTAGAGAATTAAAAGCAGAAATAGAAAATGTACATATAAGTAAGAAATAGTTGGGAGGCAGGAGTTGCGTATAGTGGTGATGGCAAAGGATTTAGAATTATATTATTTTTTGAAATAAGAAAAATCCCCGCAGAGTTTTAAACTTTGCGGGGACTATGGACTTAATAAATAATTCGAATATTGCCAGTACGAGTTTTTACAGACCCAATTGCCCTATGTCCAAGCTTACGCAGTGGACGAAGGCGAACTTCACCTTCCTTAGACTTTACGTTAGCGTCCCAGAAACCAATTCCACTAAAATCTGCTAAAATTAAGCCAGATAGCGAAGAAATTTTAAGAGAAATATTTGCTCTTGCAATTGTTCGCAGATCAATTGTACCACTTAAGGTATTGATAGTAACCGACTTAAAGGAACAATCAGTTTCAACATAGCCAGAACTTGTATGTAAAGACAAGTCTTTCACACAAACACTTGGAAAGATGTAGATGTTGTGCTCCTGAGTAGAAACGTAAAGGGTTTGAAAACAACGATGTGGTAACTCAATGAGTAAACAAGAACACTTTAGATTACTAGCTGTGCTCTTAAGGGAAAGGATGCTTTTTTCTTCATTTTCACAATAGAATATAAACGAACGAACAAGCGAACTTCCATAAAGCGAAACTTTAATCTTGAGGTTTCTGCTAGGGATAACAATTACTGAAGAATCAGTGGTTTCAACAATAATATCCTTATAGCAACGATCGAACTCTACCGCATCTATTAAATGCGGGAAGGGCTTTAAAAGCTCTTCAACTTCCATAGTTTTTCTCCTCCTGTAGATGTTTTTTCAAAAATGTACGGTCCTAAGCAAAAATAATTTGCTTACAGGTAAAAAATAACTTACAATTACCTATTATAGCATAGAATTATATAAAATTCAACACTATCATAAATAGCTTATTGACTAACTAAAAATTTATCCTAATAAATAATGAAAATTATCTTGTAAATTTTCTAATAAATTGGTATACTATAAGTAGTTGCAAATTAAAATTAAACAATAGACAAATAATAAAAATATGGAGGTATTATTATGGACGAAAACATAAAAGAAAAAGAAAGCGAAATTGTTGTTGAAAATAAAGAAGGAGAAACAAGCAGCATAAAAATAGCAGATGATGTTGTATCTGTAATTGCAGGTAAAGCTGTTTCAGAAGCTCCTGGAGTATATGCTATGGCAGGTGGATTTGCAGGTGGCATATCAGAAGTTTTAAGTGGAAAAAAGAACCTATCTAAAGGTATAAAAGTAGAAGTTGGCGAAAAAGAAGCTAAAATAGATGTAAACATTATAGTTGAATATGGCTCAAGAATTCCAGATGTTGCATTCGATATTCAAAATAGAGTAAAAGCAGCAGTAGAAGGAATGACAGGACTTAAAGTTGTAGCTGTAAATGTGCATGTACAAGGAGTTAATACAGAATCTGTAACTGATTCTGAAGAAGAAAAAGAAGAAGAAGATAAATAAAAATCAAATGAATAAAAACTTACAAAGGCACGGAAAAACGTGCCTTTATAAGAATTATTGGAGGTAATAATGAAAGCAATAGACAAAATAATATTATGCGTTTTTTCTACACTAATACTTTTAGGAGTTGTACTTAGCAGCTGTTTAATATTTGGATGGCTTGATTTAACATCTATTTATGTAATAGCGCTAAACGTAATTACAAATCAAACTATATGTAATGTTTTAATTGGAATTAATGTGTTCCTATTAATATGCTCAATAAAGGGAATCTTCTTTATATCTAAAACTAAAGAAGAAAAATTAAGTGAAGGAATTTTACTACAAAACGAAGATGGTAAATTATTAATAACAAAAGAAACAATAACAAGCATTGTAAACTCTATAGTATCTGGTTTTGACAGTGTTAAAAGTTCTAAAACTTATATAGATATGGACGAAAATAACGATTTATCAGTTAGTCTTACAATAGAAGTTGATGAGAATGCTGTAATAAAAGAGTTAAGCAATAACATACAAATAAAAGTAAAAGATGCAATAAAAAAATCTATAGATGTTGATGTAAAAAGTTTGGACATAAACGTAAAAGATATGGTAAAACAAGAAGAAAACGCTTAAAAGTAAAACTTGGAGGTTTATTATGGATGAAGTAAAAAAATTCTTAGCAAAATACGGTGGTGCAATAATAGGTGCAATAATTGCAATATTAATACTATGCACGCATTTATACGACTTAATAATATGGATAGTATTTATTTGTTTAGGAATATACATAGGAAATTACATTCAAAATAACAAATTTGAAGTAAAAGAAAAATTAAAAAATTTTATAGACAGATTATAAGGGGAAATAAATGGAAGAAATATCAAAAAGAGAGCTTGCATTTTGCTATATATATAGCCAAGAAATACAAGAACAAAATAGTAGAAATCAAGTAAAATTATTTTTGGATTGCCAAGAGGTAGAAGATCCTAGAGTAAGAGAATATGTAAAAGATATGGCAAGAGGAATAAAAGAAAATAACGAAGAAATAACAGGAAAAATCTCTCAAAACTTAAAAAAAGGTTGGACAATAGATAGATTATCTACTGTCGATTTAGCTATTTTGAAACTTGCGATATATGAAATAGAATACAAAAAAATACCATACAAAATAATAATAAATGAAGCAGTAAATTGTGCAAAAAAATATGGAGAGGAATCATCTTCATCATTTGTAAATGGAGTGCTTGCAAGTGTAGTAGCTCAAATGCCAGAAGAAGACAAAAAATAAACCAAGGCTTAAAGGGATGATATAATGGAAATAAATCCAATAACAGTAACAGATTTAAATAAATATATAAAGGGTAAAATAGATAATGATGAAATGTTAAATAGTGTACTTGTAAAAGGAGAAATATCTAACTTTAAAAATCACTATACAGGTCATATGTATTTTACCCTTAAAGATGAAAATTCTTTAATAAAATGCGTAATGTTTAAAACATATACTACGCATTTATCATTTATGCCAAAAGACGGAATGAAGGTTATAATTTTAGGCAGTGTTTCTGTTTTCGAAAGAGATGGAGTTTATCAAATTTATGCAAAAGCAATGAAAGAAGATGGACTTGGAAGCCTATACGAGTCTTACGAAAAATTAAAGGCAGACTTAGAAAAAGAAGGACTTTTCGAAGAATCTCATAAAAAGAAAATACCATTTATGCCTAAAACTATTGGTGTTTTAACATCAAATACTGGAGCCGTTATAAGAGATATTATAAATGTTAGTACAAGAAGAAATCCAAATGTACACATTAAACTATATCCTGTTCCAGTTCAAGGAACTGGTGCTGCAGAAAAAATTGCAGAAGGAATTAGGTTTATGAATGAAAATAACTTAGCAGATGTTTTAATTGTTGGTAGAGGGGGAGGTTCATTAGAAGACTTATGGCCTTTTAACGAAGAAATTGTTGCAAGAGCAATTTATAATTCACAAATTCCAATAATATCTGCAGTAGGACATGAAACAGACTTTACAATAGCAGATTTTGTAGCAGACTTAAGAGCCCCAACACCATCTGCTGCCGCAGAACTTGCAGTTGCAAATGTAGAAGATGTAAGAGATACATTAGAGCTTTACAAAAATAGATATAAAAATGCACTAAGAAAAAAATTAGAATTAATGAGACTTTCATACGAAAAATGCATGGCAAGACCAGCTTTTAAAAATCAAGAACAAAAAATAAATGAAAAATATATGCTAATAGATATGAAAGTAAAATCTATTCAAAATAGTATAATGTTAAAATTAAAAGAAACAAGAACAAGTTTTGTAAAAGAAGTAGCAAAATTAGACTCATTAAGTCCTTTAAAAACGTTATCAAGAGGATACAGTATAGTAACTAAAAGTGATGGAAAAATAGTAAATAAAGTTACAGATTTAAATAAAAATGATGAAATAAAAATAAGACTTTCAGACGGAGAAAAACAGGCAGTTGTAAAATAATATAAAATATTGCACAAAAAATTTATTTCATAAATTTTTGCACGCGAACAAATTTACTTCAAATTTTCAATTTAATAGAGAATGTTAATAGTATAGTAAATACTGAAAATTGAAAATTTTAAGATTTGTTCTTGAGAAGATCTAATAAAAAAATGCTTTTGCAAAAGTACATTAATTTAAACTATCAAAAAGAAGGGAATTTTAAAAATGGAAAAAGAATTAAGCTTTGAAGATGCAATGAAAGATTTAGAAAAAATTGCAAATGATTTAGAAAATGGTAATTTAAGCCTAAATGAATCTGTAAATAAATTCGAAGAAGGAATGAAATTGTCTAAAAAATGTAACGATTTATTAGACTCGGCAGAAAAGAAAATCACAATGCTAATAAACAATAATGGAAAAATAGAAGAAGAAAATTTTGTGCCAAATGAAGATTAATAAATTTTATAAAAAGACTTAAGTGTTAAATTTCTAAAGGATAAATTAAAAGAAGATAAATCATCATTTATAAAATAGAGGGGAAGATAATGAATTTTTACACAGAATATAGATTTTTAATAGTTCCAATTGTAACATGGTTTTGCATACAAGCATTTAAAGTTATATGGGATTTAGTAACAACAAAAAAATTTAATTTTAAAAGAATAGTAGGTGCTGGAGGAATGCCAAGTTCGCATTCGGCAGTTGTTGTATCTATGGCAACAATGATTGGAAGAAGTAGTGGTATAAATTCCTCTTTATTTGCTCTATCGGCAATATTCGCATTTGTTGTAATGTATGATGCTTGTGGAGTTAGAAGAGAAGCTGGAAAACAAGCACATATTCTAAACGAAATTGTAAACACGCCAGGACTTAGTCAAGTAGAAGTAAACGAAAAGTTAGTAGAACTTGTAGGACATACACCAAAACAAGTAATAGTAGGAGCTTTAATTGGACTAATAGTAGGCTTAATATTCTAAAGTTATTTAAAAAGCATAAATTCGTAAGAATCTGAAAGTTAAATATTGCGAGGAAGTTTATTTCAAATTTTAAATTTCATAGAAAAATTCAAAGAGCAAAATGAAAGAAGAAATTGGAATTTTTCAGATTTTGGATTTATTAAGGAAGTTATACTAATTTTTTAAAATAAGTAATTTAGTGATAATTAGTCCTAAAAGGAGAGATATTTTATTATGGAAGATATAGAGATTGCAAGAAATACAAAATTGGAAAATATAATGGCAATTTCAGAAAAAGCTGGAATTGCAGAAGATGAAATAGAACAATACGGAAAATATAAAGCAAAAATAAATTATAAAAAATTATTAAAAAGGCTAGAAAACAGAAAAAATGGAAAACTAATACTAGTAACTTCTATTAATCCAACTCCTTTAGGTGAAGGAAAAACAACAATGTCGATTGGAATTGCAGATGGCTTAAACAACATTGGAAAAAATGCGATTGTTACATTAAGAGAACCATCTCTAGGACCTGTGTTTGGAATAAAAGGTGGTGCAACAGGTGGAGGTTATTCTCAGGTTGCTCCAATGGAAGATATAAATTTGCATTTTACAGGAGACATTCACGCAATAACAGCTGCAAATGATTTATTATCTGCAATTATAGATAATCATATTTATTATGGAAATGAGCTAAAATTTAAAAAAGTAACTTGGAAAAGATGTATAGACTTAAATGATAGACAATTAAGAAAAATTGAAACAGGTTTATCTGGTGAAAAAAACATAGTAAAAAGAGAAGATGGATTCGATATAACAGTTGCATCAGAGATTATGGCAATTTTGTGCTTATCTGAAAATTTACAAGACTTAAAAAACAAAATAGGCAATATTATAGTTGGTTTTAATGAACAAGAAGAACCAATTACAGTAAAAGATTTAAAGGCAGAAGGAAGTCTAGCAGTACTTTTAAAAGATGCAATAAAACCAAATTTAGTTCAAACACTAGAACATACTCCTGCAATAATTCATGGAGGACCATTTGCCAATATTGCACATGGTTGTAACAGTGTAATTGCAACAAAAACAGCTTTAAAACTTGCAGATTATGTTGTAACAGAAGCAGGGTTTGGTTCAGACTTAGGAGCAGAAAAATTCTTAGACATAAAGTGCAGAAAAACTGGACTAAAACCAAATGCAGTAGTAATAGTAGCAACAATTAGGGCATTAAAATACCATGGAGGACAAGCAAAAGAAGATATAAAAAACGAAGATTTAGAAGCACTAAAACGTGGAATAAAAAATCTAAATAGACATATAGACAATATGAAAAATAAATTTGGCTTAAATGTAATAGTTGCAATAAACAAATTTGGAACAGATACACAAGTAGAAATTAACTTACTAAAAACACAACTTGAAAAAGAAGATGTACTATTAAGCTTAGTAGAAAGCCACGAAAAAGGTGGAGAAGGAGCAATAGACATTGCAGAAAAATTAGTAAAACTATCAGAAAAAGAAGATGATTTTAAATTTGCATATAATAATACAGATAGCATAAAACAAAAAATAGAAAAAGTTGCTTGCAACATTTATGGGGCAAAAGATGTAGAATATTCCGAAGAAGCAACAAAACAAATTGAGCAAATAGAAAAATTAAATTATTCGTATTTGCCAGTCTGCATTGCAAAAACACAATACTCTTTTTCGGATGACCCTAAAAACTTGGAATGCAATGAACCTTTTACAATACATATAAGTGAAGTAGAGTTAAAAGCAGGAGCAGAATTTATTGTAGTAAAAACAGGAAAAATAATGACAATGCCTGGACTACCAAGAGTTCCTGCCGCAGAAAATATAGACATAGACGAAAACGATAACATAATAGGAATATTTTAAAATATAAAATGTATAAATTCACCAAATTAAGGAATAATAACTTTAAGAGGTGGATTTTTCTATGTTTAACAGAAAAAAAGATAGTAAAATAAAAATAGCATACAATAAAAAAGCAATAGCTATAATTTC
>ERZ837380.4669-NODE-4669-length-11242-cov-2.751676_pt1 | contig 11242 bp, 11 predicted proteins | sample MGYA00519685_ERZ837380 | MGnify/ENA primary metagenome ERZ837380 (study PRJEB31850, sample SAMEA3708817) | human gut metagenome | biome: human gut; feature: human-associated habitat; material: faeces | place: China | collected 2014 ...
TCTGTCCGTCCCGTTCGTCCTTTCGTGCCTCTGCACGCTCTTTGTCTGGCGGGAGGCTGATTTTATTTCCGACTTTTTATTAAAAGAAACGCGCTGTGCGCCGCTTTTAAAAATCGCCGCCCTCTCCTTTCCCGCCGCCTGTATCCATTCGTGTATCAACGGCTATTATTACGGCATCCGAAAATCCTTTCTTCCGGCGTTCTGTCAGGTTTTTGAACAGTGCTTCCGCGTCGGCAGCGTCATGCTTTTTTGGCAGTATGCGACAGCTCGCGGACTTTCCTGTACGATTCAGCTCGCCGCAGTCGGACTTGTCATCGGGGAATGCGCTTCCATGGTGGTTTCCGTTTTTGCCGCAAGAATCCATTTTTCGAAAAAACTGCCCGAAAGCCTTCCGCTCAACCTCCCCCTGCCGGAGCTGTTTTCCAGACTGTTTTCCTTCGCTGCACCCCTGTGCGCCACGCGGGTCTGCCTGCATCTGCTCGGAACAATCGAATCCTCCCGCATCCCGGTCAGCCTGCAGCTGTTTGGCTATTCCTCCCATCAGGCGCTTTCTGCTTATGGCGTATACACCGGCATGGCGATGACCTGCATCCTGTTTCCCGGCGCGCTGACCAATTCGATTGCTGTCCTGCTCATGCCGACCATCTCCCGTGCGGACGCCTCGAATAACCAGAGCGCCATCTACAGTGCCATTTTCCAGTGCACCCGCTTCTGTCTTCTCATCGGCGTCGGCTGTACTGCCGCCTTTTCTCTGTGCGGAAACTTCATCGGCTCTGCGCTGTTTGGAAGCGTGCTTGCCGGTCAGCTGATTCGGATGTTTTGTTTTCTCTGCCCGTTTCTGTACCTGAATACGACGCTGCTTTCGATTTTAAACGGACTTGGAAAAACAGGCTGTACTTTTCTGTTCCAAATCCTGTCCCTCGCCGTGCGGCTGTTCTTCGTTTTTTTCATCCTGCCGCTCTCCGGCATTCCCGGACTGTTCCAGGGCATGCTCCTCGGGCAGGTGCTCCTGACGATACTCTGCGCAGCAGCGCTGTTTTTTGTTTTGTCGCGGCGGCATAAGTGAATTGAATGTTTTTCGCGCATCAGCAACCAGTTTCCCGCGCTATTTGCACAGTTTCCCGCGCCATTCGCAAAACCGCATCTTCGATGCTTTCCGCTGCTTCGCAGCTCCTTTTGCTCATGAAATGGCGCTCCCTTCGTAGTTTCCTGGGAGCAGATTTTCCCGCAAAACCGCATCTTCGATGCTCTCCGCTGCTTTGCAGCTATTTTTGCTCATAAAGCGGCGCTCCCTCTGTAGCTTTCCGTAAGCAGATTTTCATGCGAGCATGAAATCTGCCCGCGGAAAGCTACATGGAAACTGGTACGAAATCATAAAATTGGCTTGCGCCTGCGTTTTTCCTATACTATAATGAAAAACGCTTCCGTTCTGCATAAATATGCAGCCGGAAAGAGAATGGTGCTTCATCGGCACCGCCTGCGAAGGAGAAAAGTCATGAGTTTCGATTATATCAGAAAACTTCCTACTCCCGATGAAATCCGGGAGCAGTATCCGGTTCCGGATTCTCTGGTTCCAATCAAGCAGAAGCGTGACGCTGAGATCCGCGACGTCCTCACCGGTAAAAGCGACAAGCTGTTAGTCATCATCGGTCCCTGCTCTGCAGATAACGAGGATGCGGTCTGCGATTATATCCACCGTCTTGCAAAAGTCAACGACAAGGTATCCGACCGCCTGATCCTGATTCCGAGAATTTACACCAATAAGCCCCGTACCACCGGCGACGGCTACAAGGGTATTGTTCATCAGCCCGACCCCGAAAAAAAAGAGGATTTCCTGCACGGTCTGATCGCGATGCGCCATATGCACATCCGCGCGCTGTCCGAAACCGGCCTCAGCGCTGCCGATGAAATGCTCTATCCCGAAAACTGGGGCTATGTATCCGATATCCTGTCCTATGTGGCAATCGGCGCCCGCAGCGTAGAGGATCAGCAGCACCGTCTGACGGTCAGTGGCTTCGATCTTCCGTCTGGCATGAAGAACCCTACCAGTGGTGACTTCTCCGTTATGCTGAACTCCGTTTATGCCGCACAGCATCCGCACAGATTCATCTACCGCGGCTATGAAGTGCAGACAAACGGCAACGACCTCGCCCACACCGTCCTGCGCGGCGCGACAAGCAAGCACGGACGCAACATTCCCAACTATCATTACGAAGATCTGCAGATCCTGCTCGGTCTTTACAACGAGCGTGATTTAAAGAACCCCGCCTGCATTATCGATTCCAACCACTCCAACTCCAACAAGCAGTTTGACCAGCAGGTTCGAATCGTCAAAGAGGTGATGCACAGCCGTCATTTAAGCCCCGACATCCACAACTTCGTCAAGGGCGTTATGATCGAGAGCTATATCGAAGAAGGCAACCAGAAGGTTGGCGGCGGCGTTTATGGAAAGTCCATCACGGATGCCTGCCTCGGCTGGGAAGCTTCCGAGCGTCTCATCTACGATCTGGCGGAGCTGAATTACTAAATATCACCTGTCTCCAAAACAGCGGCTTGCAGGCTCACCAGATATTCTGTCCGCAGAAGCAAAAATATACAGTCGTCTAAAAAGGCTCACCCTAAAGGATGAGCCTTTTTTCTTCCCGGATTTGTTCCTGATTCACATTGATATAGATCTGCGTCGTGGAGATGTCGGCATGTCCAAGCATTTCCTGCACGCTCTGCAGGTTTGTGCCGTTTGCAACCAGATGTGCCGCAAAGCAGTGACGCAGGGTGTACGGCGTGATCTGTTCCTTAATCCCCGCGCGCTGCGCATAGCCTTTTAGCAGCTTCCAGAAGCCCTGACGGCTCATCGGCTTTCCTGCGCAGTTGACAAACAGTGCCTGTTGCGTTTCCTCCGCTACCAGAGCCTGTCTGCCATGCTGCAGATACGCTTCCAGCGCTGCTTTCGCTTTATTTCCAAACAAAACCGTACGCTGGCGGTTTTGTTCCATACAGAACAAAAAGGACAGTTTTAAATTTACATCCGAAAGCTTCAGACCGATCAGCTCCGATACCCGGATACCGGTTGCATACAAAAGCTCCAGCATCGCTTTGTCCCGAAGCTCCTTCGGACTCGTTCCCTGCACCGCATCCATCAGTCGTTCCACCTCTTCCGGACTCAGCACGCCGGGCAGCTTCTTTTCCACCCGAGGGGCTTTGAGCGTCTCCGACACATCCATCATCAGCACGCCCTCCCGCACCAGATAATGGCAAAATGCCCGAATCGATGCGATATTGCGGGAAATCGTCGCAGCTTTTCTCTGCTTTTTTTCCAGAAAACGGATATAACCATACAATGCCGTCGCAGTCAGATCCTCTACCCTGGTCATCTGATATTGGGCACGCAGAAAATCTGCCAGCTGATACAGATCTCGCCGATAGGAAAGCTCCGTATTCCGGGAGGTTCCTTTTACATTATGGCAATATTCAATAAATGACTCAATCTGTGCTTCCATCCCTCTGCTTTCCCTTCTTTTGACCGTATCGATCGTGTGGAATCATTATATACAATGAATTTCAGAAAAGCAATGTTGAAATTTCCGCATTTTCAGGCGATTTTTCGGCATATTTTCAGGTAATACCAGATAGCGGTACGGGAAATACCAGTTCCACCATATCTTGATTTGGCATTTTGTGTCTCCTATCCCCAAAACAGACGCATCACGGCTTTTAAAATAAATGGATTGACATACCCTTCTACCGCACAGCCGATTCCAATCACCGCCAGGGAAATCCACACGCCCGAAGCAGCTTTTTTATGTAGGCACCATTCCAGCAGCATACAGTAGCCCGGAACCAGCACCGCCTGTTGTGGAACCAGCGCCGCCAGGAAAAAGAAGCTCCCCCGGATTCCATAGCGCAGCGACAGCACCGTCAGGATCATCCCTGCCGCCAGTCCGCTCCCTACTGCAAGCACAATCAGACAGATCATCCCTGCTCCTGAAAGTGCAAGCAGCACGAGCAGCAGCGCCATTCCAAGCCTTTTTTGCAGGCAGTATAAAAACAATCCCGTCCGGTTCATGTTCCATTCTGAAATTCCCGACAGCGTATCCGTATCCAGAAAGCCCGGATTTTGCACAAACAGCCCCGGAAAAAAGCACACGCAGGCGATTCCCGCCAGAAATCCCGCCAGAAGAAGCACCGCCCCCAATCTCTTTTCCTGCTGCCCGAACCGTTTCCAAAAAGACATCGCATTCCCCGTTTTTATATTTTTAACAGCGCCGGCATAAGCCGACAGATAGCAACAGCGTCACGGCATGAACTGCTGCACCTACCGTGACGCGTCTGCGCATCCGCTCGTTGTAATCTATGCGGCTGCTGGGGGAATTTTGCATTTTTTTCAATTGGTACTGTGAAAGGTATCACGCACCCCTTGGCGCTTCTATGCAGTACCGTGCTGCGCTATTTTTCGTATTTCGCCTTATAGCTCATGATCGCTGCGATTGTCTTGCCGTCCTCGATTTTTCCGGAATAGATCATTTCACACAGCTCATCGACCGAATATGCATAGACATCGATAAATTCATCCTCGTCCAAATGCTGATGGGTCGGCTTCAAATCCTGCGCAACATAAATTTCGATCTTTTCATTGCAGAACGCAACGGTCGTCCGCAGACTTAAAAGATGCGTCAGATTTTCAGAATGATATCCCGTCTCCTCTTCCAGCTCACGCGCGGCAGCCAGCATCGGCGGCTCGTCTGCGCCGTTTAATCCGCCCGCCGGGATTTCCAGCGTATAACGGTCGAGAGCATTGCGCCACTGACGCACCATCAGAAGCTTTCCATCCTCTCGCACAGGAACGACCGCAGCCGCGCCCTTATGCCCGATAAAATCCCATTCTGCGATGTTCCCGTTCGGAACCTGAATGGTGTCCCTGTAATAATCGATGATCGTTCCGTGATAGACCAGCTTTCGATCCAGCCGTTTAAATTCCTCTGCCATGTTGACTTCTCCTCTGCATAGAAATAAGCATCCCACCCGTCCAAGGTACAAGATGCTCATTTCTTAAAATATTTTCTACCGGGGCAAATCAGCCTTTACATCTGATTTCCTGATGCTTTGATTATATGCCGTGATATTTTAGAAATCAACCGTTAAAGCTTTCCGATCGTATTGTCCCAGATCGCGTCGAATACCTTATCATAGGTGGTATTTCCAGCGCCGCCCTTGGGTGCCAGCTTGCGTTTTTCCGTGCTCTCTCCGTAACAGATAAAGTTTTCCAGCAGCCGTTTTCCCAGCATCGCCGTGATGTCCCCATTCTTTGGAGCAAATGCGTAATAATAGTTGGACTTCTTTTTTCGTCCCCACAGGATTTTTCCTTCGTGCTGCCCGTTTTTCAACAGCTCCTCCACCCTGTCATACTGACCAGCCGACGTCTCGCAGTCTCTGTCGCACGGGGCAAGCTCCGGGGTAGAAAACTGTACATAGTACGAATACTCGCTCTTACCTTCGTCATCGTCGGAACGGTCAAATTCTTCCTCATATACCGCGTCAAAATGAATATCTGCGATAAAAAGATCCCCGTTTGTGATCATTTCCTTTACGGTGTACAAAGGATTCCCGAACAGCTGTTTTTTCTGCTCCCCGAGGGCGTCTGCCACTTCCATCGGCACCTTCTGCCAGTTCAGGGAAGAAAGTGAAACCACCTCTTTTGCTTCCCGCCCACAGGCTGTGCATTTTCCATCCGACAGCTCCTTTCCACAAAACACGCAATACCCTTTTTTGTTGTCCCTGTTTGAAAAAATTCCCATGATAGCTCCTCCTTTTTATTTTTTACTGTTTATTCTTTTAGCATGCAATCTGCTTTCTCATGCAATCTGACCTGCCGTTTCCAAACTCTGCCCAGGACTGATCGCTTCCCCATTCGTCCCAGCTGTCATCCTCCCAATAGTCGTCATCCTCAAAGAACAGCCAGTCGATCCAATCCCAGTCGTCTTCATAGTCGTCCCAGCCTTCCCAGTCGTCCTCATACCACGATTCATAATCATAGTAATCGTTATAACCCTCGGCATAGACGAATTTTTCCAGCCAGCCGACATAGTCGGCGTCCATCCCCACACCGGTAAAAACCGGATAGAGATATCCATAAAACTCAGAATCCCCATAAGGCAGCGTGACAGACAGTCCAGTCATTCCAACCTCGTCGTCCGTACAATTAAAATAGCAGATGGAAAGGTTTACCGCAGCCGCCAGTGCCTCTGTCTCTTTGGATTCGATATTCTGCGCTACTGCCATGATATCCGTTATATAATAGTCTGACATGGAATAATCTCCATCCTCGTCAAACAGAAAATCAAACAGCCCTTTTCCCCGCAAAACAGGATGAGCGCGTCTGCCGCCCCGGACGTGCATACTGTAATTTTCCCCTAGCAGCGCAGGCTCGTTTGCATAGGCAAAATCAGCCCACGCGGTATAGAGCACCTTCATGTAGGATTCGTCGATCAGCGCCAGCGTGGAAGACCCCTCGCCGTTTTCTTCATTCTCTGCGATCATGTCATCCACGATGATTTTCCCAAGCTCCTCGGAGGAAATGCTGGTGTTCTCCGACAGGGCGTTCAGCCATCCCGTGTACGACCAGCCGTAGCCGGATTCAAAATCCTCCGACAGAATCATGTAATCGCAATAATTGTACATGGCACAGCAAAGCTCTAACGAAGACATAATGCAGCTGTCCATGCCGACGATATCAAAGTAAATCCCGCTCTGGCGGATTGCCGTCTGGATCTCATCGATCGTAAGCACCGAATCCTCCGACTGGTGTTCGTCATATCCAAAGCCGTATACCGGTCCTGCGCCGTGATCCCAGAAAATCAAGATATAACGGTTTGCCGGATAATTTTCTGCGCCCCAGGAAATAAAATCAGCAAGCGTGTCAGGCGATGTACAATCCAGCTGTCCGAGGCTGTCATCCACAAGCACCAGGTTCCCGGCTTCCACCTTATAGCGCTGCGTGTGATCGGAGGCAATTCCAAGCCTTTTTGACCAGCTTTTTGTGCCGATCGTCTCCACGAGGACATTGACCTGGCTGCTGATGTTCGCCGCAAGCATCTCACAAAGATCCTCCGTTGCCTCTCCGTCCTCCGATTCCAGATCCGAACCATTCATATAGACAAATACGGTCGCTTGGTCCTTTCCATCGCCTTTTATCTCTGTCTGTTTCTCCTTTACCATATCTTCCGGAAAGGGATTTTCCGCTGCACCCGCCGCATGCTCTGCACCCGCCAGCGTTTCTGCACCTGACGCAGTCTCAGTGCCTGTCTGTATCCCTATAGCTGACGCCGTCTCTACGCTCGTCTGTTCCTGATCTGCAGGCATTTCTTCTTCATCCGGCAAAAGCAGAGCAATGATAAACAGCACGCCGCAGATAATCAATAGATTACGGAGAAGCTTTCCCAGTTTTTTCATAACACATCACCCCTTTTTATCCTATGAGGTCGGAGCAAAAGCTCCGACTTTGATGCCTGGCATTATCCTATATCAATATAATAAAAAAAACGCGAAGCCTTGTAAATATCATATTTACATAGGTTTCGCGCCTTTTCGCGTTACTTATTTCGCGTAGTCCGTTACGCGGCTCTCTCTGATCACATTGACCTTGATCTGTCCCGGATATTCCAGCTCTGCTTCGATCTGCTTGGAAATATCCCGTGCCAGGAGTACCATATCCGCATCGGAAATCTGCTCAGGAACTACCATAACCCGAACCTCTCTGCCCGCCTGAATGGCAAAGGATTTATCTACACCTTTGAAATTGTTGGAAATGTCTTCTAATTGTTTCAGTCTGCTGGTATAGGTTTCCAGCGTCTCTCTTCTTGCACCCGGACGAGCTGCAGAAATTGTATCAGCAGCCTGTACAATACAGGCAATCAGAGAGGTCGGCTCTACATCGCCGTGGTGGGATTCCACCGCATTGATGACTGTCGCGGACTCTTTGTATTTCCGACAGAGCTCAGCGCCCAGCTGAATATGAGAGCCTTCCATTTCGTGATCCACTGCCTTACCGATATCATGCAGCAGACCTGCACGTTTTGCAAGACGGACATCCAGTCCCAGCTCTGCAGCAAGCAGACCGGACAGATGCGCTACCTCGATCGAATGCTTCAATGCGTTCTGACCGTAGCTCGTCCTGAATTTCATCTTACCTAACAGTCTGACAAGTTCCGGATGAATACCGTGTACGCCGACTTCCAGTACAGCGGCCTCGCCCTCTTCTTTAATCATTGTCTCTACTTCACGCTGTGCCTTTTCTACCATCTCTTCGATTCTGGCCGGATGGATACGTCCATCTACAATCAGCTTCTCCAGTGCAATCCGCGCAACCTCTCTGCGGATCGGATCGAAGCCGGAAAGCACAACTGCTTCCGGTGTGTCGTCGATAATCAGATCAACGCCGGTCAGGGTTTCAAGGGTACGGATATTACGTCCTTCCCGTCCGATGATACGCCCCTTCATTTCATCGCTGGGAAGCTGTACGACAGAAATCGTCGCTTCGGATACATGATCTGCAGCACATTTCTGAATCGCATTGACCACATATTCTTTCGCTTTCTTGTCAGCTTCCTCTTTGGCCCGATGTTCCATTTCCTTGATCATCTTGGCCGATTCATGCTTCACATCATCTTCAACAATTTTCAGCAAATATTCCTTTGCCTGGTCGGAGGTCAAACCAGAGATTCTTTCCAGTTCCTGGACACGCTGCTCGTTCAATCGGGAAATCTCTTCCTTCTGCTTCCGCATCTCCTCTTCCCGCTTCGCCAGATAAGCTTCTTTCTTCTCGATCGCATCGGTCTTCTTGTCGATGTTCTCTTCCTTCTGCTGCACGCGGCGTTCGTACCGGGTAACCTCGGCTCTGCGTTCCTTGATCTCGCGATCCAGTTCGTTCTTGGTACGAATGGATTCCTCCTTCACCTCCAGCAGTCCTTCCCGTTTCTTCGCTTCTGCAGTCTTTAACGCTTCATCAATGATTTCTCTGGCTTTGTCATCCGCATTGCCGATCTTCTGCTCAATTCCCTTTTTACATTGCGCAGAGGCGATCAGTGCGGTAACCGGAACAGCAATCAGCAGGGTAACAATTGCTGTTATAACGATTGGCACCATCATTCCAGGAGCACCTCCTTATTTAATTTTCATTGTGCAATATCAGTTATAGAATGTTCATTCCCATTCTTATAAACAATTTTACAACATCTCAATTTTATACAATTCCACCACAGATGTCAAGTAATTCCGTGCCATTCTGCACAAATCGGTGCCCCTGTAGTTTATTCTTCCGCCAGCTCCATGGCTTTTCTGATGGTTTCCGCGCGAATGCCCTTGCGAGACAGAAAAGCCGCCACCTTCCGCTTCTCTGCAAAGTCTGCCTGCGCAGGATCGTAACGCTTTTTGGCAAGCCACATCTGCGCGAGCGCAAGTTCGTCCGGTCCATCCCCCTTTTCTGCCGCTTCTGCAAATGCTGCTTCTATTTCATCCCTCGAAACGCCCCTTGCGATCAGATCCTGTTCCAACACGCGTTTGCTCTTTTTTCCCGCCTGATTAACGATGTAATCCTTTGCAAACTGCAGATCATCCACATAATGATAGGATTTTACATAAGCGAGCGCGCTGTCGATGCTTTCCTGCGGATAACCGCCCTCTTTTAATTTGCTGCGCAGTTTGCTTTCCGTATACGCCCTGCTCTGCAAAAGGTTCATACAGCGCAGCGTCGCCCGTTTGGGCAGCACCTCCTGCATGATCTCCCGATAGGATTCTTCTGAAAGCTCTTCCTGTTCCCGCACCCCGAATAAACGAAGTTCGCCTTTGTATAATACAAAGGCGAAACTGTCCTCTAAATATATTTTGCAGCGGGACCGGGACAATTCTTCTATCCGGGTCACTGTCATGTACGTCTTACTCCTTTTCTGTCAGGCTCTGTTCTTTTGCGTCTGCACCAGACTTCTCTACTTTGCCTGTCGCAGCTTTCTCAGACTTTGCTGCTGCGTCTGCAGGTGTTTTTCTCTTCAGGCCGTAATGCTCGCGTACCTTCTCCTCGATCTCCTCGCAGATGTCCGGATGGTCCTTTAAGTAGCTTTTGGCATTCTCACGTCCCTGACCGATCTTATTGCCCTCGTAAGCATACCATGCGCCGCTCTTGTTCACGACGTTGATGTTCGCTGCCAGATCCAGGATATCCCCGACAACGGAAATACCTTCTCCGAACATGATATCGAATTCCGCTTCCTTGAACGGAGGCGCAATCTTGTTTTTAACGACTTTGACACGGGTACGGTTGCCGACCACTTCACCGCCCTGCTTTAAGGATTCGATTCTGCGCACATCCATACGGATCGAAGCGTAGAATTTCAACGCACGTCCGCCAGTCGTTGTCTCAGGGTTACCGAACATAACGCCGACCTTCTCACGCAGCTGGTTGATAAATACCACGGTACAGTTGGACTTGCTGATGACACCGGTCAGCTTTCTCAGTGCCTGGGACATCAGACGCGCCTGCAGGCCTACATGGCTGTCGCCCATGTCGCCCTCGATCTCCGCCTTGGGTACCAAAGCTGCAACAGAGTCCACAACAACGATATCGATCGCGCCGGAGCGAACCATCGTCTCCGCGATTTCCAGCGCCTGTTCACCATTGTCCGGCTGGGAAATATAAAGGTTATCGATATCTACGCCGATGTTCTTCGCATAAACAGGGTCGAGCGCATGCTCTGCGTCGATAAATCCGGCGATTCCGCCGTTTTTCTGTACTTCTGCGATCATATGCAGGGTAACCGTCGTCTTACCACTGGATTCCGGTCCGTAGATCTCGATGACACGTCCCTTAGGGATTCCGCCCAGTCCCAGTGCAATATCCAGGCTCAGGGAACCGGTCGGGATCGTCTCCACATTCATCTGAGAGGCAGGGTCGCCGAGCTTCATCACTGCTCCCTTGCCATATTCTTTTTCAAGCTTTGCAATCGCTGCGTCGAGTGCTTTTAATTTTTCTTCTCTTTCCATGCTGTCTCCTTCTACATAAGAACGGATGTTCTGATATTATCATAAAACATTTGTTCGATTTTGTCAACAACAGAAGTTACGGTTCATGCGCGGCATGCATTTCCCCAGAAATTCTTCGTATGAATAGCAGTCTGTTTTTTCAGCATATCATAAAAACACCGGTCTGAACAGCCTTTCCCCGGTATCTTTTGCGGTACAGTTCAGGATTGCCTCC